>ERZ842401.3909-NODE-3909-length-17984-cov-3.773161_pt1 | contig 17984 bp, 20 predicted proteins | sample MGYA00521270_ERZ842401 | MGnify/ENA primary metagenome ERZ842401 (study PRJEB31892, sample SAMEA3878208) | bioreactor metagenome | biome: Moose rumen | place: Sweden | collected 2011-10 | study: EMG produced TPA metagenomics assembly of the PRJEB12797 data set...
GATTCCTCACTCTGATTGATTGTGTAGGTGTGACCGGAAAGAACGAAATCTGCACAGCACCGTCACTTCTCGGCATTGATATGACCGAAATACCGCCAAAAAACCGCAGTAAAGTTACCGGAATGCTCAGTCAGATGGAGTACACGGTTCAGAAACTTCTTGATACTCCCGAAGCATGGATAATCAACACACGGGAAATCAATCTTTTCGCAGAAGAGAACACTCTGGACTTGCACAATGTCAACTGGAAAAAGCGTTTTGACGGCTCGCTGATTTGCGGACTGAAAGGTCAGGAGCAAATCCGGCTGACTTCCGTGAATGAACTCGGTCGGACAGATGTGCTTTACTGCAAGGGTCAGAATTATGCTCCGGTGGTTCTTGCTGAAAATATCCCGATTCAGGAGGCTTTTGACCGCACATACACCTATTTGCAGAATCATTATGCGAATTTACAGCACTTTTGGGACATGGAAAAAGTTCGTCAATGGGGCAGAAATCCGGCAAGTCAGGCACAAAAGAATCTTATCCGGAAACTGCTCAACAAAAGAGAGAACATCAGGAAATACCATTGTCCGAATTATGATGCTTCCAATCTCACCAAATACGAGGCAAGCATCATCATTGACAGACTTCTGTCTTGATTATGCCGATAATTCTGGAAATTCTTTTGCAAGCCGTTTTAGAAGATGTGACTGCTTACTGTTATAATAAATCTGAATCTGCTTGTCTGGAATCCGGATTTTCGCCTGTTTTACTTTCTGAATCAGCTTTTTGACAACTTCCTCATGCTGGGCTGAATCAGCCGGAACAGCGTGATTCTGCACATAGTAATCACGGTAAATTTCATACAGCCAGACAGCAATATCAGACTTCTGTTTCGTATCCAGTTCAGAAATTGAATTGTACTGATTTGTCGGTTTGTTCGGATTCTTTGCATTTGCTTGATTTTTAGCCATTTGAGTTATCCTCCTTGTGATTCTTCATGTATTCTTCCAAAGCAGAAGTAATGACCTTATTCACGCTCATTCCGTGCAATTCTGCAAAAGTTTTGAGATGTTCACGCTCACCCTTTGGCAGAACCACAGAAATACGGTCATAATGAGATTTTGTATAGCGGTTGTTAACTTTGGATTTCGTAGACATTGCCTGTTTCGGCTGACATTCCTCACAAACCTGCTGAGAACCTGTTTTCAGAATGAACTCTTTACCGCAGACCGGACAAATCTGTGTACTGCCGATTTCTCTTGAAAGCCCCTCAGATTTCCGCTTTTTATAGGCATTGTTTTTCTCGACTTGCCGCTTTTTCCGGCAGTCCGGACAGTATAAAGCCCGATTTGAAGCCGTTTCAAAGTCATTTCCGCACATCTGACATTTTTTAATCATCTTGCACCTCTGTTGTGTAATGTAAAGTATAATTTTATTATACATCATGCACCGGGGAATGTCAACACTTTGCGGCAGTTTTTACAAAGATTCAGAAAATGCAAAAAATCTATGAAATTATACTTGACAATTGCAGAATTGTATAGTATAATTAAACTGTCGAAAGGCAAAAAACAAAAAAACGGAACTTATGCCCCAGTGGGGCAGAAGTTACCGGAAATGGAGGAACTTTTATGAACATCACAATCGTAGCCAACCAGAAAGGCGGTGTCGGCAAAACGACCTGCACATATAATCTGAGTGCGGCATTGGCTCTGAAAGAGGGGAAAAAGGTGCTTGCAGTCGATATTGACCCACAGGCGAACCTCTCCGACTACCTCTGCTATGAACCGGACGGCAGACCGACCATGACACAGCTTGTCACAGAAACGGCTATGAACGGCATGATTTCCCCTGATACCGTGAGAAGCGCCATCCGTCACAATGAAACGACGAACCTCGATTACATCCCGTCTGATATTAACCTTGCAGGTTCGGAGTCCCTGATGGCAACGGCTTTAGCCAGAGAAACTATTCTGAAAAGAATCCTGACGGAAGAAGTTATCAGCGAATATGACTATGTTCTGATTGATTGTCTGCCCTCATTAGGAACGCTCCTCATCAATGCCCTGACCGTTGCCGACAATGTGCTGATTCCAGTCCAGACACAGAAATTTTCAATGGACGGTCTGACTGCTCTTGAATCACTGTATCAGCAGGTCAGAATGTCACTGAATCCGAAACTCCGCCTGATTGGTGTACTCCCGACCATGACCGACCGTACCAGAATCAGCAAATCCGCAGTCGAAACGCTCAGAGAGAAGTACGGAGAAACCATGTTCCAGACCAGTATCGGAAAGTCTGTTGAAGCTGCCAAAAGTGCGGAATCCAGAAAGCCCCTCTGCGAATCTAAGGGCAGACTTGGTGAAGATTATACCGCCCTTGCGAAAGAACTTATCGAAAGAACCTGAAAAAATAATTACTGACTTCTGCCCCAGTGGGGCAGAAGTTCAGAAGAAAAGGAGATATTTATTTATGGCACAGACAAATTTTAACTTAGGGGCTATGCTCAGTACCCCGACCGCATTACAGAACGCTGTCAAGCAGATTCCGTGCGAAATGCTCATTCCCTATCACAATCACAAATTCGAGATGTATTCCGGCGAACGGCTTGACGATATGGTTGAGAGCATCAAGGAAAACGGCGTACTTAGTCCGATTATCGTTCAGCCGACCAATGACGGCAAGTATGAAATTCTTATCGGTCATAACCGTTGGAATGCGAGCAAAATCGCCGGACTGCCGACTGTTCCTGCCATCATCAAAGAGGGGTTATCGCCTGATGAAGCCGAAATGTACGTCATTGAATCGAATCTCATGCAGAGAGGGTTCAATAACTTGAAAATTTCGGAGCAAGCCGAAGTTATTGCCATGAGATACGACAAAATGTTCTCACAAGGCAAGCGTAATGACATTATCAGAGAATTACAGTTGATTGAAAATCCCGATTCTGCGGAGGAAACAGAACAGCCGAAGTTAAGCCGTGAGAAAGTCGGTGAAGAATACGGACTGAGCCGAAATTCTGTTGCAAGGCTTGTTAGAGTAAGCAAGTTAATCAGCGAACTGAAAGAATTGGTTGATGAGGGAACAATTGCAGTCAGAACCGCCGTGAACCTCTCCTATCTGTCCGAACAGGCACAGTCTGATGTTGCTGACCTTGCTTTAGACAACAAAATCGACATGAAGAAGTCAGAGCAGTTAAAGGCACAGGCAGACGAAAACGGCAATATTGAACATGATACTCTTGTCGGAATCATTACCGGAATCGTGGAGGACAAGCCGAAACCCAAGTCTGTAAAAATCAGCAATGACACATTCACGAAATACTTTGAAGCCGATACCAAGTCAGCCGAAATCACAGAAACAATCGAAAAGGCACTTGAATTTTATTTCGCAAATGCCGGAAAGGACGAAACATGAAGAAATTCATTCCTATGCTTGCGGTCACAGTTCTGACCGCAAGTCTGACCGGAATCCCTGTTCATGCGGAAACGCTTGACAAAGACTACATCATCAATGAAATCTGGACTGAATCATGGTATGGAATCCCCAATGACGGCACGACATTTCCGGAGGCATCCTACAAGTATCATCTGCTTTCAGAATGGGTCAATGTCAACTACGGTGATGAGCATTATAACTGGTCTGATGTTGGCGAACTGACCTACAGCTACAAGGACTATTATAAGAAGTATATCGCTGATTTCGATTTCAACGATGATGATAACGGCAACTGGACGATTGACACAAGCGACCACAGCTATCACTTTGAATTTGCTGATAATCAGTGGAGCATGATTGATGAAAATGGCAATATTACTGATACATTTCCACCGCACAGCACCCTTGAATCAGAGGACGAGCCGGAACATCCTGAAATACAGGAAAATGACAAGCAGTCCGACAATATCTCTATCAGACCCTCTGTAAGCGATTCTGAGGGCAGTTCAGGAACAAGCAGGGAATTTGACGGCGAGCAGGTTGAAACCGAGCAGACCGCCCCTGACGGCAATTCAGAGGGCAGTAACCCCCTGATTTATGTCACGATTGGCATTGTGATTATCGCAGTAGCCATGATAGTATTTTATCTTTTCAAGAACAGAAAGTGAGGAATCTGTATGATTATCAAGAGCAAAAAAATGGTGTATGACGGCAAGCAGTACACTGAACCGGAATGGACACTCGACACCGCACAGCGTACTGTCACCCATGTTGACCCCAAGACGATGGAAACAACTGTGACCGACTTCCATACCGACTATGTGAAAGACCATCTTCGCTATGTGACAGCCAAACACCCCGAACGCCTTGAAAAACTGCTTGACGAGGGCAGAATTATCAGCTATCTGGACGAACTCGAAAGCAGAGCCATTGAAGCAGTTGACAGACAGGTCGAAATCTGGAAGAAGTCAAATAAAGAGTATCTGTCTGCCGTTCTCAGCGGTGACGAAATGAAACGGGTTCGCCTGACCAACGGTCTTGAAAGCATGGCAAGAGAACTTGTTTATGACAGCATCATCTATGCGTGAGGTGAGTCCGTGAAAGCAGTAATCTATGCAAGATTAGCCGAAGAAAATCCCGACCGCCTGACACAGCAGATTGAAACGCTCATGCAGGAAGTTCAGAAGAATCCCCTGATTGAACTTTCCGGAGTTTACTCCGAGTTCAGCAATGGCATCACGGAAACACCCCCACCCGAAATGCAGAAGATGGTGCAGGACTGCGTGAGAAAGGGAATCCGGCTTGTTATCGTCCGTGATATGAGCAGAATCGCAGGAGGGTATTACGATTTTGCAAAGCGAATCAAATGGTTTCACCGCCATAATATCGCAGTCTGGTTCGTGGGCGAGAACCGGAGCAGTCTAAATATGACAAAGCCCGTTCCGGTTTCGGAGATTTTCAAGTGATGATAAAATACCGCTGATTTTTTCAGGAATCAGCGGTATCATTTTAATTCATTAAGCGTTTTGTCCTATTTTATCAAATGCAAACTGCATAACAGCCACTCTGTCAGCCAGATTCATATTTGCAAATATCTGCATAAATTCTTCTGATGTTTTATCATCATTGATTATAACAGCATTTGAATTTTCCTCACAGTATGTTTCGTTAGGGTCATCTACACGACCAAGAAGATAATCAGTTGAACAGCCCAAAACATCTGCTGCTGCTGCCAGATAATCGGAACGCATATAGTCTTTCTTCCATGTTGCAAGATTTCCGGTACTTCCTGTTACAAGTTCACATAACTTAGTGACGGTCATACCTCTTTCCGCACATATACTTTTCAAACGGTCATACATAGAAACACCTCCTGAATCTGTTGAATTTGCACAATTATGCCTTGTTATATTTAGAACATTCTACAAACTGCTAATATTTGCATTTTTAAGTATTGACAAATGCAAATATTAGCGTTATAATTAACTCATGAAGTCCAATTTGTTGCTTATTTGTTTTATTATATCACAGAATCTATAAAAAATCAAGTACCATATTGAAATTTTTTTCATAAATACAACAGACCGGACAAACTCAAGGCAAGAAAGAAGTGAATCACATGACATATGAACCTAATATGACGGTCACACGGACAGAGAAAACAAGCGGTTTTACTTGTATCGACAACCGGATTATCAGAGATGAAAGTCTTTCTGCAACGGCACGTTTCGCAATGATACACCTGCTTTCCGTTCACGAGCAGAAATGGAACATCAATGAACAGGGACTCAGCAAAGTCCTGAAAATAGGCATCAAGGCTGTCAAAAAGGTGATTGCAGAATTAGTGAACTGCGGTTATCTGTTCAAAATGCAGATTAAGGACGAACAGACAAAACAGTTCGGTCACAACTGGTACTGGATTTATGAATCTCCTGAACTGAATCCGCATTTCGGAAAATCAGAATCCAAGCCGGAAATTCCTGCTCAGAATGAGCCTGATTTTTTTGAACCTGAGCCGTCCGAACGGAAACTGTCAGACGGTCAGGCGAGCCAATTAAACACTAACACTTCAAATCCTAAAAAATTAAATCCTGTTTGTTGTCAGTCTGTCGAGGGAAAGACTGACGGATTTTCAACAAAGTTTTCAACAGAGAATAAAAAGCCTGTTGAAAAAGATGTTGAAAACTCAAAGAAAGTATCTCCTTTTACACTCACAGCGACTATGCTCAGAGAAATGACAGAATATGATAAACTTGCAGAGGGCGAACTGAAAGAATTTGTATCGGAGACAATCAGGCATATTGACGATATTATTTCCTGCGGTACTGCCGACCCTAATCAAATTATCAAGAAAATACAGGAAATCCGGAGCGTTGAGAACTCTCTGCTCCGGTTCATGAACAAGCTGAAACCATACTGTGAAAAGGCTCTTGAAAATCTCAAACACCCCAAATCAAGGGACAAATTTCTCAGAAAGGTTATCAGTGCTTTCCTGCTGAATTATAAACCAAGTGCCGAAAAGCCATATCAGAGAAAAGAATATCTGCCTGAAAAAGAAGAAATTATACCTGAAACTGCTATACCATTCGGACAAATGCTCCTTGAAATGCACCACCCTGATGTGACCGAAGAAAATTATCAGCAGTACCCATTTGACACACAGGAGCATTTTATTCAGCATTATGGAGATGATTGTTACTATTGGAACAAAGATGACTGTTATATTCCGGAATCATTTCTTGCGAATCAGACAACTATGCTCAATGCTCTGAATTTCCTGTTCAGTGCTTGTTGGAGTAAGGAAAGCGGTAACACGGAATTTAAGCAATTTTCTCATACCTGTGTGACTTTATTGAGTGAGGCTCTTTGCACAGGTAAGCGAAGCTATGCCCATATCACATCACCATCAATACTTTTGTCACACATCAATTATCTGAATCTGCGTTTTTATGGACAGCATATCACGCTCCGGCAGTTTATGACGAGTTTTCACTGGCATTTCCGTGATAAAATAGAAACCTATTCTGTCAAGTCCAATTACAAGGGCTATCTGACTTCTATGCTTGTGTCCTATCTGGGTAATGAGTATACCGCCAAACTAACAGTAAGGTCTATCGAGTTTGATGTTCTGCACGGCGATGAGTATGACGATGATGATGAAGATTAACTTCTGCCCCAGTGGGGCATAAGTGTCTGATTTTTGGAATACACCTGTCTTTCATTTGGCAGACATATCTTGCAATTTTCACTGAAATGTGCTATAATGATAAAAAATCCGTTCAGGAGGTGTCCGAATGACCGAAAAAGAACAGAAAAAAGCTGCTAAAGAGTTTGCGGAGCGTTGGAAAGACAAGGGGAGTGAACGTGCCGAATCTCAGCCATTCTGGATTGATTTGCTTACCAATGTGTACGGCATCACAAATATTTCTGAATTTATCCGCTTTGAAGATAAAGTGCATTTAGACCATGCAAGTTTTATTGACGGCTATATTCCGTCTACCCATGTGATGATTGAGCAAAAATCCATCGGCAAAAATCTCAGGAAAGCTATCAGGCAGTCAGACGGAACTTTATTGAATCCGTTCCAACAGGCGAAACGCTATGCCTCTGAATTGCCCTATTCTCAACGTCCAAGATGGATTATTACCTGCAATTTCGCTGAATTTCTCATTTATGACATGGAGAAACCCAACGGCGAACCGGAGCAGATTTTTCTCAAAGACCTTGCAAAAGATTTTTATCGTCTGCAATTCCTCACCGATACTGGAAACGCAGAGTATCAGAAAGAAATGCAGATTTCTGTTGATGCCGGAAAAATTACGGCTAAACTTTATAATGCGTTGATTCAGCAGTATCAGAACCCTGATTCTCCGGAAAGTCTGAAAAGCCTGAATATGCTGTGTGTCCGTCTGGTGTTCTGCTTTTATGCGGATAAATCCCAGATTTTCGGACATAATCAGTTCAAGCATTACTTGAAAGAAATTCCGGTGAATCATTGGCACATGATTCTCAAAGCGTTTTTCAGAGTGCTTGATACTAAGCCGGAACATCGTGACCCTTACGAGGACGAATTGAATGCTTTCCCCTATGTCAATGGCGGTCTGTTCGCTGATGAAAATATCGAAATTCCAAGATTTACGCAGGAAATCGCTGATATTATCCTCAATGAAGCCTGTGCTTTTGATTGGAAAGATATTTCTCCGACCATCTTCGGAGCAGTTTTTGAAAGCACTCTGAACCCTGAAACAAGGCGGTCAGGCGGTATGCACTACACGGCGGTCAGCAATATTCATAAAGTCATTGACCCTCTGTTTCTGGACGATTTGAAAGCCGAACTGGGAACTATTAAGGCTATCAAGACCGAAAAGACACGAAAGCAAAGATTAGAAGAATACCGCCAAAAATTAAGCAAATTAATATTTTTAGACCCTGCCTGCGGTTCTGGAAACTTCCTCACGGAAACTTATATCTGCCTCAGACGATTGGAGAATGAAGCACTTTTCGCAGAATCCGGCGGTCAGACCATGTTTCAGCTTGACGGTCTGATTCAGGTGTCAATCGGTCAGTTTTATGGAATCGAAATCAATGATTTTGCGGTTACAGTTGCGAAAACTGCCCTCTGGATTGCAGAAAGTCAGATGATGCAGGAAACAGAACAGTTAATGCAAGTCAATCTGGAATTTCTGCCCCTGAAATCTTATGCTAACATTGTAGAAGGTAACTCTCTCCAGATTGATTGGAATGAAGTCATTCCGAAAGAAAAGCTAAATTATATTATGGGGAATCCTCCGTTTATTGGTGCATCTATGATGAGCAAGGAGCAGAAACAACAGGCAGTTGAAATATTTGGTAATATCAAATTATCAAACAGTATCGACTATGTGGGAGCATGGTATTTCAAGGCTTGTGAAATGATAAGATATACTACTGTTAAAGTGGCTCTGGTTTCTACTAATTCCATTACACAAGGGGAACAAGTCGCACCACTATGGGGAACATTATTTGAAACATATCCTCTCCATATCAATTTTGCTTATAGAACTTTCCGATGGGACAGTGAATCTAATTCAAAAGCACAGGTTCATGTTGTAATTATTGGCTTTAGTATGATAGAAGGCAAACAAAAGCGAATATTTGAAGCAAATAAATTTCAGATTGCAGCAAACATTAACCCATATTTACTTGATGCTCCCAATGTATTTGTAAAAAGCCGAAGTAATCCGATTTGTGATGTTCCTAAAATTACATTTGGCAACAAGCCAACAGATAATGGAAATTTTATCTTATCAGAAAGCGAAAAAGAAAACATAATCAAAGCAGACAGTTCTGTTGAATGTTGTATCAGGAGATATGTTGGTGCAAGAGATTTCTTGAATAATAATGAAATAAGATATTGCTTATGGCTGAAAGATATTTCTCCGTCTGTATATCGAAAAAATAAAGAAATTTCAAGACGGCTTGCAGCTATTAAAGAATTCAGAGAAAAAAGTTCAGCAGCACCAACAAGGAAATTTGCAGAAAAACCATACTTATTCTTTTCCTCTCCACAAACAGACAGTAATTACTTATGTATTCCAGAGGTGACTTCTGAGCGAAGAAGATATATTCCTATTGGATTTATGGATAAAAGTGTGATTGCAAGTAATAAGTTGCTGATTATTCCAAATGCTACACTCTATCATTTTGGAGTATTGACTTCTAATGTTCACATGGCATGGATGAGGGTAGTTTGTGGAAGAATGAAAAGTGATTATAGCTATTCTGGAGGAGTAGTGTATAATAATTTCCCATGGTGTACCCCGACAAATCAACAGAAAGCCAACATTGAGAAAACGGCTCAGATGATTCTTGATGCACGGGCGAAATATCCAGACTGTTCGCTGGCTGATTTGTATGACGAAACCACCATGCCTCCCGAACTCCGTAAGGCTCACCAAGCCAACGACAAAGCCGTCATGATTGCCTATGGATTCGATTACAAGACCATGACCGAGAGCGAATGCGTGGCGGAACTCATGAAACTTTACCAGAAACTTACGAAATAATATCAAAAATCCCTGCACTCTTGAAGTACAGGGATTCACTTTTGCCCCAATGGAGCAGAAGTTGCTGTAATTTTATGCTTAATCATAACGCAGAGCATCAATAGGATTCATATTGGCTGCCTTGTTTGCAGGATAATATCCAAAAAATATTCCCGTAAGCATTGAGAAAATAACAGATACAAGTATCGCAGTAACAGAAGGTTGTATAGAAACAGAAATAATTTCTTTATATTCCGGATAGAAGTTTGAAATTGCAAATAAAGCTATTTTTCCTATCAGTATTCCGTTCAGGACACCAATCATAATTCCGATGATTCCACCTATTAAGCATATAATGACTGCTTCTACTACAAATTGCTGCCTGATTGAAGAATTTTTTGCTCCTATTGCTTTACGGACACCAATTTCTTTAGTGCGTTCTACTATGCTCACGAGCATAATATTCATAACCCCAACGCCCCCAACAATCAAAGAAATAGCAGCTATAACAGAAATCGCTATGGTTACGACATTCAGGACGGTATTGATAGTATCTACTGTTCCCTGTTCATTTTCGATATAGACTTCCCAATTTTTATTGTGTTGGTATGCAGATTCAAAATATTCTTTGATATTATTTTCTACTACATTCATATCGAAGTTTGTGTTCCAGATAATTGTAGCATAATCATAGGTCATTTCAGATATGTTCTTTAATTCATATACTGTATTTAGCGGAACATAAGCCAGTGTTTCTTTATCAATTTCTCTTGTCCCCGGCTTAAAGCGAACAAGTTTAGATTCAGAGTATTCATAAACCCCCACTATGGTGAAAGTCTGTGTTTCTCCAGAATCTCCGATTGAAAAAGAAACTGTTTCACCAATTGGCTTTGCGTTTTCAGGGAAATACTGATTTACAAAAATATCTGAAACAACAACAGTATGTTTCTTTTCCAGATTATCTTGCTGAGAGATATTTCTGCCTTGTATAATATCAATTTTGCTTTGTTTCAGGACACCACTGGTAATTCCCGTTATTTGTGTCTTTACGTTTTCTTTCCGATAATTTATGGATTCCGCATTTGCATAACCCTCAGATAAAGAGAGTTCAAATTGGTCTGGATAGCTGTCGATTAAACCATTTAACATTTTATAGGTAATTTTATCCTCATCTTTAATTGTATATTCAGTATTTTGGTAGTCACCCTCATCTGATATTTTAGGAGTAAGCATAATAATAAAACTATTCATACCAAATTGCTCAAATGTACTGGACAGCGTTTCTTGAATTGAATTTCCGATTGTAGTAATGGTGATAACTGCGCTGATACCGATGATAATTCCAAGCATTGTGAGAAGCGAACGCATTTTATTTGCCCAAAGAGCAGTAATGGCAAGGCGAATATTTTCGATAAGTGTCATGATGTATTCGCCCCCGTGTCTGAAATGATTGCTCCGTCACTGATTGTAATAATCCGTTCTGTTTCCTGTGCTAATTCTGGACTGTGTGTAATCAGGATGATAGTTTTTCCTTCTTGTTCATGCAGTTTATGAAATATATCCATCACCATGTGACCAGTTTTTGTATCAAGTGCGCCAGTTGGTTCATCTGCCAAAAGAATAGAGGGATTATTCGCCATTGCTCTTGCAATTGCAACACGCTGTTTCTGACCGCCGGAAAGTTCATTTGGTAAATGGGTACTGCGGTCTGCCATTCCCACAAGTTCAAGAAGTGCTGTTGCTCTTTCCAAGCGTTCTTTTCGGGGTTTTCCGGCATAGAGCATAGGCATCTCTACATTTTTTAAAGCATTGGTTCTTGAAATCAGATTGAATGTCTGAAATATAAATCCAATCTGTGAGTTGCGGATTTCACTCAGTTCAATATCGTCTAATGTGCTGATGTCATTACCATTCAGCAAATATTCGCCCTCTGTTGGTCTGTCAAGTGCGCCGATAATATTCATAAGCGTACTTTTACCAGAACCAGATGCCCCTACAATTGAAACAAATTCACCTTCGTTGACATTCAAGCTGATTCCATTCAGAATTTGCAGTTCATTAGGCATTCCAATATAATATCGCTTGATAATATTTTTCATTGATATGATATTCTTCTTCATAGTTAATTCCCATTCATATCTGATATAAAGATTACATCACCGTTCTGCAATGAAGCTGGCGAAGCAATCAGAATATCTCCTTCACTGATTTCAGAAGATATAATTTCAACATAATAATCAGTTTCAAGACCCTTTTCAATAACGACAGAACGTGCTGAATAATTTACTCCGTCATTGGTTTCTGCAATCATGATATAAAAATCATCCTCATCATTCTGTAAGATTGAATCGTAAGGGACTGCAAGAACATCGGATTTTTCCTCAAGGATAATCTGCACTTTGGCATTCATGCCGATATACAAATCAGAATCTTTATTATCAATCATAATTTCTGTACTATATCCCTCATCGGAAGAAGAATTTCCAGTGCTGATTACCTTTTCAACACGAAGAACACTTCCGGAATAACTCTTTTCTCCTGTGGCAGAAGTTTTAATGATTGCTTTCATTCCTTCAGTTACATTAAGAATATCAGATTCTTTTATGCTTACAGTGATTTTTAACGATGAATCATTTTCAATGCTGATGATAGAATCTGTATTTGGAATGCTGCCTTCTGAAATATTCAGTGCCGTAATAATTCCGCTTTGTGGTGCGGTTACAGTACATTTATTGATTTTTTCCTGTAAATTATCTAACTGGAGCTGAGTTGAACTGGTGTCAGTGAACCGTTCTGAATCAATTGCATCCTGAGCGGAACGGATTGCATTGTCAGCAGTTCTTTCTGCATTGGTGTAAGCATCATACGCAGACTGCACAGCATCATCATATGTTGTCAACTGACTTCCCAAAGAATTAAGTTCCGAATCCAGAGTCTGAACCTGTTGAGCATATTCCTGATACTGCTGATTTAAACGCTGATATTTTTCTTCATCACCGTCATTCTGTGCGGTAATCATTTCCTGATAGACACTGTCTTTTTTGGCAGCATAGTCATTGTATTTCTCAACAGTAGAATTATATTTGTTATAAGCATTCTCTTGGTCTCGGAGTGCCTTATCAATATTTCGCTGTGCCTGTTCAAGTGAAACAATTTTGTCCTGCTGAGCGTTTTCTAATGCTCTTTGATTTACTTCGTGAGTATGCTGGGACTGTTCACCTGAATTATTTGTACTTGCAACAAGCGAATCGTATTCTCTTTGAAAATCTGAACTGTCAAAGATACACAATACATCGCCTTCATTTACATAATCGCCAAGTTGCACATTCAAAGTTTTTACCCTTGAATTCAGTGTGCTTGTAATTTTTATGACATCACTGCCTGTAACTTTGCCAGATACATTGATTGAATTCAATAAATCTCGTTTTTTTATTTCAATAGTTTCCGTTTGTGTAATATAGTTATCTGCTGAAAATTGTGCAGACAGAAAATTCTTCGCACTGAATCCTAATACAGCCAAAATAATAAGTATTACAAGAAAAACGAGAAACTTTTTAATTGACTTTGCTTTTTTCATACTACCCATTACTATGGTTTCTCCTTTCAGGACATTTTATTATGTGCCTTGAATCTCATATCTGACTATTCCAATAATCAGCATACATTCCATTGCGTTTGAGTAATTCTTCATGACTGCCTTCTTCTTTGACTTCGCCATTCTCCATAACATAGATATAATCACAGCTACGGATTGTACGCAGTCTGTGTGCGATGATAATTACTGTCATATTTTTGGAAAGGTCATCTATAATTTTGCGAATACTTTCTTCAGTGATTGCATCAAGATTGCTGGTTGCCTCGTCCATAATTAGAATATCAGGCTTTCTGAGCAATGCTCTTGCAATTGCAAGCCGTTGTTTCTGACCGCCTGAAAGATTGTTTCCGTTTTCTTCAAGCATGGTATCGTAGCCAAAAGGAAGTTCCTGAATAAACTGGTCAGCAAAGCAAAGACGGCAAACCTCCTGAATTTCTTCATCTGTTATGGATTCCTCTCCCATCCTCAGATTATTATAGATGGTGTCCGAGAAAAGAAATATATTCTGGGAAATATATGCAATATGCTTACGGACTGACTGCGGAGAATAATCAGAAATTGATTTTCCGTTCACAGTAATTGCTCCTTTTTCCGGAACATAAAAATTCATCAACAGTTTTGCAAGTGTAGTTTTGCCACATCCGCTTTCTCCTACAAGTGCCACTTTAGTGCCTTTAGGAATATTCATGCTGACATTTTTCAGAACAAGGTTTCTGTTACCATATCGGAAATCAATATTTTCAAATTTAATATCTCCAATCAGATTATCTGTATCTTTTTTAGAATTGTCCTCTGTTTCGACATCCAGAATGTCATTCAGACGTTCAGCTGCTACAATAGCTGTCTGCATAGTAGGCTGTAATTCAATCAGATTTTTAACCGGATTCAGGAAATAGCCTAACAGATAGTAGAACGTAATCAAAGTACCAATTGTGATAATGTTTTCGATACACAGATATGCACCTGCCCACAACAGAATTACCAAGCCTACTGATTCTACTAATCCAACAAGGACTTCCTGCAAATTATAGACAACTGAGCCATGTACAACCTGATTCACGAACTTTGTAAACAAATTTTTTGTCTTGTTTTTGGAAACATCCTCATATTTATATGCCTTTACAGTTTCAATTCCGTCTACCGCCTCTTTTAAATATGCAGTAATCTGGGCATTTCCTTCCATGATGTTCTGGTTGATGACTTTTATCGGTTTTCTGAAACACATCATAATTACCGCATAAATTGCCATAATGATAACTGTAATGACAAATAATTTATAATTGAGGATAAACAGATATGCACCCGTTACAATTGCCATCAGTGTATCCAGCATAATTGTCAATGTTGCAGTAGAGATAGCATCTCTTATGTTAGAAGCATCAGAAAAACGTGAAAGCAGTTCACCTGTTTTTCGTGTTCCGAAGAAATTTGCAGGCAAATCCACAAGATGGTCATAATAACCTAAAGATAGAGGAACATCAACATTTTTTGCCATTACTGCGAGCATATATCCTCGCCATGTCTGTAATCCTGCTTGAATCAGATAAAGAAGAATGATGGAGATACAAACAGTTTCAAGATTCTGGAATACAACACTAAGTTTTTCTTCCATCTTTATAAGGAAAGATTCTGCTTTGCTTAATTCTTCTTCCTCTTCCTCTTCCTCTTCTTCTTCATGTGCGTGGTCATGGTCATGTTCATCTTCTGAAAGTTCGCCATTTACGTCACCTACTGTAACGGCATCATCAATAATATATTCAAAAATAGAAGCACTGAAAAGACTGATTCCTGAAATAACAAGTGATACCACAAATACTAAAGCCAGTAATTTCTTCTGATTTGTGATTAACTTGAAAAATTTCTTCAAAGAACCTTTGCGTTCATTGCCTTTCTGGAATGTTTCATCTTTGGTAAAAGTGATAATTTGTTCCTGCCACTGTGCAAAGAACATATCCAGAGGAATTTTCGTAATCTGAACTTTTGCAGGGTCTCCGATATAAACTTTTCCATTTTTTATCGCATATACTACAATAAAATGTTCAAATAGTTCTTCATTGATAATTCTGGCAATGAAGGGAAATGTTATTTCACCATTCTTAATTCCTTCTAACAATTCGTCAGCATTGCCTTCAAGTGCTTCAGCATCCAAACCGATTTCTTTTGCTCCGGTTACAATGCCGTAGATATTTGCACCAAAATTATCGACTTTTATCAAATCACGAAAACGAGTAATGGGCAGTTTTAGTCCATGATATTCACTAATCATGGAAAGGCAAGCTGCACCACAGTCTTTTTCATCGTGCTGTCTAATATGCGGATATTTCATAAGCATTTATCTCCTGAAAAAATTTAGAGTGCCTGCACCATGAGGCACAGACACTCATTGGGTTGCGGTTTCCAAAAACCATTAAATTCTATCGGGTGTCTGAAAGAAAATAGCGTGGAGTACCCAACGAATAATAGTTACCAGAGGAACCATTTAGCTCTTCCACCTCTGCATCTGCCAGAAGTCATAATATGCATATTGCACTGGTCAATAGCACGGGACTTAATATCCGGAAGCCACCACGGTGTCTTATAGATTACATAGGTATAGAACTTCTGACCACATTTGCTACATTTGTAGCCACTGCCAGCATTAGCAGAAACCTGTGCATTAACAGACATTTTTCTCATAGTTTTCACCTCCTCCTATATATGACGAAAACGAATTTTGTACAGATTATGTAGAAACTACCAAACCCATACACGGACTATCAGTCAATCTGACTATTGCCAGAGAAACTTTCTTACCAGCACCATGAAATTTTCATGCCTTTCATAACGACATCATACCAATGTGCAGAATTCTGATGAGCGCAAGCACCAAGCCAAGTCAGATACTTTTTATTACAGTACTTGCATTTCCAACGACCGCCATTAGCCTGTTGCATAGCTTTTACTGACATTCTTTTCATAGTTTTCATCTCCTTCTATATAACGGAAACCAATTTTACACGGAAGTAGTCAGCTTGACGATTGCCTTAAAGTAAATAATCGGCAATTATAATATTGCCACAAAAATTCGGATGATAATTGCCGATTATTTTTATTAGGCTACTGCATTGACTATTATCTGTGAACACACTGAGAGTTATTGCCAATGTTCTTTAACAGACCATGAGTTGACTGAAGATACCCCCTGATTGTGGCATCACGTCTGAACAGTCTTTCCCATAAAGAGGTTTTGTATCTGTATCCACAAATAGGACAATATACATACTTAGAAGCACCACCATTAGCCTGTTGTGTAGCATTTACTGACATTTTTTTCATAGTTTTCACCTCCTTCTATATATGACGAAAACGGATTTTGTACGGATTATGCAGAAACTACTAAACTCGTACACGAACTATCAGTCAATCTGACTATTGCCAGAGAAACTTTCTTACCAGCACCAACTAATATTTGTTCTGCCAAGTGCTTTCCAAACACATCGACCTGTTATGAGATTTTGGTGTCCCCATGCAGCACTATAAACCCAGTACTTTGCACCACAATAGTTACATCTCCAACGTCCACCGTTAGCATTCTGTGCAGTCTTTATTGACATTTTTTTCATAGTTCTCACCTCCTCCTAAATAACGACGAAAACGGATTTTGTACGGATTATGTAGAAACTACCAAACCCATACACGAACTATCAGTCAATCTGACTATTGCCAGAGAAACTTTCCCAAATCAGCCCGTTAATCCTTTCAGAATCAGGCGAATAGCGAAATCAAAATATCCCTTACGATAAGCATGAGCAACGGCATGACCATATACAGCCCAGTAGCTTGTAGAACGGTAGTCTCCCCACGGACAACGATAAACACGTGCGCCAGCATTGATTTCTCTGGTTTTAATAGTATTAATTTCTTTCATGACCTTTACCTCCTACTTATAGTTAATATTAATCGGAATATTTGTACAAAGCATACAGCTATACTTTAGATGCAATTCAGCAACTGTATGCTTTGTACATAGCTTTAATCAAGCATCGCTACCTTTTAGAAGCACCATGAGATGGAATGACCATTGCCGAACAGAACTTTGGAAAGATGGCTAACATCCTGATGATGATAGCAGCTATACCAAAGGATGGTTTTCTTTCCGCAGTAATTGCATTTCCAGCGACCACCATTAGCACTCTGAGTAGCTTTTACAGACATCTTCTTCATAGCGTTTCACCTCCTTCTATACATGACGAAAACAGATTTTGTACGGATTATGCAAAAACCGCCAAATCCATACACGGACTATCAGTTAATCTGACCGTTGTCAGAAAAACTTCCTTGTGATAGAATAAAAAAGCAATAGCAATTGTTATGTTATCAGCGAACACGCTGAATAATTCCGGAATGCTCCCATGCTTGGGTATAGCGTCCCCACGGCCCACGTTTATACCATGTATAGCGAT
>ERZ842401.3911-NODE-3911-length-17979-cov-3.338541_pt1 | contig 17979 bp, 11 predicted proteins | sample MGYA00521270_ERZ842401 | MGnify/ENA primary metagenome ERZ842401 (study PRJEB31892, sample SAMEA3878208) | bioreactor metagenome | biome: Moose rumen | place: Sweden | collected 2011-10 | study: EMG produced TPA metagenomics assembly of the PRJEB12797 data set...
GCGTTGTATTTCAATCTCAAAATGCTCATTTACAATCAGTAAACTGCGCTTTTTCAATTTCATACGCCTTGAAAAATCTAATTTTTAAATCTTCCCTTAATTTTGTTCAACAAGTTCCTTGGCTTTTGCAAGTGCTATGTTTATATTGCTACAAATATTTTCTTGTCCAAGCAAATCGTAAAAACCTGATTTTGCTAATGTTGCGTGGACTCTTTCGTTTACACCAGAAAGTACAATTTTTATGTTTTCTTTTTGGCTCATCAAACATAAGTTTGTTAGGTTGTGTATGCCAGTAGAATCAACAAATGGCACTTTTCTCATTCTTATAATTCTTACCTTAGGTCGTTTGTTGCCAAGTTGCCCCATAAGTTCTTCAAATTTGTTGCTGACACCAAAGAAATAAGGTCCGTTTATTTCATAAACTTCTACGCCTTTTGGAATAATAAGGTGTTCGTCGTTTATAGTGTGTTGCATATCACTTTCAGAATTTGGGTCTATTTCGTCCATTATTACCTGAATATCAGTTGCTTCGGCAATACGACGCATAAATAAAAGACATGCTATAACTATGCCTACTTCTATGGCAATGGTTAGGTCGAAAATTACAGTTAGTAAAAATGTTATTACAAGAACTGCAACGTCGCTTTTTGGGTTTTTGAATTGCGCTGCAAATGAACGCCAACCACACATGTTGTAACTTACAACTACCAACACCCCAGCTAAACAAGCCATGGGAATGTATTTTGCCAATGGCATTAAAAATAGAAAAATAAGTAGTAACATTATTGCGTGAATGATGCCAGCTACAGGAGTTTTTCCTCCGTTGTTGATGTTGGTCATGGTGCGGGCAATTGCGCCAGTAGCAGGTATTCCTCCAAAAATAGGAGATACTAAATTGGCGATGCCTTGAGCAATGAGTTCGGTGTTAGAATTGTGTCTATCGCTTATTGCACCGTCGGCAACGGCTGCGCTCAAAAGGCTTTCTATGGCTCCCAAAACTGCAATTGTAAGCGTTGGACCAATTAACATACGAATAGTTTCAAAGTTGATTGTGGGTATTTCGGCTGATGGAATTTCGCTCGATATTGAAAACCTATCGCCTATGGTTTCTACAGTGTTGATGCCCTTTTGCTTGAGTATGAGTGCAAGAATTGTCATTAGAATAATTGCAACAAGCGAACCGGGTATTTTTTTGCTTATTTTTGGTGTTAACACTATTATTATTATGCTTAGAATGCCAACGAGTGCACTCCAAGGATCTATTGTGTTGAAATTTTGAAAATAAGCAGCCCATTTTCCAATAAAATCGGCAGGTAAATTTTGTATTGAAAGTCCAAACAAATCTTTTACTTGTGTGGTAAAAATTGTTACACCAATACCGCTTGTAAAACCTATTACAATGGGGTAGGGGATGTATTTTATTATTGTGCCGAGTTTAAGAACGCCAAGCAAAATTAAAAAAATGCCAGCCATAAATGTTGCAACAGCCAAACCTTGTATGCCGTATTGCTCTATTATGCCGTAAACTATGACGATAAATGCACCTGTTGGCCCACCAATTTGAACTTTTGAGCCACCGAATACGGATATTAAAAAGCCAGCTACAATTGCGGTTATAATTCCTTTTTCGGGACTCACGCCACTGGCTATTCCAAATGCTATGGCTAACGGTAGGGCAACTATACCAACGATAATGCCTGCCATGAGGTCGGCCATAAAGGTTTCTTTATTGTAATTTTTTAGTGTGTCGAAAAATTTCGGCTTAAAGTCTATACTTAACATTTCTTCTAATTAGTGTTTCTTTTTAGGACGGCAAAATTATTTTTCTAATGTTAAGTTTTAGTAATTGTTTGTGTTATTTTTTTGAAACTTTTTTGTATGTTTATTTATAAAAATTTTTTACAAAGCCAGTGGTATCACCTTTTTTAAGTATTAATCCGTTGAAAACTGCCTTTAAAAATCCTGCTCCGTAGCTGCAAAGTTGTATATAAACCGCTACTATAGACAAAAAACCAACTTTTAGTCCGTTTTTTAGAGCCGAATCGATAAAAACTATGGCGCAAAATAGCAAAAGTGGTGAAATAAAAATAAAAAACAACGATAAGTTTTTGAATATCAATGCTATTACTATTGCCAATGCTAACAATAAAATGTTGCCGACAAGAAAACATGTTGGCAAAAAATGAACAATTTTTAATGAGTTTTTGTGTCTTAGGTAGAGGTTTATACGTGCGCATCCTGAATTGAAAATTTGACGGAAAAATTTTTTAAAATCGGTGCGACGTTTATGATAAACATAGGCTTCTTTTATTAGTTGGGTTGTAAAACCGTTTTCTAATATTCTGAGAGTCATGTCAATATCTTCGCCAAAACGCATTTTAGAATAACCGCCAGTTTTTAAAAAAACTTGTTTTGAAAAACCCATATTAAAACTACGCGGATGAAATTTACCTGCTTTTTCGCTTGCACCACGTATTCCACCAGTTGAAATTATTGATGTCATGGCGTAACTTATGGCTTTTTGTATGTTGGTGAAGGATTTCATGGCAGCGTCGGGACCTCCGTAGCAGTCGCTAAATTTTTTTTCAAGTCTTTCGGTTACTATTTGCATATAGTTTTCGGGGATAATGCAATCGCTGTCAAAAAATATAAAATAATCTTTTTCTGATTTTTCTGCTCCGTAGTTACGCGTAGTTCCAGGACCTGAATTTTCTTTAAAATAATATTTTAAATTTAGTTTTTCTTTGTATTTTTTTATAATCTCGTCAGATTTTATGTTGCTGCCGTCTTCTACTATTATTACGTCAAAATTTTTGATGGTTTGTTTGGTTAGGCTTTCCAACAGTTCGTCAATTTCTTGTGGGCGATTGTATAGCGGTATTATTATGCTGAAATCCATGTTTTTGTTTTTTTGTTTTACAAAAATAACAACTATCCATCAATTTGCAAATAAAATCTTTTTTCCCCTAACTTTAATTTATGGGGAGTTCTAAAAATTAGATTTTTCAAGGCGTATGAAATCGAAAAAGCGCAGTTTACTGATTGTAAATGAGCATTTTGAGATTGAAATACAACGCAGAAAAAGCAATTTTTTAGAACCCTCGTTACGTTTTTATAATTAAAATTCTGCGCCTATACTTATGGCAATGGTATTGGCGGTGTTTTTAAGGTAGATTGTATTTTTTGCTTGTGTATGGTTGTAGTTTATTGATACATAACCTTTTATACTTTCAGAAAACATTTTTCTTGCAATTTTTGCAGCTGCGTTTAAATCAATATGTGGTTTGCATAAATATTCGTATTCTTCAAAAATGCAAACTGTACTTTCTGGTGGGTTGGAAAGGTTATAGTTTGGTTCAACATACCAACCATCGATGTATGGATGTCCGCTACCTTTTTTCATTGCGCCTCCAATTGTAAACTTTAACTCGGTATTGTTTTGAGTATAGTTTGTTTGGCTTAGGCTTACGGATAATTCTTTTGTTTTTATATTCTGACGGCGATAAAATGGATAGACTACGCCAATGGTGGCACGGCGGTTAAAAACTGTTGAAATGTTAAAATCCCAAATTTGATTTAAATCTTTGAAATTGCTGAAATACAATAAATTGTAGTTTATATTAATGCTTTCGTTTTGTTTTTGCGATATTTTGAGTTTGTCGTGGTAGATATAATTTGTTAATCCGCCTTCAAAGGTTTCTGATGTGTAGATATTTCTAAAAACATTAAGTTTTTCTTGTTTTGCATTGTAATTTATGCTTTGGGTTAATTTGTTAGATTTTATGAAAAAACTTCCTGAAATGTTTATAATATCAGAATTGTGTTTTTCGTATTCTATTGTGTATTGACCTTTTCTTCCGTATTTACCATCGCGCCAAGACAATCCAAAATCGTTGAACCATTGTATTTTTGGCGAAATGTTAATCAAAAATTGGTAGTTGAACCCATTGTATTGGTCGAAAAGTGGCATTTCTCGCGATTTATCAGTAAAACCTTCTGTTCCAAATTCTTCGCGTAATCCCCAAAAAACAGCGTAACTAATTATGCTGTTGTAGGTTTTGTCGGCTGTGCCAAAAGTGTTGAATTTTATGCTTTCGTTTCTACGGCGGTAAATATAGTTTACGCCAGTTTGTATAAAACCAAAATCATAACTTATCCCTGCCGACAATGACAAATCCATCAAACTATTTTTGTGACGAAGGTCTTTTCGTTTGGCGTAATTGGCTGTGATATAATCAAATTTTACACCAACAGAAAAATCTTTCAAAACTTTTGCACCAATTGCGCCAATGATGTTGTATTTTTCGAGGTTTTTTGTTCCACAGTTGGTGTCGGCTTGCTCCACAATGTCGAATGGCATTTGTTCTGGGAAAATAAATGCCGAACCGTGCATATCTTTACCCATAAAGTTTTCGTAACTTATTTTGCCATAACCACTTACTTTTGAATTAAATTTGTAAAACGATTGAACATCGGCTCCAGCAGAAATGCTTTTGGCTGCTTGATTGTAATTTCTAAAGCCGTTTTTCTGTGCAATAGCAAAAACTTCTGCCTTAGAAACCGATGCAATGTTGGTTTGGTTTATTAGGCTTGCGTTGTTGTTTTCTAAAAAGTTTTTACCATTTGCCGAAAAGTTAAGAGAATCAAACTGTGCCATTGCTGGCGAAAAACCAGCAACAACACAGATTGAAAAAGTTATGATTTTTGTTTTAAGCATATTGTTTTAATCTTTTAACGTTGCTTGTTTTCTTTGATGAAAGTCAACGCTCGAATTGTCGGTGTCTTGATAGATAATATGTGCGCCTTTTTTAATTGATGCCTCTGCATCTATACCTGATGGATCGGTGGAGCCAGAAGCAGTACCTTCTCCGTTGGTTAAGGTTTCAGTTCCGTAGGAGTAACCACTAACGAGTTTGCCTTCATTTTCAGTCAAAGCCGAGGTAGCATCTTTATCAACATTGCGGTAATACGAGAATCCTTTGTCTTTTTCGGTTTGATTTACAAATCCTTTGTCAACCGCATCGGGCAGACGCTGTGCATATTTTGTGGAATTGTCAGATGTCAACGAATCGTCATTCTTGTACGTGCAAGTTGCGTTCTTGATGTCAACACCATCAATAATGTTTGCGTTTGGAATTTTTAGGCTTGAACCTAATTTACCCCAATCATAGTTGCATAGTTTAACTTGGTTGTTGGCATCATTGGCAAAATCAGCAGGTGAAACTTCTCCAGTAGTGAAAATAAATAATGCTGGAGCTTGTCCAATTTGCCAAGCATTTGCTAATCCATATATTTGAACATTGAGTTTTACTTTGTCTGAGGACGGCTCTGTGTAGTATAATTTATTGTTGAACGCTGATGTCATGTCAATAAGGCAGTAATATTTAGAGTTGTCGAGGTTGACACCGCCCAAAGAAGTATAGTCTTCAGCTGAATATACGACAAAAACTTTTTCTTCGTATGGTTCAAATTTGATTTCGTCAATCCACCAAATGCCCAGTGTGGCAGGTGTATAGCCTTCGGCGGAATAATCAGTTACTGTGATTGATCCAACAGTGTTGTTGCTCATGTAAGGGTAGCAAATTCCAAGGCAGAAGTTCTTGAGTTCGGCTGGTTGGTCGGAATTGTTATAAAGTTTGATGTATTTGTCTTTTTGGAGTGTAACGTTCTTTTCGTTTTTTTCATCGTAGTATGTTGAATTTCCGCAATATACCTCGGTGATGATTATTTGATTTTTTTCTACTTTATCAAGGTTTATTTCATAAATTTGTGTGGTGTCGAATGATGATGTTATTTCTAAATCATTGATTTTACCCGAAAAATTGTAAACTCTTCCTTTTTCGGAGATTTTACCACTTGCAGAAATGTTGTATTTTCCTTCAAAAAGTTGTGCAGATATTATTCCGTCGTTGTTGGGGGTGAGTGTCAGCATTGTATCTTGCGAAATGTTTATTGTAAAGTTTTCAAACGAAACTGAATCTGCTATTAGTTTTACAGTAACGTTGTATGTTTGTGGTGTAATGGGTTGTTGGATTGTGTCGGTTTGGTCGTTAGGATTGGTAGTGCCGTTTTGATTAGTTGTGTTGGTAGTGTCGGTTTGAACGCGGTCTGGTGTTATTGGATTGGAAGTGTCGTCTTTGCAGCCTGATATTATTGCTGCAACAAATGTTAATCCTAATGCTAATGATAATAATTTTTTCATTTTTTTTGTTGTATTTTTTGTTATGTGTTTTATTGATTTATTCAGTCTTTAATGGCGGCTTTTTTACGTTGATGAAAATCTTGTCCAGAGTTGTTTGTATCTTCAAAAATAATGTGCGCTCCATTTTTTATTGATGCTTCAGCGTCTATTCCCGAAGGGTCGGTTGTTCCTTTTTCTATATCTTGTGTGCCAAGCGAATAGTTGTAAACTATTTTGTCTTTGTTTTCGGGAAGTGCTTCTGTTGCTGCTTGGTTTACATTTCTATAAAGCGTGTATCCGTATTGATTGGTGTGCCAAATATATCCACCGTCAACATCTTCGGTAAGGCGTTTTTTGTTGTCGTCGTATCTTGTGGTAAACACCTCTATTGCATCGAGGATATTTTCTGATGGTACTTTTAAACATGAGCCGTAACTGCCCCAAGAACCGCTTTTATTGCCGTCGAAATAGTGGTTTTGTTCGTCGTTGCAAAAATCAACTGGGTTTTCGTCGGTGTAGTAGATAAAAAAGCATGGCGATGTAACGCTAAAAACCCAACTCGTGCCTTGCCCAAATACCACTGCTTTGAAATAATTGCTGTGTGGAATGGCTTCGTATGGTGCGGGATAGTAATTTGTGTTGCCTGCATAACGGTCGCAATTTTCGTCATAAAGTACGTAATAATCTTTGTTGGCAAGATTTACCGAATTTGAATAGGTTTGAGTGTGGTCTATTGCTCCAAAAATTGAAATTACTTTTTGTTCGTATGGTAAAAATGTAAGCGTTCCAGGGTAGTACCAAATACCCATTGCAGCAGGTATAAAACTTTCTTCGGCATATACAAGTTTGTTGTCAACGTAGTTGTTGTTGCCGCCTGTGGCATTGTACGGCATGGCAACGGCAAGGCTGAAGTTTTCTATTGCTACGGTGTCGGCACTATTGTTGTAAATGGTTGTGTATTTGTCGTTGCGAGTGTAACCACTTCCATCGTCCATTTGGCAGCCGCCGCAGTATAGCTCTTTTATTATTATTTTGTTGGTTGTTGTTTCTACAAGTGTTATTTCTGAATAGAAATCCTTTCCAGAGGTTATGATAATTTCGCTACTATTTCCGTTGTAAATTTTTATGGAAGATGTTTTGTCGGAAACTGTTGCAGTGTAAATTCCCGTTGGAACATTAAACGTTGCCGTGCCTGTTTGGTCGGTTTGGCTTTCAAAAATTGTTCCCTTGGAGTCGATAAGCGTTATTTTAACACCTTGACGTGCTGTTACGGTTGAATTTTCTGGGTAGTTGAGTTTTATTTTTAATTCACTTACAGTAAAATCTATTGTGTTTTCGTCAATTGTGTTGCAAGCAATGAGAAAAACTAATAATATGTATGCGAGTAATTTTTTCATTTTTCTAAAGTTTTATTCTTAAAGTTATTCCATAATAAAAATCAGGAATGTAACCGCTGTCGTATAGCGAAGATTCCAACCCTGTGCGGCTCGATTTTATGTTTCCGTTGTGGCAAAAGAAATTGTTGGCGTAAAAACTTATTGATGCTTTGTCGCCAATTTCTTTAGTTATGCTTATGTTGGCAGAATAATAAGCCGAAATTTTATCGGGATTGAATGTGTAGCCGTAGTTGGTGGTGGTGGTAAGTTTTGTAAGGTCGGCATACAAAGCGGGATTGTTTTGCTTTGCTTGCAAATAGGTTTCTGCAAAAGGTATTAGTTTGTTGGGATTGTCCCATGTGGAATAATAAACAGGATAGACAGTTATGTAAAAATCTCTCATGTTTTCTTGATATGGAAGACCAATGGTTTCGCCTTGTTTTGCAGATGCGTATGCAATGTTGCTATAACCACCGTTGTCGATAAGTAGTTTTGAAAATCTGTATAGAGTAGCCTCAATGCGCAATGATATTATCATTCTTACATTTGGAACGTGTGTGGTGAATGTGCAATTTTGGTTGAGTTGTTTTTTTAGTGTTCCGTTGTAATAAGTGTTGGTAGCACCAGAGCCAGTGGAGGTGTTTGAGCTTCCTGCATAGTAACCAATGAGATTGAATGCAGTTCCGTCTGAACTAAGGGTTGACGAGTTGGGCCAATAACTTATAAGCGAATGGTTTGATCCTTTGTATCTATATAAATTTCCATCAAGTCTAATTGATGTTTTTAGAGGTTTTATTTGAGGAAAATCAATTATCCAATCGAGTCCGTAACGTTTTATTGGGTTGGAATTGGTGTATTTTATTGATGATTTATATGTATTTTTGGCTGTAGTGGCTAATGTTTCTTGTTGGTTTTGACCACTAATGTCTGTTATTGTAACAACGCCAGAGGTTTGGTCTATAGAATAAACTCTATTTTGCGATTCTATTTGAGAATTTTCAAGTTCGCTACTATAAGTTTTGTAATATGTAAATGGCGTGTATTGATAAATGCATGTATATGGTCTTAGTGTTTTGTTGTAATATCCTGTAAGAGAAATTTTTATGCCTTTAATAATGATTTCTGCACCCAATTCTGTTTGGTTGGTGTATTGCCATTTTAAATCTGTGTTTCTTTCGGCTTTTATTGGGTGTGTGTAGTATGCGTAAAAAGCTTTGCCATCGGCGGTTGATGTTGATGCAAACACTTGTTCGTCGTAGTAACTTGGTCTTGGATAGAGTACTTGAAATGATGGTAGTTTTACGCTTTTACCATAGCCAGCGTAAATGCTTAGTTGAGAGATAGTTCGTTGTCTATCTTTCCAAAAAATATATTTTGTATTTATGCGAGGAGAAAGAGATGATACTGCGCCGTAATCGCTGCCGTTTATAATGGTTAAATCTTCTCTTATGCCAGCAGTAAGTTGTAATTCAGAGCCTTTTACATTTTTGTTTGGCGATGTGGTAATTTTATTTTCGGCATAAATGGCAACGTTGTTCATAAAAGGCAAATCTTTGTAGCGATATTCTCTCCAACCGTCGCGAGCGTATTGCATATCGTCGTAATAAGTTCCACGTCCAAGGTTTCCGCTTGATGTAAATTCTGTTCCGAGCATTAATTTGTTGGTGAAAATAGAGAAATATTTTACCAAATCACCCTTTATTTTTGCATTAAAGTCAATAGGTTTGCTTTCGTTATAATCCTTTATATACCAATATCCAACTTGCGAAAGAATTATAGGACTTGGATTTTCGGAATCGAATTCTTGGGCAATAAAATAACCTTCTTCTTGTGTGTGGACGTATGCTTGTGTGCTTGCGCTACTTTGGTTGGTGTTGGTTTCGGAAGTTTTGTTGGCAGCGGAGAACGAAATTGAAGCGTTGAGATTGGTTATCCAACTTTTGTTAAGTAGCCATGTTATTTTGGAGTTTAGCCTTATAACTTGGTCTTTTTTCTTGGTGTAGTTTTGAGAAAAAGCATCTGGGTCGGCTTCTGAATTGTAACCACCTGTGTTACCACTAATTCCAACGTTAAACATAAGTGGATTTTCGGTAGATTTTTTAAATGTGTTGGAATATTTTATGTCAACAACATTGCGTTGGTAACTTGTGTAAGGGCTGGCAATGTCGCTAAACGAGCGGGTATGTTCAAACGAAGTATTAATCATTCCCGCATTATTTGAAAGTTCAAAACCTTTGCTTATTGCAGCTTGTTTTGTGTGTGGATTTGCCGAAAGGTCTATTATAAAAGGTGTTTTACCTTTTTTTGTGTTAATTTTTACAATACCGTTGCTCAAATCGCCATATTCTACCGAGGGTATTCCCGTTATTATTTCTATGCTTTCTATATTTGAAGAACTTATATTTCTTGTAGATGCACCAGCGGTTTCGTCAAGTTCGGCGTTGTTGCTAATTCTTGCTCCATCAAGTTCAACAGCAGTTCCAAACGATGCGTTTCCAAATTCAGAAGTGCCGCTACGCAAAGCTGTTCGGTTGTCGGACGTGAGAGTTGAATTGATTGTTTTTCCGCCTGGTAGTAAACTATTTACATCTCCAACATTTAAAATTTGTTGATGGTCAAGTGCTTTTCTATCAAGGGTGTAAGCGGTGGAACTTTCAATTTCTGATTTTTTTGCAGTTACTACAACTTCCGCAATTTTTAAGTTATCTTCTTTTAGATATATTGTTAGCGGATTCATTGATTTGTTGACAATAAATTCTCGTTTTACAAATCCGAGACATTGTATTGATATTGTAATTTCGTTTGTAGGAATATTTTTTATAGTAAAGCTTCCATTTTGGTCGGTTATTGCCCATAGTTGGTTGTCGCCCAAAACTACGGTTGCAAATGGAATTGGACTTTCGTTAGAAAGGTTTTTTACTGTTCCTTCAAGATTAAAGGTTTGAGAAAACGCTGTAACGGAGGTAACGAGTAAAAATATTACTATTGCTAATATCTTTATTTTCATGTATTAACCCTAAAAAATTTGCGCAAAAGTAGTTGATCGTTATTATTTTACAATCCCCTAAAATGGTGATTTTTTTTTATTTTTATAGCCAAAAATTATAATAAAATAAGGTAGGTTGTTGTTTGATAGTAGTTTTATAAAAAAATCCACAACTTTTTTTTGGGGTTGTGGATTTTAATTTATTGATTTTATAAAATCAAATTACAATGTAAAAATGTTGAAATTTTCGTCAATGTTTCCTATTGCAAGATATTTATTTGAGTTGCTAATGCAAATTGTTTTTGGTAAAAATTTTTCTTCAATTTCTTTAATTTTTTGATTGTTTTTTGTGCTAAATATTCTTATTTTTCTGTCATCGCAAATGGCGGCAATGTAATTGTTATTTATTTTTATTTCGGGTATTTCGTATGGTAAATTTATTGGTTTTTCGTCGGTTGAAATTCTTATGTTATAGATGTTTATGCGTCCTTCGTTGTCGCTAAAGTAAAGTTTTCCAGCTTCGCTCGATAGAGCCATTGATGTTATTTCTGTTTTTGTGTTTGATTGAATTTTTAGTATCTCAGCCAAAACATTGATTCTAAACACTTTGATGTTGTTTGAAAAATCTTTTCCTGCTACGTATTGCATGTCGGGTGATATTGTCATCATTCTAAAATCGTTGATTACTTTGTTAATAACACGACTACGTAAATCTATTTTATAAATTGAAAAATTATCCGACACAAAAAGTATTTCGTTGTTAAATGGGTGAAAAAACATTTTTTTTGCCTCGCCAGTAAAGTTGGTAATGGCAGCATAATGTGTTATTTTTTCGTCAATAATATTCATTATTGTTAACTTTCTGCTACCGCCAAGTGCTATGAATTTTGTGTTTCTACTTATTGCTGCGCAAGTTACGCTTTCTTCTCCATAGTGTATGCGTTTCCAATCTGATGTTCTAAAAACTGAGTAACCACGTGGATTTTCGCATGTAATTGCGTATTCGTCATCGTTGCTAAAAACAATTTCTGATGTTCCACTTTCTGCAATTTTTATGTTTTTTGATGCTGATTTAGAGGTTTCTGTTTTTTCTTGCAAATTTGGTTGGTTTTCATTGTTTTCCAACTTTGTTGCCAAACGCATATAATTTTTATAATTTTCTATGTCCGCTTGACTTTTGCAGATTTCAGCCATTGTTTTATAAATCTCGTTTTTGTTGGCGATGTTATTTTTAATGGCATTTTTAAAGTTTTCTAATGCGTCTTGTGGTCTTTTTTGTATAAGGCAAACCACCCCATAGTTGTAATATGCATCAGCATTTTTGGGGTTAATGGATATTATTTTTTGACAATCGGAAATTACGTTTTTAAAATTGCCGAGGTTGCCGTATGCACATGCACGACGTAGATATGCAATTTCGTTTTGGTTGTCGGTTTCCAAAATTTTATTGCATGTTTCTATTAGTTTTTTCCAATTTGCATTTTTATAGTATGTTTCCATTTCGTCAACAAGCAGTTTTGATTCTTTTTCTTCAACTTCCTTAGGTGTAGGGGCGGGTAGGGGGTCTTGAGACAAATTGTTTGTTAACGGTGGCAATTTTGTTGTTTCAATATTTTGTGTGTATGGTGTTTCGTTATATTTTATCAATATTTCTGTTGTTTGTTGCTGTTTTGTAGGTTTTATTTCGGTTTTAACAACTTCAGTTTCAAGTTGTTCCAATTCAATTATATCTTCATCATCGTCATAATTTCCAGCAACTTGCAATTTTTGTTTTGCTTTTGTTGTTTTTTGAGTTTTTACTGGAATTGGTTCTGTATTATTAATTTTTATTGTAGTGTTATCTGTAGATGTTTTTATAATTGGCTTTTGTTGAGCAACTATTTCATTTTCAGTTTGCAGTGTTGTTGCATTTTCTTTTTCAAACGATTTTGAATTTATTTCGGCAAGAAAATCGCTTTCGCTTTTATTTTCTGGTTTTTGAGGCAAATAATTTTCACGATAGTTTTGAGACGCGAGTATAACGGCTTGCGAATAATTCCACATTGGTATTTCCGTAAGAGTTTTTACGGTGTTAAATTTTTGCAACGAAGTATTGTCGTCGGTAATATTAAAAATTATTTGAGCAATGTGTTTACAACAACTTTCAGGATATTTTATAATCTGTTCTTCAGCAAAATGAATAACTATCCAACCAGCGTTAGAAAAAAACATATCGTGATTTGCTCTTGTGTATATGGATTGGTAGTCTTTTTTATTAATATAATCTTGAGGATGATGAGTATCAAGAAGATACGGTATATCTATTTCTATGTCGATATATAGTTTTAAGTCAGAATTTGCTACTATATAATTTGGTGTAAATTGATTGTTATTTAAATTTTGTTCCAATGTATAGTTAATTAATATGTTGTCGGGAAAGAAATTTTTTAGTGTTTTGTAAAAATAGTTAAAATATTTTGTTTTTGTGTTATGAGCCGAAATAAGCGATGTGTTTGTAATTATTAAGTTTTCAATTACTTTTTTACGTCGATATTCTGTTAATGCAACGGGATCTGTGTTTTTGGTTTCAATATCTTTTCGTTCACCACATTCTTTAACATATCGCTGCATCAACAACTCGAATTTTTGATTTTCTTTTTCGTTAGTTGTTGATTTTATTTTATTTTTAATAGTTTCAAAAACTGTTGCAGATGCCGAAATACAGAAAAGTGTTAACAAAACAACTTTAATACCCCACATTGACTCTATTGGTGAAAATTTATAAGTTATTGATAGTATTATAGTTATAATACATATAGTAAGAGCAACATAATGCTCTTTTAAAATCTTAGGTTGCTGTGGTTTAATAGGAGTAGGCGGCATTGGTATAAAACTTTTTTGAGCCGCAATTATCCTTTCTGGTATTATATCTATTGGATAGTTTTCGTATTTATTCATTTTACTATAATTTTATAAGAGATTATACAAATATTGTGCAAAACATATCATTTAGAAAAAAAATGTAAAATTTAGTTGTTTGGCTTAGGTTTTGCAATGCATTTGAAAAAGAAACTAAAAAATACAAAAAATATAAAATGATAACGAGTTATAGTTTTCCAAGTGTTTTTGAACATAACAATTCAGATCTTTCGATGGTTTCGCAAGACCTTTTAAATGGTTTGCGTATATTCATTGATGATGTACCATATATTGTTGGTAATCTTGCCCTTACTGAAGGTGGTTCGCCACACAGAACAGTTAATGCAGCCCCAACAGAAATAGATTATAAGATACTTTTCAAGGCAGCATTGTTGCTTGCTTCGTATAAAAACAATAGACCTTTGACTATAACAACTGGTTTTCCATTGAGTACATATCAGGTTAATAAAAATATTACACCTGAATTGCTTCAAAAAACTCATAAAATTGATTTTGACCTTTCTACTTTTACCAACAAAGGTCGTTCGGAAATGAAAGTTGACGTGGTTTCGGTTGAAATTATTCCCGAAATTCTTGGAAATATTGTAGCTTTGCGACAAGGAGAAACCAAGGCTTCTGGAAACTTTTTTGTGGTAAGTCTTGGATTTGGTACGTGTGAAGCTGTTCTCAGTACAGAAAATGGTATGGTTCAACGTACAGCTCTTAGCGTTCCGGGGTTGCAATATGCAATAAGTTTGTTTATCAAGGAATTGGGGTTGCAATATTCGCTTGGTCTTAAAAATGAACGTCAGATTGAGCAAGCGTTCATGAGCAATTTTATTATTCTAAATCGTAAAAAAATCGACATTCTTGACATTCGTCGTAATGTTTTGAATATGTATTACAGAGATGTAATTTCTCCAAATTTCCGTCGTACTTTTACAGATGCCGATTTTACAAAAGCAAGTAAAATGTACATTACTGGTGGTGGTGCTCTTTATATGGAACTTATTGAAAATTTTTACAAAGAATTTGAAGGTATATTGAATATCGAAGTAGTTGAAAATCCATTGACATTAACTTCGCTTGGATATTGTCTTAATTCTGTGAAGTCTAACGGCGGCGACACAAATACAGCCGTTGGTATAGATATGGGTAATTCTAATACAGTTATTACTCAATACGAAGATGTAGATATTGATTCTGGTAGCCTTAGATTTAAATAAGGATAGTTTAAATTTTATTCATAATGCTGCGGAATGGAGAATGATAAGTTCTCTGTTCCGTTTTTGATTTTGGGTAATAAAAATTTTTTTTTATAAATTATAAAAAAATATATGAATTTTTTTGTTGGCGGCATTGATACCGATTGCGGAAAAACAGCGGTTACAGCTTTGATTTCAAAATATCTTTTGTCTATTGGATATACGGTAATTACTCAAAAACCAGTACAAACAGGATGCGAAAAAGTGGCAGATGACATAAAATTTCATCGCAAAACCGAAGGTAGAAATTTTTTAGAAGAAGATTATAATGGTTTGACTTGTAGATATTTATTTAAATATCCTGCATCTCCGCATCTTTCTGCTATGATGGAAAATGTTAAAATTGATCCTCAACTTATTTTTAATGATTCACAAGCTCTTCAATCAAAATATCAGGTTGTTTTAACAGAAGGAGCAGGTGGTCTTTATGTACCTCTTTATGGTGATTATTATACTATAGATTATATAAAAAATTATAACTTAAATCTTGTTTTGGTAACTTCATCAAAGCTTGGAAGTATCAATCATGCTTTGCTTAGTATTGAAGCATGTAAAGCGAGAGCAATAAATTTACATTCTGTAATTTACAATTATCTTCCAAATTGGGACAAAGTTATATCGCCCGAAAGTGAAAAACGAATTGAACAGTTTGCGCATAAAATGTATCCAAATTCTAAGTTTTATGCTGTTCCTACTGTTGATAATTTTGAAAACAAAATAGTTGAATTTAAAGATTTTATATAATAAAATCTTTGTTAATGATATTTAAATATACTAATATTTTTGCAACAAAAACGTTGTTTATATTTCCACTATTGTTTCTGTAATAATTTTCTAAAAAATATTGAGATTTTGGATTTAATATTACAGAAATTTTTTGAGCAAGGTTATCTGTTTTTATTGTAAATGGGCTGTTTAAAATAAAATTTAAGAATTTTTCAGAAAAATTTTGTTTCCATTTATCTTTATTTATTACAGAAAATTCGTGTGCGAAAAAAAAATTGGTTTCATCGTTTTGTTTTTCAACATCAAATGAGTAACTTAAGTTTTCGAGTTGTTCTGAAGTTAAAATATTAAGATATTTTATTATTATTTTTTTGTTATCAATGCATATTTTTTCTGCTTTTTCTGGGGTTAATCTTTCGTTATATTCTTTTATTTTGTTTTTTGCAAAAATTGATATTTTTGTAGAAGTATCATTTTCGGCAATATTTTCTATAAATTGAAGGTCATAATTGTCAGAAATTTTTATGTTTTGCAAAAAATCAATTTTATTTTCGATAGTTTCTTTATGCCAATTTTTTTCTAAGTATTGTAAGTAATTTTTTATGTTGGCCATTTTCATTGCTTTAAGCATTTTAATTTGGTTTTCGTGTGATGCTGTATCCCATTTTAAATCAGATATTTTCATTACTTTTACCAACCATTTGCCTCTATTGCCAAGCAATTTCCAAATAAGCATTCGACTCATCAAAAATTTATGGTTATCTTGTAATAAAAATTTATTTACAAACAATGGTATGTAGCTGTAAGGCAAAACTTGTTTCTTGTTTTCAAAAATTTTAAGCATGTGGTTTAATAGTATGCTTTTTTTTTCGTTCATAAGATAAACTAATCGTTCTGCGTTGTTGATGCTTATAAAATTTTGTTCTTCTTTTACTTCTGGTGGCAAATAATGGGTTTCGTTATATTTTTCTGGACAAAAACCACTTTGCGCAGAACAAATATTTATTGCGAGTAGTTTTAAAAATTTATCTTCATTATCGCATTTTTGTGCTAAAATTTTATCTGTATATGGTTTTATCCATTTAGGAAACTCTATTTGTTCTATTTTTGTTGTTGATGTGCCAAGGGCAGCAATGTTAATTAGTTGTTCAATAGTTTTCATCTGTTATAAAATAGTATGAATTATTAGCCCAAATGGAAATTATTTCTACTTCAAAATCTTTTAGATTTACAAAGCATGAAAAAAAGTTGTTCCCTGTTGTGGATAATATTTTTGCTGTTTTTAATTTGTTGTTAATCAAGTATATTATATTTTTATCCATGTCGGCTAAAGCATATTTCCCATTTTTGCAAACTATAAAAACATCAGTTATTATCAATGGAATGTTATCCATAAAAGGGTTATCTGTTAATGCTTTTTTATATATTTTTATAACTTTATTAATTCCTGAATAAGCTTTGGGCGGAAAAAAATCCTGTGTTATGTCTTTATTTTTGTATAAAACTCTCATTGAATGAATCCCAGGATAAAAATAAAAATCGGCATTAACGTATGTACCAGGAATAAAGATTGTTTCTTGATATTTGGAATCTTTAAAATATTGTATAAAAAAAGCAATTCTATTTGATTTTTTTCCAATAAACCATGTTTTTTTGTACGATATTTCATTTGTTTGTCCGTGTTGACAAGCTAAAACAAACCATAAATCTGTAACTGGTTGATTATTAAAAATCTGTTGTTGCGGTGTTGTTACGCCAGCCAACGTTAATAGTTCGTATTGCCAATTAGTTGGCTGTTGGTTTATTGTTTTTATTCCGTTACAAATAAGATAAATTTTTGTTATTATTGATGTTATTTTATATTTCCAATTATCACTATTGAAATCCAATTCAGCGAGTTTTGATGTCATTGTTGCCAACCCTTGCGCTTGAAAGTCTATTAATCTGCGACAAACTTGTGATATTTCTTCTTTTTGGTTTTCTATGTTATAAAGTCCCATTCGCAAAAAATCTTTAAGTTTTGAAATTAAAAAGTCCGCACCAGCTATTATGTTGTTAAGCCTTTCTGTAGATACTCTTTTTTCTATTTCATTGCTTTGATTTTCTGTTGGATTCATACTTAGTATTAGTTGTTTAGTTGGCTGCAAATGTAAAGACAAGTGTACTATATGGTTCAATAATCCCTACTCGTTGTTTTCCGTAAGCTTTTTTATATGGGATTAGTAAAATACCTTCGCTGCCTTTTTTTATTTGTTGCAAAGCTATTTTCCAACCACTGATTAATGAATTATCTCCATATACCACTTGCATTACATTGTTGTAGGCAAATGTTACTACATTTTCGAGTGTTTGACCAGAATATGTTATTGTTACAATGTCTTCGTTGGAATAATTTTCTGTTCCTTCTTCGGTTAAGTAGAGATATATTCCATCGTAGTTTACAAAACAAGTATCACCATATTTGCTTAGAAATTTTTCAATTGCCTCGTTTTCGGCATCGCGACCATCAGCTTCTTTGCTACAAGATGTGTTTATTATAGCAATTAT
>ERZ842401.3912-NODE-3912-length-17976-cov-13.455109_pt1 | contig 17976 bp, 29 predicted proteins | sample MGYA00521270_ERZ842401 | MGnify/ENA primary metagenome ERZ842401 (study PRJEB31892, sample SAMEA3878208) | bioreactor metagenome | biome: Moose rumen | place: Sweden | collected 2011-10 | study: EMG produced TPA metagenomics assembly of the PRJEB12797 data set...
TGCTTGACTGCCTTGCCTTGTCATAATCGCATTATTTACAACATTCTGCATTGATAGTGCTTGACTGCCTTTCATTTTCTGCTCTTTCTCTTTTGGCTGATAACTCAAATCTAACATCTTGCCCACTTCCTTATTTCAGTTTATCTACAGTTTATCTACTGCCCCAAATACTCCGCTTACCGCACCTTTTGGGTCATTCATAAGTTGTAAAGCAAGGGCATTGATAAATGTTTCAAAACTTAATGCACCCGCCTTTTGGTCAATAAGTCTTAATAACTGCGTCTGTGTATCAACATCAAGTTTATTGAGTAAAGGCTGTAAACGCTTGTCTTGATACAAATTTCTAAAAGCCTTTTCGTTTTCCCTATTCATAATCCCCGCATTTTTTGCGGATTCTATAACTTCGTCAGCTTTCGTGTCAAGCAAGTCTTTATATCTCTGTTGTGCGTATGCTATCCTTGAACCTTGCACCTTATTCCATTTTGTTTCTTTTCCACCTTGTCCGCCTTGCAATACTGAGCCTACATTTGTCAGCCCTGTACTAATTGCGTCAAGAATATAATAGTCCCTTGCGTGCTGTGCGTCTTTTGCGTTCTTGTATTTTAAAAGAATGTCTTTATCTCTTTCCGATTCAGGCTTTTTCATTTCTGCCCTAAACTGATTGCGTAAGTCGTCTGTCATAACTTCCCCAAATTTTCCGCTCTTATATGCTTGCCTAATCGTTCTAGGGAGTTCATTGTAAATGGGAGTATTATCCATAAGGTCAATATGTTTTTTAAGCAAGTCTTCCATTGCCTTTATCTGATTTTCTGCACTGTTTTTGTTTTTTTCAATATTCTCTTTTTCAAGGGTACTTGTTTCATCTTTGAGTTTAGTAATATCTTTCTGTTGTTCCCTCTCTGCTTGTTCGTTCAGTTTCGCTTTTTCTTCTTCTGATAAGTTGCTTGCTTTTGTCATAATGTTAGTTACCCCACTCAATGGATTAAGGCTTTCTAAAAACTCTTTTCTTTTCTGCTCTCTTTCTTCTTTCTTTTCCGCTTTCTGCTCTGCTTTCTGCTCTGCTTTGGCTTGTTTCTCTTCTGCTTTTTTCGTCTTTTCTTGCGCTTTCTGCTCTGCTTTCTGCTCTGCTTTCTGCTCTGCTTTGGCTTTCTGCTCTGCTTTCTGCTCTGCTCTCTGCTCTGCTCTCTGCTCTGCTCTAGTTTCTCTTTTTGTTTTTGGCTTTTCTTCAAAATTAAGTTCGCCTTGTTCTTCGTCTTCCATTTTTAAAACTCCTTTTTCATTCTTTCTTTTTCAAGGTCGTTTTCGAGCAATATCCTTTCATGTAATACACTTTCGTATTCACTCATTATACTTGCTTGTTTTTCTAATAACTCCCTTTGCTTCTCCGTCAGTGGTATCTTTTCAACTGAAAGAAATTTTTTTAACTTCTGTAACCTTTCGCTTACTTCGTTTTTTTCTTCCAAAAGTCTTTTTACATACTCTTTCACTCTTTCACCACCTTTTCAAGTTCTTCCACCTTTTTGCACAACTGAGCCAAAACCCCAGCAATCGTTAGCGTCAATCTGTTCGTGTCTACTTCAAGATACCCTTTTTCATCTTCAATAACGCAATCTTTAGTTAATGGGTTGCCCATTAACTCTTGTGCCATTATTCCTATATGATTTTTATCGTCAGTTTTTCCGAGTTCGTTATTTGTCAAGCCTAAACTCGTTTTTTCATTCTGAATATTATCTTTATAGCGATAAAGAAAAGTATTTATATCGCCAAAAATCTTAGTTATATCTTTTATCATTTCTTTATCTCCCTAGCGATTGTCAAAACTTTTGGCATAAAATTTTCTTGCCTGAGCCCAATACCTTGTGCGTCTTTTGGAGTTTTTACCGTCTTGATTGCGTGTGCCATTAGTCTTGTTTCAACTTTTCCTATTGCTTCCTTTGCGTTAGGGAGTTCTACCTTTTCTTTTTCCTTTGTCTTTTCGTCAGAAAACAGCCCAGCAATTGTGCCAGTAGCACTAACTGCTTTGCCACCTATATCAACAGAGTTATTTATATTGTTCCAAATTCGTCCTCTCCTTGAGTCTTCGTTTGCGTTTGCTGTACTTATCCCCGACATCTGCGTCCCTTGTCTTGCTAGTGCTTGACTTGCTAAGTTCATTTGATTTGCAATCCCTTGCTGAGTGTTAGTAACTCCAGTCTGTGCGTTTTGAGTGTTTGCACTTGAAAACTGCCCTATAAGTCCAGCATTGCTCAACTGCCCAGAAATATTTGTTTGCCCCGCTTGCGTTGCCATATTCTGCTGGTTAGCGATGTTGTTGGCATAAGCATTAGCCGATTGACTAGCACCCATTTGTGCGGCGGTTGCCTTGCTCATTCCCGACTGTCTTGCACTCTGTTGTGCTGTAAGTCCCGCTTGTCCACTTGTTACCGCCGCACTCTTTGTTGCTTGCTCGAGTGCGTTCTGATAGCCTTGATTGCCAGAATATTGACTAAGTGCTTGCTCGTATTTTGCTTGTGCTTCTTTCTGTGCGTCTTCTTGCTCTTGTGCTTTTTTCTGTCGCTCTTTTTCCGCTTGTTCAAGTTTTGCACTTTCTGCTTCTGCTTTTGCTTGTGCTGCTTTTGCTTGTGCTTGTGCGTTTATATATTCTTGTTGTTGATTTTTTATTAACTGCTGGTTTGCTTCTTTCTGTGCTTTTTGTTCTTTGCTCATTTTCGCCCTCTACTCTTTACTTAGTTTAATATACATTCTAGTTTAATATACATTTTGAATGCGAGAGTTGCTAAATGTATCTTGCGGAATAGAATTGAAAAATTGATTTTCTGCATTCTGATACAGTGTAACAAGTCCCTCGTTAACCGCATTCTGTTTCGCCTTGTACTGCAAGGCAAGCGAGTAGGCAAGCATTGCGTCAAAGAACGAGTTAGGCGTGTCGATTTCCATATCTTCAAAAATCGAGTGTAAAACTCCGTCTGTGTCTACATATCCGTATGAAGTTTTGTAGTCTTTCTTGTTGAAGCCTAAAAACGAGAACCCCTCACCACTATCGCCATTGAACTTTATCGGGATAGACAAATAGATGTCGTTGTCTCTGGAAAAAAGCCATTTGTCAAAAATCTGTGCAAGACTCAAATTGCCTATTCCCTGTACATATTCCGTCTTTTCCTTTGTCTGCAAATCGTATTCCGTAACAGTGTCGAGCGTATCAACCCAATACGCCTTTTTTGTTTCCCAATCAATAAATCCGCTTATGTTAAGCACGCCATCTAAATCAATCGGCAACTCTATGAACTTGACAAGGCTGTTTCCTTGCATAAGTGCGTGAAAGTTTCCGTCGTACCTCAAAAATCGCTTTTTGTCGTCAATGAAAAAATACTCGGGATTTTGGAAAAAAATTTGGTCGTTTTGGATTTCGTTTCCGCTATAGTCGTAAACCTTGATTTTGTTTTCTCCGCTTTCGCTCACCACAAAGACAAGCCCATTTTTGCACGCTTCAAAAAAAACGAGCGAGTCGTAAGTTACTGTCAATGTGATTTTTTTTTCGGTCTCCGTCTTGATGTCGTAAATAGTCGCCTTGTTGTTGCCGTGGTCATACCATACAATCAGATTGTCGCAAGTGCTTGTCGCTCCGACATTCGACAAGTCAGCGCCCGTTTCTATGTCTTCACCCTGGTAGTAGAGTTTCTGTGGATTGACATAATATTTAACGACAATATCTTTTCTCATTGCCCCATATACAATCAAATAGCCGTTTTCAATGTCGTACTTAAATCCGTCTGTCGCTTCGTTCGTGCTTTTTTTAAAAAGATTTCTACCTGTTCCCTTTTCGTTGATTGAGTACAAAGTGTAAAAGTCGTTAGGCAACTTATAGCGGACTGCGTTCTCTCCTATAAACTCTCCCCCACTTAGTTCCCAATCTTTAAGCCAATATTTAACATTTGCATTTATTGCCTTTTGAAAAATATCACGGTATGCTTCATTTAAAAGATTTACATTTTCTTCCCAAGATATAAAACTTGAGTTTTCTAAGTCTGCAATCTGTTGTGCTCTTTTCACAATTTCATTAGTTTTCATTTTCTGCTCCCTCCTTTTTCTCCTTAAAACTTATAGGATATATTTTCCCTTTTCTCAAAATTGTACCTTTTACACCGTCTTCTCTTATAGGATATACAACCCCATTTATATACGGTGCAAATACCGCATTGCTTCCCAACTGCACAAAAGCAATCGGAAAATTTTCTGGCTTTTTAAGTCCAAAAAAGTCTAGTGTTTTGTTAATAAAATTTTCGTCTGAAATATCCCAATCAATCAACGCTTTATTTTTCTTTACTTCTTGCCATTTCTTTTTTACATCTTCCTTTTTCCCAAAGTTCTCGCTATTCGTCATCATCGATGAAATAAGCAAGCTGCCATATACATTTGAGTACATTTCAATAGGGAAATAAAGTTGATTATCTGCCATTTTTTGCACATTCTTTTTTATTTGTCTTATATTCATTCTTGCCCCCTTTATATCTGTTTAGCGTTTCCGCCACTTTCTGCACCAATATCAAAAGCAAATTGTCTAGACGCATATAAAAGAGCGTCCATTGCATCGGGATGAAATACATCATCATCAACCTCATTTAAAATATTGTCTTCTTCATCACGCTTGAAAAGTATCTGCTCCGCTTCGTCTGCAATTATTCCGCCGTTAATCGTCTTTATCTGCCCTACTCTCATAAATTCCGCTAATTGTGCAATTCCCATTATTTTATCATACTTATAAGCACAATATGCTGGTAGTCTATAGGTCTGCGAGAGTTCAAAAGCAATAGATTTTTCATTTGTATCGCAATAAATCCCAATCGCACTTGCAAGATTCACGCAAGGGTTTCGAGTAATTAACATCTGCTTCGCTTTTTCTGTTGCCTTTCGTATTGTTTCCACAATCTCCGTTATTGTTGACTTGTTAAATTTGTATTCATCAGTTATGAATGCCCTCTTTGTCCTTGTGTCTGCTGTAAGTGATATTACTGCATTGTAGTCTGAAAATCCAAAGTCTACCCCAATATAAACCCTATCGGGTGCAAAATCGCTAGGTAATTCCTTATATATCTTATAGTCCTTGTAAACGAGTGCTTCTGTATCATAAACAACTTGCCCTAAATATTCTCTCTGAATTAGTGGGCTTTCAAGCGTTAACCCTTTCTTTTCGCATATTTCTTGAATGACTTTTTCTGCGTTCGGTATAAATGGATTACTTTTTAAATCCCAGTGATAACTAGTGTATTCGTGCCCACGGTAGCAACTTTCAAAAAATGTATGTGGCACCCGTGGCGGTGTTCCTGTCAGAATTAAATAATGTTTTTCAAAGTCTAACTGTAAAGGTTGGATAACTTCTTCAACTAGATAGCGTAAATTCCTTTGGCTTTGACACTCGTCAATAATTACAAGTTTATACTTAAAACCTCTAACTTTTTCTGCCTCCGCACTGTTTGCGTTGCCCCGTACTCTTATAGATGAACCGTTAGAAAATATAATATTTCCGTCATTCTCTGATTTTTCAATTATGACAAGCCCCGCGTTTTCTGCTACCTTTAGAATATTTTCCCACACTTGTGCTATACCGTTGCTAAAAGTTAAATGAATATAACAACAGGGAGTATTAGGCTCTGCACAAGCGTCCACAAGCATTTTAGCGTTAAGGTCAGTTTTTCCACTTCTGCGTCCACAAATAATACATTTACTATTTGAAAACCTATCGCCAATAACTTGCTTTTGTTTGTCAAATAGTGTTTGCTCTATTCTGTATCTAGTGAAACAAATATCTTTTGCTATTATCTTGTCGGTTTCTGCGTCTAGTTTAGATAGAATATCAACACTAAAAAGCGATTGGGCTAATAATTGTGCTGGTTTCGAGTTGATATCATTTAATGCACTATCCATAAAGATTTTCAAAAATCTTTCATAATAAGTACGGTTGAATTTGTCAGTTTCAAAAAATGCTCCCCTAATTGTGTCTAAAACTTCTGCTTGAATAAGGCGAGTAGCTCTGCGTTCTTCTATAGTCGCCTTCCGTTTCGCTTTCACTTCTGGAGATTGTGATTTTTTTCCGTTTTCTCTCGCATTTTCGCTTGTAAACTTTCTAGGCACTACTGTATCTCCATATATTGTACACCGTCAAATTTTGGCATATTTCTTTTTTTTTCTTGCATTGTCTGAAGTTCTAGCCTTGTTCCGTCTTTAAGATAGACCGTAATTTTTAATTTATCGTTTTCGTTGCATTTTTGGATAAGATTTTCAAGTAAAATAAAATTCGTTTTTGCATTGAGTAGTTTTTGTTTCTCTTTTTCTTCTCGTTTCAGTGTCTTGTAATATTCAATCGCTTTTTTAAGTTCGCTCATTTGTTTTTGCTCTCCTGTTTAATTCTCAATGCTTCTTCTTTGCTTACTGCGTATTTAGGTCTAATTTTGTAGTAATTGTATCGCCCTTTACTATCTGCTGTTAAGTATTTTTGAACATCTTTTGAACTTACATTTGGATATAAATATTCTTTATCCCCACTTGTGAATTTAATATAAAGATTTTTTGTTTTTGGATTGTAGCGTATTTTCTGAATTGCCGATGACGGCATATATGCACTCTCGATTGTCTTTTCGTTTTTTTTGCGTCCTTGTTTCTTTAGGTCGCTTTCCGTCATTGCATAATATTTCTGTCCTTGCTCTCTTGCCTTTTCTTGTTCGTTCTTGTCTATAAAATATTTACTCCAAGGCACTTTAAAATCGATACCGCCTTTATTGTCCTGAAGTTTCTTTTCTGCCCTTTCAACTCTTTCAAATTGTTTTTTGATTTGCGGTTGTTCTGCTATGTCGTTAAGGAGCTTCTTTTCTTCTTTCTCTTGTGTTTTCTTGCTCTTTCCGTATGTGTTTAGAATTGATTGAAAAACTGCCATTTTTGAACCTCTATATTTTACTTAGTTTTACACTGTCTGTATGAAATATCTGTCTTTGATAAACTTCTTTTTCATTATACATTCTCGCAAATACTTCATTTCTACATACTGTCGCAAGATATTTTATTTCATAATCTTTTTTGAAGTATCTGTTCATTATCCTTGTAGTCGCTAATAAAGCATAGTCTTTTATTTCGCTTTTTGCCATATCGCTTTTAGCAATCTTAAACGCTGATGTTTCGCAACAAGCCAAAATGCAAAAAAACATAATTTCCCAAGCGTCTTTACTTTTTACTTGTTTCCACTTTTCTTGTGCTTCCTTAAATTCCTTAGTCGTGTAAAATTTATTTTGCATTTAATTGCCTTTGAAGTCTTGATTGCGTTATCTGATATACAAATAAAATAAACATTTTCACCGCCACGAACCCCGTATTTTATAAAGTCTTGTCCATACAATTTATTAAAAAAATCATACTTGCCGATTTTGCCCTTACATTGGCAATATTTAATCTTATATCTTTTTTTTAAGAAAATCAAAAAATCGGCAATATAATACAAAGCACCTTTATTTTTCCTTGTGTTATAGACAATTATATTTTGATGATAATATTGAAGTATCGCCCAAAACCCTTGTTTATAATAGATTATATCCAAGTCCGTCAATTCAGCGTTAACAATTTCGGGCTTTTTTATCTTGCTAAACTCCGCTTTTAGTTTTCTTTGCTTTCTGTTGTTTATTCTTATGTCTAAAACTTTCTTTGACATTTTTCCCACTCTTCTTCTGTCATCGGCTCACCTTTGCAAAAATCACAGCATTTTTTATTTTGCGTATAAGTAAACAAATCTTGACATAAACAAAAACCATAATGCTCATTTACCTTTGCTTTTTCGTCTGCCTTGCATTTTACCCATTTACTACATTTTTCACATAATATATAGGTATTTTTTTCGCTTTTCACGCTCCCCCCCTAAAAAAGTCTAGCAATTGCTGTTCTAGTTTTGTTTGTTTTCTAATATATAGTTCTTCTTGCTCTTTTGGTATAAAAAGACCCTCTAAAACCTTTTTGCCACCGCCTTTACCGTTTAATAATTGTCTTTTTTCTCTCCTTGCAATGCAAATAAAATCATCACTCATTGAATACTCACTAATTATAACAAGTTCTTTTTGACTTCTTGCCCATCTATAAAATCTTTCGTGGTCAAAGTCCATTCCGTAGCCGTCGGTGTTCCTATATGGAATATCGCAATATATAACGCTGTTAGGCTTTATTTCAACTTCGTCATAAGACATATTTAGTCTTTCCAGACTTTTAAGACTTTCCAGACTTTGTAGCCTTTGTAGACTTTCCAGCCTTTGTAGACTTTCCAGACTTTGTAGCCTTTGCAGCCTTTGTAGACTTTCCAGACTTTGTAGCCTTTGCAGACTTTGTAGCCTTTGTAGCCTTTTAAGACTTTGCAGAAGTTCCTGTAAGCCGTATATTTTTTCATAATCAAGCGGAAGCACCAGAAAATCTTGCAATTTTGTATAGACTTCTCTTGTCGGAAATTCCCACTGTGATTTCCCAAAATAATGACCTGCCATGCATTTCGTGCCTAGATAGCGGTCAACGTCGCACCAGTGTTTGTTCGCCTTTTTTAGTCCGTCTACTAGATAATTTCGCAATTCTTCGCTATTGCGTTTTATATTCTCGTTTAGATTTTTCTCCAGCTCTAAAACATCAAGAGAACTGTGCAGAACTTCTTTGCAATACCATTTTATATATTTTTCTTTAATTTCCTTTTCGTGCGTCTTAATACTTTTTGGACTTGCGTTTTTAAGTTCTATCCCCATTTTATTAAATCCTGAAAAGTCGTTAAATACTCTTGCGTAATGTAGGGCTTTCTTCCACGGCTCAATTTCTTTTGAATAAAGATAATCCATGCCGTTGTTTCCGAAGCTCCAGCAATAGCGGACATAAGGGTCGGTATCTTTGAGGGCTAAAAAATCTTCACGGCTCATCCAGCGTGTTTCGTCCTTGTACTTTCCGCTTATCGCATCATAAAATAATTCTTGCGTATCTACTATATCGTTAATTGTGTAAGTCTTGTATTTGCCACGAAGCATTGCACAATGAGTTATTGCACAACCGCCACAAAACAAATCATAAAAGTTTTCAGCACTAGGAAGATTATCACATATCCAATCTGCTATTTTGTCTTTACTTCCCTTGTATGGGAACCCATATCTTTTCATTTCTCCAACCATTCCTCCATAATTTCTTGCGTAATACCTTTCTTGTATTTCTGCTTAATGGCATCTAGTTTTTCTTCTGAATTAACATAATGCTTTCTGCTGTATCTTATATTATTTTTTGCTAATCTTATAGATTTGTTTGCTTCGTGTATAAACAAAGCACGATACTGTTTAGCTCCTATTCTTTTTTGATAGGCTCGCAATTCTTCATCTTTTATTGTTCTTGACATAAGCACTCCTAAAAATATGTTCAAGTTCATCATCAGAGAATGTCTGATATAAAACTCCTTCTTTTCCGCCATTTTCTTCTAACCATTCATTATATTTTTGTTTGATTTCTTCTGTCATTTCATTCTCCAAAGTCATTTCATTCTCCAAAGTCATTTGTTCCATTTCTTTTTTTATTCTATATAAAATTTGTTTATCTGTCTTGTAGTAAGTATATAACCAGTGAATAAATTTATGCGTCATATTATTACAACATAAAAAACTTTTAGCCATATTTTCATACTCTTTTTCGTCAAGACAATTATGATGTAACTGCCACCCCCTACGCAACGGCTTTAAAGTGATTTCATCAAGATTTTTAGCCCTTACCTTTTCTTTTTCCTTTTTGTTTTTCCAAATAGAAGATGCTCTAAATTTTCGTTTTTTCTTTTGTGCTTCCGTCATTTCTTATCACCTCTTCCCTCTGCTCTCGCAAGGTTCTTCTGAAAGCACTTTTGCAAGGCTTCTTCAATGTCAATAGTTGGCTCATTTGCACAGATAATCATAACGCAAGCGACAATATCAGCAAGTTCTGATTCAAATTTGCATTGCCATTTTTCACAATCTTTATTGTGTTTTTTATCAACATTCAGAATTTCTTTTGTGAAGTTTAATCTGTCAAAAGCCTCTTGTGCTTCAACTACTTCTGTAGCACAATGCTTTAACATCATAAATGTATCATCATCAATTTTTGCTCCGTTCATTTTTCGGGCGTGTGCAACATTCCGCATTTTATATGCTAATTCGTTCAAATCAATCATCTTCCATTTTCTCCCTTACATCATCAAGGCTTTTCTTTTGCTCACTTTCTTCTCTGTCTGCAAAAAGTAAAACCCCTAAAATTATCACCCCTAAGATAAATGAAACGATTGCGACCCCTATTATTTCAAAAGATAACAATATAACTTTTTCTACCATTTTTCATTCGCTTGCTCTAGTGTCAGTTTTCCAGCTTTAAGTAAAAACCCTTTTTTTGCTCTCTGATAAAACTCCCTTAAAACTTCATCACTTGTGTTTATCTCTTTATCTGAACACTTACTAGCCATTTTGTTATAAAACTCGTATTTTGTCATATACTCTCCTTTTCTGTTGTTTTTATTCTGCTTTTATATTTGTTGATAAATTTTAATTCTTTTCATTCATTTTCTTTCAAAAAATTGCTCTGTTAGTATTAACTTTGCTTGCTTTATATTCTATCATTTATTACCCCCCCCACTCTAACTTCTTATATATACACTATACACCTTGTGTGTTTTTTATTTCTTTTATCAAAATATCTGCTAGTTTATCAAGAATTTTTCCTTGAGATTTTCCGACATCTATTTTTGCATTACATTCAAGAGAACATACAAGGCAACCATTATAGACACTATCAATGAAAAACGAACCATATTTTTTTCTATTTGTTTTCGTGTTTCCAATTGCGTGTGCGTATTGCATTTGCCCCATACTTAATGACTTCCCACATACTGCACAAACTCCAGCACTCAATTTATATGCTCCTTGTCTTTGTTTTAATTGTTTTTCTGTCATTTTCTAACCTAGAATTAAATATTAAGGATTTTTATAACTAATTATAATACCTTGTTCTGAAGCAAACTGAATAGCCTCGTCAATAAGATAACCCATTTGCACCGTGTTCACTTTTGTCATTGATTTAGCCTTTGGCTTTCCGTTTATTGTGTTAAGAGTGTAGGGGTAGCCCCTAATTAAAGCACGCTCTTTTATTTCTTTTTCAATGTCGTCAAAATCTGCACCTATTGCCTTTGCTATTTCCTGAACTATCCACCAAAAGAATTTGTTTTGCTCATTGCTTCTTGTAGGATATGGCTTTTCAATAGTTATCGCTAATTGTTCAAAACCTTTGGCGATTTTCTCAATTTGCTCTTTTATCGCCTTTGATGGGTAGGGGATAAATATTCCCGATTTTTCAATTATGTAATTCGTAAGTATTTTCATTGTCTATCACTACAAAATAAAATTTCTCTCTAGAAACTGCCCTAGTTATCTAGGGCTTTGCTTCTATCTGTTATAACCGCCATTATTATAACGATTATAACCACCGCTTGCACCGCTTGCACCGCTTGAATTATTGTTTAGGTTATTATTTTGATAACTTCTTTGATTTTGCCCTTGATTTTGTTTTATATTTTCGTTCGGGTTCATTGTCAAGTCAAGTGCGTCATTTTCCACAATTTCAAAACAATTCTGATAAAGATAACGCTTTATATATGTTTCTACCGCCCCTAAATTCTGTACTTCGTGGCAACCTTTTAAACTTGCCTTGCTCATAGGACTTAAAAAAGTTATTCTCTCTTGAGGTTTTTCAACATCAATAAATTCTAACTGTGCGATTTCTGTCCCAAAAGTAACCACGCAAGAAAATTTAAACTCTTTGGCGATTTCGTTAATCACAGGCAATATATCGCTAAGTTCATAATATGAATAGCCAGCAAATTTATTTTGTCCCGATTTCTTAACATTCTTTTTTTGAAACGCTATTCTTGCGTCATTTAATTTTTCGTAAACTGTCATACATTCTCCTTTCGCGGTCTACCTCTTCTTTCTTTAATTATCCACAAACCTTGCGGAAACACTCTCCTCTCAATGAATTTTGTACGGCTTACACCCTCCGCCTTGCTTTGTGCGTCTAGCCATTGTAATTGTTCTTCTCTAAGATAAATTGCGATTTTTCTCGCCTTTATTGCCATTGTTCACCTCCGTCATAACTCATCATATTATTCGTATTTTCTGCATCGTAACGCTCTACGATTATCTGAACCTTGCTTTTTCTGTTTCCGTTGTTATCTATCCAATAACGTTCTTTAATTTTTCCAATAATAACAATTTTCAAACCTTTTCTAATTTTGCCTTTCAAGTTTTCCGCATCCTTTCCAAAAATAACACAATCAAAAAAACTACATTCATTTTCCCATTGTCCGTTTTTCTGCACGCTCCTATTACACGCAATTGAAAAGTTAAGAACACAAGTCCCATTCTGTAAATATGAAACTTGTCTATCTTGCAAGTCGCTTGTAATTCTGCCCCCAATTATTACATTGTTTAAGTCTGCCATTTTATATTCTCTCCCTTAAAATTTACACTGCTTCTTGAGATTTTCGCACATCTCATTAAATTCTTTTTCTTCTTGCTCTGCCATTTTTCTAATTTCAGCAAGTAAAATTTCAAACTTGTTTTCTGTGTTTTCCTTTGCCAATTCTTCGCCATATCCAAGCAAAATATTCATTTTAAACATACTCACCCCCATATTTGCTTTTATTCTTCTACTGCTTCTGCCACATAATCATCAATCATTGAAGAGATTTCTTTTTCTTCTGCTTCTGTAAGTTCTAACGCACAACACAAACAACCTAAAAGCGTCCCAATCACTGCGGATTTTCTACCTGTTCTAAATGTTATCCGTAAAGTTTCATCAGTTACCAAATCCTCAATAATTTTTTTATAAATTTCCTTTGTCATATTAAACCCCCTAACATTCTTTATAATTATACTATAACCCCATTATAAAATTTTGTCAATACTTTTTTTATTCAGAAATTGCGTATTTATAAAATTTTTTTTCTACTCGTTTCCGAGCAATAACAATGTTATTATTTGGCAATAATTCGGGGTGTTTTGCTTGACACTTCCGCCTACATCTGCCAACAGTTTCTATTGTCGGGGCTTTCCATTGTCTATAGTTTTTGAAAAAATATGAAACGCTCATAGAAGATAGCGATAAACCATAATATTTTTCTAAAATACTAATATACAATAAATCATCAGAACCCCTTAATTCTGTATTGTTCTCAAGTTCTATTTGAACCCATTTTTCTAACTGTTTCATATACCCCCCTAATAAAATATTGTCTGTCCAACTGTCAAGCGTCTTTCCGCTTTGTCGCCCACTTTCAGATAATAAATAAGAATTCCTATTTAATCGCCAACGGAGTTAATAGACTTGTAAAATGGGCAAAAATCACGGCATACGCAATAATCATTACATTTTTTACTTTCGCCCTTTCGCTCTTGTATCCAATGTTTATCATCAAGAGTTTCAATCATTTTTTCAGCGTCTTCCCTTGTGTCGAAAAGTTTAACCGCTGTTTTTCTGCCCTCTTTCATTACTGCGTACTTTGTTTCAGTTGCCCACCTTTCTGCTTCGCTACAAGGTTCAATTTCTTCATCTGTTTTTTCTTCTGCCTTACAAATCATAGTTAACTTTGATTTTATAAAAATTTCAATTTCGTCAAGGTCTTTGTCTGTAACATCAAATTCATAGACAAACATTGGATTTTGCGGATATGATAAGTCAGTTTTGGCTTTAGTTTTTGAGTGGTCTTTAAGTAAAGCAATAAATCTGCACTTTTGAACATTAAGACCCGTCTGCTTCATCAACCACGAATAAATTAACCCTTGTTTTTTCCAATCGTCAAAATCTTTATAGATTACCTTCCAGGTGCTAGCGGTTTTCCAGTCTACAAGAATTTCATTATCAAGGTCGTAACTATCAACTCTTCCAGTTACAACATAATCGCCAATTTTAACTTCAAACGCCTCTTCTTTAAATGTGTTGTCCGACTGTTTTTCAAAAATGCTATGCACTGCCGACCCAAACACTTGCCAAATACTATCGCTTGCGTCAATTTCGATTTCATCAAAGTGCCTATCTGTGAGAACAATTTCACAAGCCCCTTTTAATAGTGTAGTTGCGGAATAATGCTTTTTTTCATTGTGTCGCTCTACACTTACTGCCTTAACCAATGCTTCTGGTAAATTCATTCTGTTCGTAATTTTCATTTTTGCCCTTCCTAAAATTTAAGTATGATTAAATAATACACCTATGAATTAAATATGTCAATACTAATTTAATAAAAAAAATAAAAAAAAAGTTGCCTGTACTAGTGTTGAAATACAAGCAACTAAAAATAAACTATCAAGGTATAATCAATATACCTTTTCTCTTTTGCTTTGTCAAATACTTTTCTTTCTGTATTCTCTTGCTCTTCTTTGTGTCTATGCCTTTCGGTCTAGAGGTTGTTAAGACATAGCAACCCCCTAGCACATGTTTAAATGCTAGAGTTGCTTTTATGCCTTTTCGGGAGCCATTCGGCAGCCAAGACAAACGGGTGAATTGACGTTCTCCGTTCTCGGTGCTTCTCTCAATCCGTCAAGATTGCTTATCACATCGCACCTTTCGCAAGATATTCTGGCTTTGATAAGTTCCCATGGTAACCAGTTCAAAAAAACCCCTTGCCCCACCGTCTAGCCTTTCAGCCTTACCGACAACAAGGGGTATAAACTTTTTTAGTTATATCGTGTTGAAAAATCTTTATTAGAATAAACCTTATTTTGTTTTGTGTCAAGTTGTATTAAGCAAAAAAAAAGGCTTGCGTTCGGGGCATTGCACCCATAGGACAAACACAAGCCTAAACTCATTGTTAGGAAGGTCTGAGTTATACAGAATATAAACCTATTTAAAATTTTTATCAACCTTTTACAACAAGTTTTTTAACGGCTCAAGTAATGCCAAGAGTTATACCAAAAATCAACGGATTTTTTTTCACAATCCCACTAAAACACCCCTAAAAAACGCATTCTAATGCCCTTATTTTGCGTTTTTTTTGAGTGATTGATATAATTCTCATTTTTATAAAAAAAGCGTCTAAAAAAGGGGTTTATGACATTTTAACGCTATTTTGTCATTTTAATAAAATTAAATCTAAATCTGTAAAAAAAAATACGGCTCTTAACATTTCGCACTTAGTTCGGCTTTAGGTGTTGAATTTAAAGCCTTGTGTTGCCCCCTTGCCGTCAGGCTCAAAATAAGTTGGATACAAAAAAATTTTTTTTATTCCGTCAACGACAGAATTTTTAATTTTTTACAAATAGCGTGCAAATTTCGTCTATGGCTGTGTTTGCTACACCAATAGAAGCAATAATTGCGGTAGTGTATGTAGGGTCAAAAAACGCTACAATCGCACTTGCTGTTGCACAAATTGCACCTGTAACTCCAATTACAAGTGAATACACTTTTTTACTCATCTTTTACCTCCTATTCTAATTCATTTATTTTATTTCTTGCTTCTCTCCTTTGTTGTAAAATATCCGCATATTCTTCTTTAGTTGCTTCTCCCTCTGCGATTTTAATTGATACATAATCTGTTTCAAGAAGAAATTGTTTTAATTCATTAACTCTAATTTGATTAAATTCTTCTTGTGATATATCTCCGTCTTCTAATTGCTTTTGAATAGACTTTAATTTTAATTCACCGTCAATGATTTCAAAACCTTTTGGAAGGTCTTCAAGTCCTTCGTTAATTCTCTCAACTTGCGACTTTTCTACAATCTGATTGTCAACTAATTTCTGATTAGGCTCTAAGACGATAAAACCGCTGTCTACTTTCTCTTGCAAGGTCATTTCTATAAGTTTATCATCTTCTATCTTCATTCCTTTTGGAGGCTCTTTTAACCCCTTGTTAATTAACTCTATATCTGTATATCGTTTATAGTTTTCATCATAGAATGTTAAAGGTTCTCCAATAGTTCCGCTCCAATTATTTACGATAATTTCATTTTCTCTTAGATGTCTATTTACAATTGAATGACTTTCAATAACTCCGTCTTTAATTTTGATTATTTCATACATCTGCTACCACCTTCCAAATTTTTATATTGCTTGCGTTAACTTCATTAGTCTGCTCTGCTGATGAACCATTATATGAAGTTGTACCACTCCAATTTGTTCCATTATGATAGACAGCATTGTGCCCATTCATATTCACACTTGTTGTATAACCGTCATATCCTGAGAGGTGATTAGTAGACCAACCATATACAGCGGCCATTGAAAGCCAATGGCCGTTAGCACCGTTTGATATTACTCCAAATTCCCCTCCGATTTTCAAATTACCGCCAGAGTGTGAGTGATATGCGTTGTGTCCTGTCTGTGTTGTTCCGCTTCCAATTTTCAAATAAGGATAACTTGCAAAATCACTTGTGATTTCTTCCCACTTGCACCCTGTAACAGGTGTCATCTGTAAATCTATAGGATTTTCTTCCCATTGTGCATTTGTCGGGTTGTATAACTGCATATATACATAGCCGAGTGGGTATTGAACTGCACTTGATAAATTCAAATTTGTCTTAAAATTTGTAGTATTGTTTGCCCACAATACAAAGTTTCTATCTAGTGGGTCTAATACTGAATTTTTGTTAGTAATTGCTCTTGCTGTTTGCATTACTTTTGAAACAATCGTGTCAGATATATCTCCAAAAGAAAGTTCGTTTGTTGTCTGCTCTAAGGTAAGATTTGTACTACTTCCTAAATCTACTTCTATATCTTGTGGGTTATCGTTTGAATCTAAAAATAAAGCGTTTCCGTTTCTATCAAAGCACTGTACGCTTGCTAAATTGTTTGTTATATCGGGTGTAATTCTCCAAGCGTGATAAACATCTTTATTGATTGCAGGTGTGTTATGACAAATCACTTTTGTTAAAGAAGTGCAACCATAAAAAGCGTTTGTCATTGTAACTGTGCCGTCTGTTAAGTCTGAATAGGAATGTTCTAGGGTAACTTCTGTTAAAGTTGTACACCTAGAAAAAGCAAGTTCTAGGTCTGTTACTGTTGCAGGAATTGTTACTGTCATTCTTCTTCCTCCCATTCGACTGTTTCAAGGTTAGTGCAACCATAAAACGCTTCTTTTATGCTTGTTACTGTTCTAGGTATTCCTGTTATTCCGATAAGGTTAGTGCAATTCTTAAAAGTTTTTTCAAGTGATTCTCCTATAAAATTATTTAGTTGTAGGCTTACAATCTCCGTGTTATTTTCAAAACTTATATTATCTATTCCGTCAAAAGTTTCAGATAAAATTTTTATAAAACAATCCAACGAAGAAACCCAAGTTTGCACAGTTTCTCTAGTTGTCTGGTCAGAACTTACTAAATAATATTCTATTGTTGAATGGGATATAGTCTTTTCAAGTTTTCCCGAAAAATCAGAAATAACAACATTTGCAGGGTTTAAAGATGTTTTTGTTTGTAAATTGTACAAATCATTGTTTATGTCATTCCATAATCCCACTTTATGAATATTTTCAGCACTAAAATATAAAACATCGTTTTCGTATTTTTCTATCGGCGTTTCGTAAGGAATAAAATCTGTTTCTCCATAACTACATTTTATTATGACCTCACTTTCGTTTAAGCCTATAGGGGTCGATGTTGCTCCGAATCCTGATGACAGTCTATTAACTGTATTTAATGCCGAAGTAGCATTTTCACAAACAAAAACACAATTCCAAGTAGAAATTCCGTCTGGTAAAGAACTTATAATACAATATGGAATACTTATAGCAGAAGATAATCCTGTTGAATTTTTAATATAAATTCTTTCAATATCAGTTCCGTCTATACAAAGTTGTCCTAAAGTTGTAACGGTGTCAGGGATGACAAGTTCTTTTAAACTTGAGCAACCTTGAAACGAAGTATAATACAAGGTAGTTATTCCACTTCCTAAAGTAATTTTTTTTAATGCTCTGTTTCCTCT
>ERZ842401.3913-NODE-3913-length-17970-cov-109.990901_pt1 | contig 17970 bp, 18 predicted proteins | sample MGYA00521270_ERZ842401 | MGnify/ENA primary metagenome ERZ842401 (study PRJEB31892, sample SAMEA3878208) | bioreactor metagenome | biome: Moose rumen | place: Sweden | collected 2011-10 | study: EMG produced TPA metagenomics assembly of the PRJEB12797 data set...
TGCGCTCAAATTCCATCGTTCCTATTGACAATGCAAAGGTACGAATAATTCATAACTCCTGCAAATAAAAGTGCCAAAATCCTACTTTTTTAACCCTCTATTTTTGCCCTAATTTTGCAAGAAATTAAAATCCAATAAAAACGCATCAAAATGTGACTTTGTGACTTGTGACTTGTGACTTTAAGCCAATTCTGAAAATCACAAGAAGAATCAAATACTTATATATAATATATATATTATATATAAGTATTAAATATATTAACAATTAATTCTTTACATTACTCTGTTTTCCATCGTCACACCTACTTGAACTATAAAAAATACCTTAAAGTCCTAAAGTCACAAGTCACAAAGTCCTATTCTTTGTACTTTGTACTTCCCTAAAATAAGTTGAATGATTTTTACCTTAACCCTGCCATAGGTTGAATGCGTGTTTATTATCAGAATGCTTATCTCTGAACACGTTCTTAGATACTCTCGCTCGAAAAAGTCCCAAATAAATTTGGCTTTTTGCTTACTTGTTCGTATCTTTGTAGGCATCTAACGTAAAACAAGTCATATGCCAGTTGACAGACAAGTACTATTGAGATATCGGGTTTTGAACGAATGTTTCAGAAACAGATATAGGGAATATACCATTGATGACCTTGTGGAAGAATGCAACAAGGCTATGGCAAGGGAATACGATAGCACAGCATGTGTGTCAAAGAGAACCATACAGAATGACATTGCCAACCTCCAGCTCTCACCTTATTATATAAAGTTGAGAGATGATTTGCGCAAAGGCAGACAGAAACTATATAGATATAAGGATACGAGCTATACTTTACCCCTCTATCGAATGAATGATAGTGAGCGAAACAAGATAGAGGATGCTATCTATGTGCTGAAGCAATTCGAGGGCGAGCCCCAATATGACTGGGTACGCACATTCCTTATGCAGATTGAAGGCGAGCAGTTTAACGAAAACACTTCACCTGTAGTCTCTTTCCAGACGAATCCAGATCTAAAGGGCATCACCCATTTTGGTAAGTTGCTGCAAGCCATTCTTACCAAACGCACTTTAAAGCTTACCTACACCCCTTATGGCAAGAAAACGTTTAGTGTCAACATATACCCTTATCATCTGAAGCAATTCAATGACCGTTGGTATCTTATAGCTCAGGCAGAAGGTTATTCAACGTTAGCCCATTATGCGCTCGATAGGATTGATGATTTCAAAGAGGTTGCCTTGAAATACAAAGAACCGGAAATTGATTTCAGCGAATATTTTGATGACGTTATCGGGGTTACTGTTCCTGAAGGCACACCCTCTGAAGACATTATCATTAAGGTGACAGGCAAGCGTTTTAACTATATTCGCACCAAGCCCCTCCACCTCTCTCAGCGCATCATTGAAGAGGCTGAGGACTATGCCATTATTTCCATCAATGTCAAGGTGAATAAAGAGCTGGAATCTCTGATACTCTCCTTTGGTGATGACATGGAGGTCATTGCTCCTGCCAGCTTTCGGGATAGGATAGCAGAGAAAATACAAGCAACGAACAAGAAATACACAGACAAATAAACCAATCAACATACAATGGAACAAGACGTCAAAACATATAAAAATGCTGTTGATATCATAAAAACCGCAATTCTTCAGAGTCAGGCTCGTGCGGCTAAGGCAGTCAACCAAGAGCAGCTTGCTCTCTATTACAGCATTGGCAAGTTTGTATCAGAAAACTCTCGCGAAGGTACTTGGGGTACAGGTGCTATCGAAACCATCAGTCAGACTCTACAGAAGGAATTACCTGGACTGCGTGGATTCTCGGCTTCGAATATCAAGAATATGCGCCAGTTTTATGAGCAGTGGAGTATGCTTACAAATCGCCAGCCAGCGGCTGTCGAAATACAATCATCTGAAAATAAAGACGTTATCAATACAACGCAACTTCTGGATATAAATCGCCAGCCAATGGCGGGCGATTTGGATTTGATGGACTTCTTTGCCTTAGGTTTCACTTTACACATGGAGATTCTTGCAAAGACCAAAACCCTCGAAGAACGTGTGTTCTATATCCGTAAGTGTGCAGCCATGTGTTGGGACAAATACGAACTACGCGATATGCTAAAGGCCGATTTATTCCACCATCAAGCACAGATGCCCAACAACTTTCTGAAAACTCTGCCTAAGAAGCAGCAGGCACTAAGGGCTATCGAGATGTTTAAGGATGAGTATCTGCTCGACTATATCAACGTGGAGGAGTTGGGGGCTCGCGATCCTCAGGATATTGATGAGCGAGTGATTGAGAATAGCATAGTGCAGAATATCAAGAACTTTATCATGACCTTTGGCAAATCGTTTACCTACCATGGCCATCAGGTGCATTACGACAAGATGGGACACGACCATTGGATAGATCTTCTGTTCTTTAATCGCGAGTTACGTTCACTTGTGGTAGTAGAGTTGAAAAAGGGAGCTTTCAAACCTGCTTATTTGAGCCAACTGGCTCTTTATTTGCGCATACTCGACGATGATGAGCGTCTGCCAGGCGAGAATCCTTCTGTTGGTATTATTCTCTGTAGGGATGCTGATAAGGCTTATGTAGAATATGTGTTGCAGGACTACAGCAAACCAATGGGGGTTGCGACCTATAAGGTGACACAAGATCGCCTCCGTGAGCTGCTGCCTTCTGAAGAAGAGATGAAACGTTTGTTGGTGGCTAACGATAGAGATAATGATGATATTTACAATGAAAATAAGGTGGACTAAGCTAAGCGGATCAGTGGACTGTCCCACAATCCGACGACTGATGAAATTCGGCAGTTGGGTTCCAATTCGTCAGTCACAACTGACGAATTTCCTTCTGGCAACGAAATTCGCCAATTACAATTGGCGAAATGCCTTCAGACAACTTATAATGGTGCAGATGAAAAACTCTCAGCACTGTTGAGACAAATTAGTTGGTCTAATAATTTGGCAATAATGAGCCGTTGCAAGAATCAATTGCAGAGTCTGAAGAAAACAATTTGTGAACAATGCAGAAAACCTGCACAGTAAGACACTAACTTTGCAGCAGAAACATTAAAATGAACTATTATGGTTACAAAAGAGTATTTCGATGAACTCCAGGAGAAGATGGCAAGCAGAAGTATTGAATCACTCGTAGAGGAATTCAATCAGCAGGTGGGACGTCGTTCCTGGACATCCATTCGTGGACTTCACGGTTCTGTTCTCATCGACACGCTCATCGCTAAAGGCGTGGATGTCTCTGCCGTCTATGATGGTGTGACAATATCGTTCAAGCGTAAAATCAAGCTGAATGATGATAAAACTCGTGTGATATTTGCGTAATAAGGGATTTTTTCTTACTTTTGCATAAGTATTGAAATACTGACCATAATAAGAAATATGATTACAGGCGAGATAAAGAATAAGATTGACCAGATTTGGGATACCTTCTTTGTGGCAGGTATTACTAATCCCATAACAGTGTTGGAGCAGATGACCTATATCTTCTTCATGAAGTTGCTGGACGACAAGCAGCTGCAAGAAGAGGAGAATGCTCGCGACTGGGGTGCTGAAGTGCTGAATCCCACATTCCTCGACGGACAGCTATGGGTGAATCCTGAGGCTGTTTCGGAGGAAGAGAAGAAGGGTGTTCCTTATGAGAATCTTCGCTGGCATGTGTTTAAGAACTTCGGTTCTGACAACATGTTCAAGATTGTTCGCCAAAGTGTGTTTGAGTTTATCAAGCATATCGGAACGGGTGAGGAAAGTGCCTATAGTCGCTATATGAAGTCTGCCATATTCCTGATCCCCAATGCTCGCACCCTTACAAAGGTCGTTGATGGTGTGGATGCCCTCGACATGAACAATCGTGATGCTATGGGTGATGTATATGAATACATCCTTGGCAAGATGGCAGCATCAGGCACTAATGGTCAGTTCCGTACTCCTCGCCACATCATCCGCATGATTGTCGAGATGATGAAGCCAACACCAAGAGACTATATCTGCGACCCTGCAATGGGTAGTGCAGGATTTCTCGTTGAGGCTGTAAAATATATCAAGGAGAACTATGGGACAGCCATGTATGCTGCAGAAGAAGTACATCACATGAAGACATCGATGATTAATGGCTACGATACAGACCAGACGATGCTTCGCATAGGTGCCATGAACCTGCTGCTTCACGACATTACTGCTCCAGAACTTGCTTGGCGCGACTCTTTGTCAGAACAGAACGACGATCAGAGTTGCTATACGCTCATCATGGCCAATCCTCCTTTCGCTGGCAGCCTGGACAAAGGCAACGTCAACAAGAAGATTCTGGCCTATGCCAATACGAGCAAGACAGAGCTCTTGTTCCTTGCTCAGTTTGTACGCTCTTTGGAGTTCGGAGGCCGTTGTGCCAGCATCGTTCCTGATGGCGTGTTGTTTGGCACCAGCAAGGCCCATATCGCCATCCGTAAGGAGATTGTGGATAATCAGCAGCTGAAGGCTGTCATCTCTATGCCCAGTGGTGTCTTCAAGCCTTACGCAGGAGTAAGTACTGCCGTTCTTGTCTTCACAAAGACGAATAGTGGTGGCACTGACAAGGTGTGGTTCTACGACATGAAAGCCGATGGCTTTAGTCTTGATGATAAGCGAAGTCCTATCAGCGAGAACGATATTCCTGATGTAGTATCTCGCTACCACAATCTGAAGGGAGAAGAGTCTCGCAGTCGCAAGGAGCAGAGTTTCTTTGTTCCTGTAGAAGAGATTCGCCAGAACAACTACGACCTTTCTATCAACAAGTACAAGGAGATAGAGAGGGAGAAGGTAGAGTACGAACCCGTTGCAGACATCCTTACTCGTCTTGAAAAGACAGAAGGAGAATACTTGAAGAGTTATAGTGAACTGTATAAGATGTTGGAAGGGAAATGATTATGGCACAGAAGAACGAATATTCCAATCTACGCAAAATAGGACGATTTTATTTGGTCTCTGGTAATTTGACAGACAGTGTTTGTCAAATTGAAAATGATAATCTGTGTTTGAATATCGTCAACAGTGTAGACGATATTGATCATGAACCGCGAACCTCTGTTTTGGGGAAAGGGGCAACGCCATTGCCCCAATTGGAAAATTTGGAAGAACCTACTGAAAATAAGGACAATACGAATTGTGGCTACGCTGTTGCCACAATTGGAGAATTTATGCTATCTGCTCTATTTGCCAGACAAGGATTTGTTACAGGCGAAAGTGAGAGAGTGGATTGCAGAGTTTAAAGAAACCAACGGAGAAACAGAATGAGAGAAGGGTGGACATATAAGAAATTAGGAGAGGTTTGTACTTCCATTACTGATGGAAGTCATAATCCGCCTAAGGGTATTGAGCATTCTGAATATAGGATGATCAGTTCTCAAAATATATTTGATGATGACCTAAGAATTAATGACGAGACAGTTAGATTTCTAACAGAAGAAGATCATTATAAAGAAGATAAAAGGACTAAATTATCTAAAGATGTTGTACTGCTGACTATTGTTGGCACAATAGGAAGAGCATGTGTTTTAGCAGGAACAGAAGGTTTCTTGACTCTCCAACGGAGTGTTGCTGCTTTAAAACCGTCAGAAAAAGTTGATTCAAGATTTTTGATGCATTGTTTAATCGGTAATAGAGAACGATTAAACCAAGAAGCGCATGGAATTGCTCAACGAGGAATATATCTTAGACAGTTGTCTGAATTGGATATCCCTATCCCTCCTCTTTCTGAGCAGCAATCTATTGTTGCGGAACTTGATAAGATAAATGAGCTGATAAGCCTGAAAAAGGCTCAGTTGAGCGACCTCGACAGTCTTGCTCAAAGCATATTCTATGATATGTTTGGTGACCCCATCGAAAACGAAAAAGGATGGGAATATCTGAAATTACAGACCCTTATTGATAATAATATCATTATTTACCATTTAGATGGTAATCATGGTGGAGATTATCCACGAAGTGAAGAATTTGTTGATAGAGGTGTTCCATATATAGGAGCAAATTGTCTTAATGATGGTTCCGTTGATTTTTCATTAGCTAAATATTTGCCCAAAGAAAAAGCGGATAAATTAAGAAAAGGATTGGCGAAAAATGGTGATGTACTTTTTGCCCATAATGCAACAGTAGGTCCTGTTGCCTTCTTAAATACGAAAGAGCCATTGGTTATTCTAAGTACTTCATTAACGGCATTTAGATGTAACCTTGAGAAAATGCACCCACTTTTTTTAAGATCATATATGCAAAGTACTTGGTTCGAATCTCAATATAAATCTGCAATGAAACAAACGACGAGAAATCAGATACCAATTACTAAGCAGAAAAATATGTTTTTTATTTGTCCCCCTCTCTCCCTTCAGCAAGACTTTGCAAAGAGGATTGAGTTGATAGAGCAGCAGAAGGCGCAGATAAGTTCCACTATAAAAGACCTTGAGACTTTGCTTGCATCTCGGATGCAGTATTGGTTTGACTAAAAATTAAGTGATATGAAGAATTTCGACTTTATCCAACAATTAGCTCAGCATATTCCGAGCTTCAGCAAACTGCATGCGTATTGCGATAAGGCAGAAATATTTCAGAACTCTTATCCTGAGGAGTCTGCTACCAATGCCCGCAAGGCATTGGAATGGCTGGTAAGGCACCATCTCGCGATGGCATCAGCAAAGGTGGAGCAGAAGGAATCACTTAACGATATGCTGAAGCATCCGGAGATGGATGCCTTCATCAACTATGACTGGGAGTTTCAGAAGAATATCTATACCGTCAAGAAGTTTGGCAACTATGCTTCTCATACAGGGACACAAGAGATCAAGAAGAATGATGCTTTCATCTGTCTGAGGGCCTTGTTCTATGTGGTAGAGGGCTTCCTGTATCGTTGGAAGGCAATCAAGAACATCGTAGCCTTTGACGCCACCTTGGTACCACAAGTGCTACCTGGAATGCAGGTGTTAACTTCTCCTGAGCCACAAGTGTCGCAAGAGGTGGTTGACAGCGTTCCCAAGGAGGTGATAGACAATCCTGTAAAGCCTGTAGAAACGCCAAAGGAATCGCTTGCCAGCGAGGCTGTCACAAGAAGATGTCTCATAGACTATATGCTGAATGAAGCAAAGTGGGATATCCTGACAGTAAAGGGCGACATACAGGGTGGAAAGGCTTGCATTGAGGTGGAAGTGGAAGGAATGCCCAACCCAAGCGGTAAGGGCTATTGCGACTATGTACTGTTTAGCAGGGGTGGAAAGCCTTTGGCTGTCATAGAAGCCAAGAGTACCATACAGAATGCTGGAAAAGGCAGAGCACAGGCCATACTGTATGCTGACTGTCTGGAAAAGAAATATGGCATCCGTCCTGTCATCTACTATACCAATGGTTATGTGACCAAGGTGATTGACGGTTTGGGATATCCTGACAGAGAGGTCATATCATTCCATAGTCATGATGACCTGGAATATATCATGCAGAAGCGTGGCAGGGCCGACATCAAGGACTTGACCATAGACGATAATATTACTGACAGACCTTATCAGAAGACGGCCATCAAGAGCCTCGTGGAATGGCTCAACATGAAGCATCGTCGCGGGTTGTTGGTGCTGGCTACTGGTACAGGAAAGACGCGAGTGAGCATTTCGCTCTGCAAGCTGTTGTCGAACAACGACTGGATCAAGAACGTGTTGTTCCTTGCTGACAGAACAGAATTGGTAGGTCAGGCAAGGGGTAACTTTGAAAAGCTGTTGCCAAGTGAGTCGATGGCATCCCTGTCAGACGATGATGAGCCAGACTTGGAGGCTCGATTCATATTCTCCACCTACCAGACGATGATCAACTACATCAATGAGTATGATGTGAAGTTCAGCGTAGGACATTTTGACCTGATCATCATTGATGAGGCCCACAGGTCTGTATTTGGAAAGTATGGAGCCATCTTCCAATACTTCGACTCGTTGTTGATAGGTCTGACGGCTACACCTCGTGACGAGATAGACAAGAACACCTTCCGATTGCTGGAACTGGAGAATGAACCCAACTTTGAATATACCTTTGACGAGGCAGTTAATGATGGATACCTTGTGGCTTACAAGGCAAAGCGCCATCACTCGAAGATGATAAACAATGGCATCAAGTATGACGAACTGACTCCAGAACAGCGTGAGGAACTGGAAAAGGTTTGGGATTACGAGAAGATGCTGAAAGGCATTGACCCCAATGCAGAATACCATCGTGACATAGAAGGAAACGAGATATTCCGTTACCTCATCAATGATGATACAATAGATAATGTGTTGTCAGAGCTGATGGAAAACGGCTTGAAGATTAAGAGTGGCGAAGACATCGGAAAGACGATCATCTTTGCCTATAATCACAAGCATGCTGAAAGAATAGTAGAACGCTTCCACGCACTATTCCCCAACAGGGGTGCAGACTATTGTCAGTTGATAGACAATCAGGTGAAGTACCATGATAAGCTGATAGCTAAATTCAAGGTTGCGGAAAGCATGCCTCAGATAGCTGTCAGCGTGGATATGCTCGACACGGGTATTGATGTGCCAGAAGTATTGAATCTTGTATTCTTCAAGATTGTGAAGTCGAAGATTAAGTTCGAACAGATGATAGGTCGTGGTACTCGCCTTTGTCCTGACATCTTCGGAGAGGGTAAGGACAAGGAATGCTTCTATATCTTTGACTGGTGTGGCAACTTTGATTATTTCTCTAAGAAACCTGATGGCATAGATGCCTCAAACAGCAAGTCCTTGACGGAAAGACTCTTCTCTCTGCGACTGGATATAGCAAAGGAGCTGCAGAGTGCTGAGCATCAGGAGAAGGCGTTTGACAAGCAGATGCATGATGACCTGAAGGTGCTATTGCATCAACAGGTAAATGGCATTGTGAAAGAGCGCAAGGATGCCCGTTCCTATTGGAACATCATAGAGCCCTTCCGAGATAAGGAGAAATGGACTTATCTCTCAGAGGTAGACGTGTTGCGCCTGAAGGAAATAGGGAAACTGATACCACAAGATGATGATGACGAATCAGCCAAGAAATTCGACGTCATCATGCTTCATCTTCAGTTGGCCCATATCGACTCTACAGTTCGTGTGGGACAGTTTAGGCAGGTCGTAGTAAATGTTGCAGCCCATCTGGAAAAGAAGGGTTCAATACCTGCTGTGATGAAGCATTTAGACACCATCCGACAGGTTCAGCAACCACAATTCTGGGCGAATGAGAGCCTTGACAGTCTTGAGAGAGTAAGGACAGAAGTGAGAGACCTGATAAAGCTGCTGGAAGGTACCAGGAAGAAAGAGAAGTTTATCATTGACATTGAAGACCCCTACGTGACGGAAGATGGAGGAGAAGATGCAGTTATCCGTACTTCTTACAAGCAAAGAGTGGTAGATTATCTGGCACAGAATACAGGTAATCCTACACTCCAGAAGATACAGCAGTTTGAGCAGTTGACAGCAGCAGATTTCGCAGAACTGGAGCGAGTCTTCTTTGAAGAACTGGGCAGTCGTGAGGAATTTGACGAACTGGTAGAGGGGCATCCATATAAAACCAATGTGGCTGCATTCATCCGTGTTGTCAACGGCATAGACAGAAAGAAAGCCCTCCAGATATATCAGCAGTTTATCAACGACAATAACCTGACGTCAGAGCAAGAAAGATATCTGAAGAATATTCTCGACTATGTCAGTGTAAATGGAGATATAGAGGTTAGGAACTTCATGGAGTATCCATTAAAGGCATTAAACTGGCGAGGCACCTTTGGCGATAATTTCGTCAGCCTAAAAGACTTCGTCAAAGAAATTCATCAGGTTATTTCAATTACGGCATGAATGCCACGTGAATCAAGGAAAATTCTGGGAACTAGGGGGACTGGTCCCTGTCTCACATGCAGCCAATGTAGTCGCATACTCGTTTATTTCCTACTATTTATATAAAAAAGTAAAGAAATTAGGTGGTTTCAGAAATAATGCATAACTTTGTATGCAATTATAGACAATGAATATGAGTAAGTCAATTAATATTCTTGATAAAGATTATATACAATGGATTAAGGATCTGAGTTCACGTTATCGTAGAAGTCAGATAAAGGCTTCTGTTAAGGTGAACCAGGAAATGCTTCAGTTCTATTGGGAATTGGGTAAGGATATTGTGGAAAAGAAAGCAGAAAGTCGTTGGGGTAGTGGCTTTATGAAAAATCTAAGTAGAGATCTAAAAGAGGTAAATCCTGATGCGACGTGCTTTTCAGAGACGAATCTTCTGTATATGAAGAACTTCTATCTGCTTTACCAACCCTATATGACAATTACCCCACAAGTTGGGGAGCAATTTACTCAACAGGTTGTTGAGCAAGGGGAAAATGCAATTACTCCACAACTTGTGGAGCAAATACAAAGTGATTTGTTTTCTGTGCCATGGGGCCATCATCGTTTCATAATAGATAAGTTAAAAGAACAACCAAAGAAAGCGCTATTCTTCGTTCATCAGACGGTGGAGAACGGCTGGAGCAGGGATATGTTGCTGAACTTCATGGGGACAGACCTTTATGAGCGACAAGGGCATGCGTTGACAAATTTTAAATATACATTACCAGATGAGGCTAGCGATTTGGCACAAGAGCTAACAAAAGACCCATATGACTTTGCTTTCACTGGCATCACTGGGAAATATAACGAGTCGCTTCTTAAAGATAAGCTATTAGGAAACATTACACAATTCTTGGTTGAACTAGGTACTGGATTCGCATATTTGGGCAAAGAATATCGCCTGCAGGTTGGAGAGAGAGAACAATTTATAGATTTGTTGTTCTATAATCTCAATCTATCTTGCTACGTGGTAATTGAAGTGAAAATTGGAAAATTTGAGTTCGCAGATTTAGGTCAATTAGGTGGTTATGTGGTAGCTTGCAATCACATTCTGAAAAAGGAAGGTCGTGACAATCCTACTATTGGCCTACTTATTTGTAAAGAGAAAGATAAGGTTCAGGCTCAATATGCATTGGAATCAAGCAGCCAGCCATTAGCTATCTCTGAGTATGAACTGGAGAAATTCTTTCCAGAAAAGGTTGAAGGTACAATACCTACTATTGAAGAAATTGAGGCTAAGTTGAGTGCAAGGTTAGAAGCGTGAACTAGAGGGACTGGTCCCTGTCTCACATAGCCACAAGGAAGAAATAGAGGCAGAACTGGGTGCCATGAAGTGGGAACGACTTGACGACAAAGTAACATGTCGCATTAGCCAGCAAGAGATATGAGCTATCTGCAAGAAGACGCATGGCCACAAATGTTCGATTTCTTTATAAAAATACAGAAAAGTACATTTCAACTTTTAGTAAGGTGTCTATTAATTATAAATTTTAATGTCGGACAGGTTTTGTCCGTCCCTGCCTCTACCTTTGCACCAGAAACTTAAAATAGGAGGTTAAAGATATGAAACAAGACAGAGATTTAATGTTCTTGGCCAGTTGCCAAAATGATGATCTTCGTACATTGTGCGACATACGTACATTTTGAAAGAAATCAGGGAGTGCAGTTATGTACTCCCTTTATTGTATGTAAGCGTCTATCTGTGCGGCAATGTCGCCAGCCAGTACGGCACCGTAGCCCACACGGAGCTCGATAGTGGGACGAAGCGGGTCGTTGGTACCGATGATCACAGCATACTCGTCTATGGTGTAGGGCGTGGCCATGTTCTTTGACATCACGCACTCCAGACTGCTGAGTTTCAGCTCTTCGCCGGCGATAATCGCAATGTCATGGTTGGGATAGAATAGGATAAGGGCAGGGAGCTCGTTGGCTCGCGAGGTATCCAGCACCACCACGCCGTCGGGTTCTCCGTATCTCTGTTTTGCCTCTTCCACCGTGGCGTAGGTCACCCTTGGAACAGCCGTCCGCTCCTTGCGCTTGATGATGAAGTAAGCGAAGGGGGCGATAACCAGCAGCAACAGTAAGTACGGTCCAAAGCCAATGGCTAACATAATGCCGGCAACGACGGCAAGAATCGTGTTTCGTTTCATAAATAGTCTGTTATTTGTCTTTACCGAAAAATCGCTGGCAAAGTTACGCATTCTTTCCAAGATAACAAAGCACAGTGGTAGACTTTTAACCATCTTTTGGCGGTTGATTCTCCGAATTCTAACTTTGCGTTTCTTAAGTGTGTTCTGAAGGCCTGTTTTGCCTCGTCACTCCATTCTATCTTAACCATGGAAATTCCTCAAAAAGCTGTCTATCAAACTCCTCGGAAGAAGTCCAATGTACCTGTCCGTTTCTTAAATTCTCTTCAAACTTATCTATACTTTCAATAGCCTCTTTTTCTGATGAAGGGCCAATGATGGGATACTTTTCCCAGTTCAGATCGTCAATCCAGTCGTGGACGGCAGTAATGCCATCTACCGAGTTCGAAGCAACGCTTGCTGCTGCAGCTGTAGGTTCGCATGCCATGTTGGTATTGCTTTCCTCTTCGATTTGTGGATATCTTTTTCTTTCATTGCGCTTTGTTTTATGGCGCAAAGATAAAAAGATTATTTGAACTTTGCAAGATTTTTTAGAAAAACTTCTTATTAATAAAAATATTAGAATTGTTTTATGACAATTGATGCCACAGGGATAGGTTAGCGACAACTGATGGCTGATGTATGAGGGCTGATGTATGAGGGCTGAGGGCTGATGGAAGAAGGGTGGGATTGCAACGACTTTCCCCTCGGGTCGTCGGGATAAAACTTCCGTATCTGCATAAATCAAATGAGTTGCCCCAAAAAAAGTACAAAAAAAGTTGCAAAATACGACAACTTTTTTATACCTTTGCACCCATGAAGCGTAAGATACTTACATATGGTGGTAACATCTACCGTGTATTTTTTATCTTCGATGAAGGTCAGATAGTAGTTCTGTTCAATGGCTTTCAGAAGAAAGCGCAGAAAACGCCAGCAAATGAAATAGAAAAAGCAATTAAAATTAAGGAGGCATATTATGCAGACAAACAATCACAAAATCGTTGACTACGATCTCGTACTTGACGCCAAGTTTGGCAAAGAGGGTACACCTGAGCGTATTCAGGCAGAAGAAGCAGCTTATTCTTTCTATTCTGGTCAAATACTCCAGGATGCTAGAAAAGAAGCTAAAGTGACTCAGGAAGAGTTGGCACGTCGTACTAATACCACTAAGTCATATATCTCTAAGATTGAGAATGGCGTTATCGTTCCTAGTGTCGGCGTGTTCTATCGTATCATCAATGCCCTTGGACTGAGAGTTGAGGTGGTAAAACCACTTTATTAATAGAGAACCAAAGGGACTGGTACCTGTTTTAATTGAGGCACCATCGTGTGGCTCTTTTTTGTGTTTGAAAGCGTAACATTTTCAGTTTTTGCATACTATAATAGTAGAGAAAACAAAAAAATGTGTATCTTTGCAGACAGATATGAGCAATAGTTTAAAGAATAGCAATAATGAAAGCAGCCTCCTAAAGTATAAGGATGAGTTTGAGACTGTTTATAGCATCATAGCAACTCATCGGAAAAGGGTTGTACGTGTTGTCAATAATGAGTCTATGTCAATGGTATGGGAAGTTGGAGGGTATGTATCATACAAGCTGAAGACTTCTACCTGGGGGGATGGTGTGGTCAGACAATTATCTGAATATATCAGAACGAAAGATCCTACAGCAAGAGGATGGAGTTATCGTACACTATATAAAATGGTGCAATTGTATGATACTTATTCTACTGTATCCTTCGCAGAATTGATTGCTAAAACAGACATGTCTAAGTATGGGCAGATTGTGCCATTTGAAACGGCACAAATGGAAGGCGACATAATTGTGCCATTCGAAATGGCACAAATTCCAAACGTACTGTTTGCTACTGGGTGGACGAATCATCAAATCATCCTTAACAGATGTAAAACAGATGCAGAGAGGCTTTTCTATATGCTATACGCTGGAAAAGAGCGGTTGGAAAACAAGGAACTCATGCGAGTTATAAAGACGGGCACCATGAATTCACTACTTGGGGGGAAAGATGTACAATCAAAGGTAATGTCAAATACTTATCCTGACTCACCACTACTATTTAAGGACAAGGTATATCTTGAAATGCTAGGACTGCCATTGGAATACAAGGAGTCGAAACTGAGAAAAGAGATTATTGCCCATATGAAAGACTTTATCTTAGAGTTGGGTAAAGATTTCCTTTTTATCGACGATGAACATCGTATTGCTGTAGGTGGCAAGACTTTCAAGGTGGACTTGCTGTTCTATCATAGGTTGCTGCAGTGTATGGTGGCTATTGAATTAAAAACCGATGAGTTCCAACCTAAAGATTTGGGACAGTTGGAGTTTTATTTGGAGGCGCTTGATCAGGAAGAACGACGCTCGAACGAGAATCCGAGTATTGGCATCATCCTCTGCAAAGACGCAGATATGGAGGTGGTGCGCTATGCTTTGAATCGCAGTATGTCGCCAACGATGGTGGCACTATATAAAGAGCAATTACAGGTTGGTGGTGTTATTCAACGTAGTTTGGTGGAATTCTGTAAGTTTGTGAATAAAGGAAAGAAAAAATGATATCTCGATATGGCTACCAATGACTATGGCAGGGCTTAAATGTTTAACGATTATTAAGCAAAAGAAAGTGGGGTCACCATTTGGCAACCTCACTTCTTTTTTATAATTTTGTAGGCTCAAAAAATTAGTATGGATAAAACAGGTGAATTAAATATTCTGGAGAGTCTGGAACGGAAGATTGGTACATTGGGAAGTAGCTCTTGCCTGATGTCACTCAACATGATGAGCCTGAGCATGACGATAGATGTATGCAGGACAGCCCGTTACTTCGAGACCCTTTTGGAACAATGGCAGGAGTGTTTGCCATTGGGGAATGCCCGTGATGTAAATTTCTCATCATGGGGTGGTAAGATATGGGATATGATGAAAGAGGTGCAAAGGGTCTTTTCCTTACACTGTGTGAACTTGAACCTATATGAGTATGAAGCAGAGAGCTATGTCAATTTCAAGGAAGAACAACAGCAGGTGGGCATCTATGAGGCAACCATCAGGCCAGCACAACTTATCGAAGCTGACAACGTGCCAGTCATCCTGATTTGTTCGCTGCGTGAATTAGCAGAAGTGTTGCTGGAGATTTCTGAGTTTCTAAACTCTCCTACAGAGGAACAAATAGCAGCATCGTTTCAGAAGTGGTCTGAGAACTACAAAAAACACTATCAGCGCTCTTGTGCCAATAGATACAAGCGTTGGAAGATACAATATTCCACTCGTACGCTGAAGAAGCACTTGCAGGAGAGAATGGCTAAGGAAATGGAAGAATTCAAGACGCTGTTTGTCAATGATGACGAGTTTGAACAGGTGTTCGATGTTGAGCAGCGTACCATCGACTTTGATGGTCTGTCACGCTTCCTGTTTACTCATACCGAGCGCTTTGGCGTGTCATTCATTGATGATCGTCCAATGTTCAGCACTGAGTTGTTACAACTGTTTAACTTTATCGAGCTATGGAAGCTTATGCAGGCAGATATGCAGTCGCCCAAAAAGCGTGCGGAGCAAACTGCTGTGATCAAAGACGAGATAGAGGAAAAAGTGATGGAGACTGTTAAGAAGGTGGAGCAGTTGGTGGTTCAGAAGTGGAGTAAACACGCGAATGGTCTTTGGAAGAAGATATACAGGACCTTCAAGGCGGAGATTTCGAAAGCGGGTCCTCATGAGAAATTCAAAGAGTACAGTAAGAAAACGGTTTATTGTATCATTGGCTACCTGAAGTCCAATGGGGTGTATGATAATTCGAAGACTAATGTCGAGGTGACCAAACTGCTGGAGGGTTGTAACAATGGAATGCGTAAATATATAAACAACGGTTTGGGAGAATTGGACCTTGCCTTGCAGAAGCGTCTAAAGGATTTTTTCAGTGAGGAAATGAAGCAAATAGCCTGATGAGATAGGTGATAGTTGCAAGATAGTTGCGTGATAGTTGACATGTTCAATTATCACGTTTTTTTGTATATAGCTGTTTGTTGGCTGATAGATAAAGATAGTATCTTCCCATAAGGTAGTTTGTTCTCATCTATTCTCCTAACTACCTTTGCTTTCGAAATCAGTTGGAACGGGTCTCGATAAACACCTCAGTACGCTGGTTTCGCGTGAACATTATTAATATAAAAAATAGGGAAATGAACAGAAATGTAATTTGCGTAGGGACCATCTGGGACTTGGATGAGTTTGTCTATCCTGAACGGGATGATTATTCGGACATGACGCGCAGGAGCTTCCAACAATTGGTGAAGTTTCAGCTGAGCAGTTCAAAGAAGGAAATGAAGAACGTGGTGAAACTGCCACTGTTTCCACGAAACAAGTATGGCATCAGGGTGAGGGCGTGCTGTGCATCGTGCATGCTGAAGGAGATAACACAGGAGGGCAAGCGGATATGTACGCACCATCGCTGTAACGTGGATGCCTTGGACAAGTGCAGGCACTGGCTGATGGCAGAAGTGCTGCAGGGGATAGGAAAATAACATGTAGAACCTGAGTTGTTGTGAGAGTTACCATGGAGAAAAGTCGACTACCTCAACACTGCTCACAAAAACTTAGGAAACAATGTTAGTAGAAATTACAGTAAAGGTGCCCGCAGAGGTGGCATCTGAAATCAGAGCGTTGGCTGAGAAATTAGCGAAGATACATGTTGCTGGTTCTGACGAAGCAGAGCTTCCATTAGAGCGACTGGACTGGTGCATGGCACAGGCTATCAATGAATTGATAAAGGATAGGGTGATACGCTCATCGCGTGACTATGCCTGGATATTGTCTGCTATGAATGAACAGGTGATGGATGACTTTGAGGAGTATAATACACCTATTTCTTTTATAGACTATCTGAAGATGCTGAAAATAGAAAAGCTACCAAGTAAGTCTGTGCTATACGACAATTGTGCCTTGGTGGAGAATACGTTCCCTGACTGGGAGTTTTCTGACTGCCCTAACAGCAGTGAGACTGTAAGAAGAAGGAACGTTGCCAAGCGTTTTTTGAATGCTTTCATGAGGGCAAAACGAGGCGTTTCGGAAGGATTTCCGGAAAAGTAGGGATAAGTCGGAAGGATTTCCGGAAGCGTGAAAGGAAGAGCTTTGAGGGGTCAGAAAGTGTTCGTACTTTTGCCGTGTCGAAAGGACGAAAGCCCAGAAGACAAGAGATCTTTGACTTATTGGAACAACGGACACACTCGGAAGGCCGAGGAGGAGAAAACGAACACGAATTTCACAAATAACACGAATTAGAACTAATTACAATGAAGAAAGCAAGTGAGATGATTGCCAACGATTATGGCATGATGATTAAGAAGTGTTGTGGCTCGTGCCACAACCGTGGATTTGACGATCAGGAGCAACGCTGCTGTCTGCTGACAGGCAAACATGTCAGAGGTAATGCGGTGTGCGACGACTGGTCAATGAGCGATGGGCTGAAGATTCTGGGCTGCCAGCGTGGTAAAGTGCAGCGTAGGGAATATCAGCTTTCTCTGATAGAGGTACGCACCTCTGAGCTTAACGCTATCGCCAAGGGGAAAGAAATGGAACCGGCAAGCGTAGAAAGCATACGAATGGATTTCGAACTGAAACACGGGTCGAGATACCTATTACATTAAACATTAAAGAATTAAAAAATTAAAAAATTGAACTATGACGAAATTGAACATGGAAATTAAGGTGACAACCGTGCAGCACGGTTTTGCACTAGAGATTGGAAACAAGGGCTGGTTATGTGAAGACGAGCTGGAACTGGCGGAGGCTATGGCCTTCAGAGTGGGAATGGGTTGCACGAAGCCCATATCAAAAAAGAGAATGCGTATGCTGCTGCGTGCCATGGCGTACGGAAACAAAAATTAAAAAATTGAAGAATTGAAGAATTGAAGAATTTAAAAATTAAAGAATTAAGAAATTTAAAAATAGACAATGAACCTTGAGTGAAGCAG
>ERZ842401.3914-NODE-3914-length-17963-cov-10.855651_pt1 | contig 17963 bp, 17 predicted proteins | sample MGYA00521270_ERZ842401 | MGnify/ENA primary metagenome ERZ842401 (study PRJEB31892, sample SAMEA3878208) | bioreactor metagenome | biome: Moose rumen | place: Sweden | collected 2011-10 | study: EMG produced TPA metagenomics assembly of the PRJEB12797 data set...
ACGATGTTTTCTAATGCGCTGGCAAGCGGCAGCTGTGAAGCCCCCGCTTGCTTTATGAGAGAAAACAAGGTCTGCTATAATATATACAACCAGATTTGCCTGGTTCCAAGTTGAGGAGCGAGGGGCATGCGGAATTTCCCGCATGCCCCTCAATTTATGGTAATGCTTTCACGACATTCTCAGAGTGAGTTTATCTCTGATTCAGACAGTCCTGTGACTTCGGCAATGACACCTATCGGCTATATTCTGGCAGACATCCTGAAGCGCGATTCCGTAAACCGTCAGCGTGAAGAGGAGTACAAGGAACTGCTGAAACGTTTTCCACGTGGCATGAACAGACCAGAGCGGCCTAAGGATTTACTGATTCAAGTTCTGAGTCCTAATCTCACCAATGCAGCCTTCGTGCAACGCTTAAAGGATGCCAGAGGGCACTTCCTCTATTCGCAGATGGATGAGATAGAGCTGCTTAATCAGTTGAAGGCGGGCAGGAACGGACAGCAAGTCAGTCAGATTCTGCGCTTGGCATTCGATTGCGGCTCTTATGGCCAGGAGTGAATCGGGCAGGATGCCGTGACAGCCAATGTACACATGCGCTGGAACTGGAATACCAGCAGCACCATTGGTGGTGGGCAGTATTTCTTCCGTAATGACCTCATGAACGGTACGCTATCGCACATCAATTTCTGTACGATAGAGCACCAAACTGGCGATGAGATGCCTGTGATTGGGGAATATGGCCCCGCTTTTGCGGAGGCTTTAAGGCCTTACATTGAGCGCCTAAATGCTGCCAGTGGTCTCATCCGATATCGAGAAGCAGAGGAGATGGCACTGAAGCTAAAGGAAGAGAATGCCGACTTTTCGCAGCTTAGTGATAACGAGGCTTTCGAGGTGCTTTCTTTCCGTGCCAATGTGATAGCCTATCATAAGGCGATGCTGCTCTATATCATGGAAGGGCAGTGGAGCGAGGAGATTGCCCAATTCATGCGCTGGAGTGAGGAATATGATTTGTGGTGCAAAATGCAGTTCTTCGGTTCACGGCTCCTTATGCAAATGCGCCAAGACCACCGTCGAAATCTTTCTGGTCCTCAGAATATGCTTGACCTTTTGCCCGATACTTTCACGCGCGATGAACTTAAGGCATTACGCTTAAGCATGGGTATGAACAGTGATCCTCGTGTGATACTTTCTAAATGGAAGGCCCGTCAGTTTATTGAACTTAATGCAGACACAGGATGCTATCAAAAAAGTGAATACTACCTTAGTAAGCATCGTGCCTAAAAATGTGGATAGTTGTTGACAGTTGACAGTTATTTTTTTTCTCTATGCAAGGGGATGCCATCATAGCATCCCCTTTTTCACAAAATGTGTTACACAAAATGTGAAACGGGGAAAACTATAAGCGGGAGATCCAAAGTTTGAATAACGGGTCGTCGAATGTGATTAGGCTTCCATCTATATCTATTAGATCCCTTTTCTGCAGAGCTTTCTTGATGGCTTGTACATTTGCGGAAGATTCCAGGCGGTATTTCCTTAATGTTTCTTTACTGCTGAATCCTGTCGTAATGCCATCGGCCAGGGCGTGCAAAAAGTTCATCTGTAATTCTGTTAGTTGTTCGACTTCCCTTTGAAAAAAGACCTTATTCTGTTCCAGTAGGTCTTCCGTGGCATTTGCAATATCTTTGTTGGTTACTGTGCTGCCCGACTTATACCATACAATCCATGAGAGATGCTGTACATATGATGACAAATTATCAGAGATCTCACATATATTTAAAGCTTGTACTTCTGATATGTGCTTCCCAGTCTCTTGAAACTTGGTACAGATAAACGGTATCCACTCTGAAGAAGGTATCTTCTTGAGGAACATCATGTCTCCAAATTTATAGAACGGCATACTCTTGTTATTAAAAATATGCTCCATGAGATGTTTTTTACTTCCAAACATGCAATAAGTCACTTGCTGTTGGTGTTGCCATACGGAACGTAGTTTTTTCTGAAATGTCACAGCGTCACTAAACTCCGCTAATTGTTGGAATTCATCTATGTAGATAATTAGACGCATGCCTTTTTTCTTAGCGATATTTCCGGGGAGGCGCAGAATGTCTTCTTCTACATCATATTTAGGGTTCCAATCAAAAGTAACAGAAAAGTCATTCATTGGGTCAGGACCAAATGTAAATTTTGGTGATATCGAAGAGAGAAATGTTTTAGCCATTTCAATCCATTCTTCGAGTTTTGAAGAGGTTTGTTTGATAACTTCCGTCATGAAGGTTTGGTAAAAATCATATTCAGATTTGCAATGAAATACATCTATAAAGACTTGTTTAAAATCTGAATCTCTGCTGTCATGCATTACTTTTTTCACTAATGAAGTCTTGCCCCATCTGCGCGGTGATACCAATATCGTATTGATGCCATGTGTAAGATTAGCCATCAGTCTGTGAGCATCTTCTACTCTATCTGTAAAATAAACATTTTCTGCTGCTTTGCCGAATATGAATGGATTCTCTGTTTTCATATAATAGACTCCTTTATTTAGTTTATTGATATGCAAATTTAAGCAATAACTTTGAAAGTAACAAGTTTGTTAGTAACAATCTTCTTACTAATAGAACTCTTACTTACAATAATCTTACTTAATTCTACTATATGCAAACTCATAATAAGCGAATAGAATTAATCTAGCAAAAAAATCAGATATCGACTGGCATTCAACCGCAGTGGGAAGCTGAATGTCAACGGCACAGGATTAGTGGAGATAGAAGCCCGACTGAATGGAAAGACCAGATATTGCTCCGCACATCCGCACGTCAGACCCAATCAGTTCGAGCATGGACTTATCGTGAACCATCCACAGTGTAACGATCTTAACACTATCTTAGACAAAAATTTCAGCAAGATTTTCATTATTATTTCGTAACTTTGCACGCAAAAAGGTGCGATTCTACAGACACCATCTATTGACATGAGTAAAAAGATTTGCAATTATGAAAAGATTATTTTGCGCTTGGCTGGTTCTTATGCCTTTGCTGCTGCAGGCCATACCGATTGAGGATATCAATATCCGCGACCCTTTCATCGTAGCTGATAAGGCTACGCAGACTTATTACTTGTATTGCTCCTCGTCTCAGAAAGATGCCAACGGGCAGACACTGGGCGGTGTGGCTGCCTACAAGAGCAAGGATCTGAAGAACTGGGAAGGCCCTGTGCAGGTGTTCACCGTGCCCGCGGACAACTGGATAACCGGACAGGTCTGGGCACCCGAGGTGCATCTGTATAACGGCAAGTACTACCTGTTCTGCACGCTCAACTCCGACATTGAGTGGAAAAAGGCCCGTGAAGGAGGATGGCCACGCTACTACTACCGTGGCACGCAGGTGTTCTGGGCCGATTCGCCCGAAGGGCCGTTCAAGGCTTTCGGCACTATGCCGCACACACCCATGGAGTGGATGTCGCTCGACGGTACGCTGTGGGCAGAAGATGGTAAGCCCTACATGGTCTTCTGTCATGAGTGGGTGCAGACGGTAGACGGATCCATGTGCGTGGTGCCCCTGGCCGACGACCTCTCCGCTCCCATCGGTGCGCCACAGACACTGTTCCACGCATCGGCAGCCCCATGGTCTACAGGTACCCGATACGAGCAGGTAGGAGAGACGGCCTACGTCACAGATGGCTGCTTCCTCTATCGTACGCGCACTGGTAAGCTGCTCATGATCTGGTCGAGCTTCCTGAACGGCCAGTATGCCATAGGCATCGCTGAGTCTACCACAGGAAAGGTGCGGGGGCCTTGGCGTCAGCAGACAGACCCACTGTTCAGTCAGGATGGAGGCCATGCCATGATCTTCACCTCGTTCGAGGGACAGCTATACATCATCTTCCACGGCCCCAACTCCCCATCGGGTGCGGAGCGTGCCCACCTCTACGAGATAGAAGACACGGGAGACAGCCTCAGGCTGAAAGCGGCGTTGAGATAAACTGATATCGCTTTGACAAATACCAACCATCATTCATTATTTCCCTGCATCCCTGATGCAGCTTAACATCCATCAGACTATGTACGCAAACAAGACAATCCTGACTTTACCGCTTATGGCTATGGGCAGCATGGCTCTGGCACAGACAGCGCAGCAACGCCCCAACATCCTCTACATCATGTGCGATGACCATACCATGCAGGCCATCAGTGCCTATGGCAGTCCAATCTCCCAGTTGGCTCCTACCCCAAACATCGACCGCCTGGCACATAGGGGCATGCTGTTCAACAACTGTTTCGTGGAAAACTCGCTCTCTGCTCCAAGCCGTGCCTGTCTCATCACTGGGCTCTACAGCCACCAGAACGGGCAACGCCAGCTTTTCGAGGGCATCGACAGTTCGCAGACCTTCTTCACAGAGCTGCTGCAACAATCTGGATATACCACAGGCTTAGTGGGCAAATGGCACCTGATGACAGAGCCCAAGGGCTTCGACTATTACCACGTGCTTGACGACCAAGGCAAGTACTACAACCCTACCTTCTGCACTACAGGCCATTATGGCGACTTCAAACAGGAAATGGGCTATGCCACAACGCTCATCACCGAACATGCCATCGAATATCTGAACCAACGAGACAAGAGCAAGCCATTCTGCCTGATGGTGCACCACAAGGCTCCCCATCGCAACTGGATGCCCGACACCAAAAACATAGGCAAGTATGCCGACGTGACATTCCCTTTGCCAGAGACTTTCTACGACGACTATGCCACCCGTGGCTCTGCGGCCCACACGCAGAAGATGAGCATTGCCAATGCCATGGAGATGATTCAAGACCTGAAAGTACCTGAACTGTTGGATCCCGACGACGTAGTGAGCATGACTTCATACAACTCGCTGATGGGAGAGCTGGGAAGACTGACTTCAGAACAACGGGCCGCATGGGACAAATACTACCTACCCCGCAACCGAGAATTCATGGAGGCTCACCTTACTGGAAACGAGCTGGTGGAATGGAAATACCAGAACTACGTGCGCGACTACATGGCCGTAATACAGTCTGTAGACGAGAGCGTGGGGCAACTGCTTGACTACCTGGAACAGGAAGGGCTCGATGACAATACAATCGTGGTATATACCTCAGACCAAGGTTTCTACATGGGCGAGCACGGCTGGTTCGACAAGCGCTTCATGTATGAGGTATCCATGCACACGCCTCTCATCATCAGCTATCCCGGCCATGTGAAGGCTGGCAGTGTGTGCGATTATATGGTGCAGAACATCGACTTTGCCCCCACCTTCCTCTCATTGGCAGGCATAGAGGTACCGCAGCAGATGACCGGCCTTTCGCTGGAGCCCCTGTTTGCAGGAGAGCCTGTGAAGAAATGGAGGGAGAGCTTGTATTACCACTATTACGACTATCCTACGTTTCATTTGGTACGCAAGCATGACGGCGTGCGCACCGAACGCTATAAGCTTATCCATTTCTATGGTAAAGGTGGTGAGTCAGCCGTTTCAGAGAACAAATACATGGGCATACAGGGAACCCGTGAGAACAACCTATACAACAGGCTGAAATCATCCAACTACTTCCAGGACGACGCGGACATAGACTACTACGAGCTCTACGACCTGCAGGCAGATCCGCATGAGCTGAACAACCTCTATGGCCAGAAGGGCATGGAGAAGACGACCAAGAAGCTCATGAAGCTGCTTACCAATTACAGGAAGACACTGAACATAGATGAACCGTAATGCCAAAAGATAGAATGTCATGAACACCATCGCCCCTTTTGCCCGACCGCTCTACGTCATGGTAAAACCTATCGGCGCTCATTGCAACTTGGCATGCGACTATTGCTACTATTTGGAGAAAGCCAAGCTATATGACGATGTGCCTAAGCACATCATGACAGAGGAACTGCTGGAGAAGTTTGTAAAGGAGTACATCCAATCGCAGACCATGTCCGACGTACTCTTCACTTGGCACGGTGGCGAGACTTTCATGCGTCCGCTCTCTTTCTACAAGAAGGCCATGGAGTTTCAGAAGAGATATGCCGAAGGGAGAACCATAACGAACAGCATCCAGACCAACGGCACATTGATTACTGAAGAATGGTGTAAGTTCCTCAAGGACAACCATTGGCTGGTGGGAGTATCTATCGATGGCCCGCAGGAGTTTCACGATGAGTATCGACGCAATGTGCAGGGCATACCATCGTTTGTCAAGGTCATGCGAGGTATCAACCTACTAAATAAATATGGTGTAGAATGGAATGCCATGGCGGTGGTGAACGATTATAACGCTGACTATCCACTAGACTTCTACCATTTCTTTAAGAAAATTGGTTGCCACTACATCCAATTCACGCCCATTGTAGAGCGCATCAAGCCTCATCAAGATGGCAGACATCTGGCACACCTGCAAGACGAGGGAGAGTATCCCTTGGCTGATTTCTCAGTGACACCAGAACAATGGGGAAACTTTACCTGCGCCATCTTCGATGAATGGGTACGGAATGATGTGGGTGAGTATTATATCCAACTCTTTGATGCCACATTAGCCAATTGGGTAGGCGAACAGCCTGGTGTATGCACTATGGGCAAGAGTTGTGGACATGCTGCTGTCATTGAGTTCAATGGCGATGTCTATTCCTGCGACCACTTCGTTTTCCCAGAATACAAGCTGGGGAATATCCGAAGCAAGAGCTTGGTGGAAATGCTCTATGGAGAACAGCAACATGCATTCGGACGCATCAAGACAGAGACACTTCCTAACCAGTGCAAACAGTGCGACTTTCTCTTTGCCTGCCATGGAGAATGTCCAAAGAACCGCTTTGTGCGTACAGACGAAGGTGAATATGGCCTGAATTATCTCTGCAAAGGATATCACCAATTCTTCAGTCATGCAGCGCCCTACATGGAATACATGAAAAACGAGTTTATCAACAAGCGTCCCCCATCGAATGTGATGCTGGCTATTAAAAATGGGCTGATTTAAAGCAGACATAGGGTGTATTCAAAATGTTTTGCGTATCTTTGTGCTCCTAAATTATAAAAAAGAAATATGGCTATCATTAAATCGTATAAGGGTCTTGCCCCCGTTTTCGGCAAGGATTGTTATCTGTCTGAGAATGCCGCCGTAGTGGGCGAAGTGAAGATGGGCGATGAGTGCAGTGTGTGGTTCAATGCCGTGGTGCGTGGCGATGTGGCTCCTATCACTATGGGCGACCGTGTGAATGTGCAGGATGGTGCCGTGGTGCATGTGACAAATGCCATTGGCCCCACCATCATCGAAGACGATGTGACCATAGGGCACAATGCCACCGTGCATGCCTGCACGCTGAAGAAGGGTTGCCTCGTGGGCATGGGCTCTACCATTCTGGATAATGCTGTGGTGGGCGAAGGAGCCGTAGTGGCTGCCGGTGCCTTGGTGCTGGGTGGCACCATCATAGGGGAGCATGAAATTTGGGGTGGTGTGCCTGCAAAATTCATCAAGAAAACCAAACCCAATCAGGCAGAGTCGTATGCCAAGCACTACGTGGAGTACTCTAAGTGGTACCTTGAGGAAATGAAGAATGAAGAATGAAGAATGAAGAATTTTGCGATTAAGCGAGAGCAGAGCGATGCTTGCATCGGCTCTGCAGAGCATAAGCAAAATCAACAACGTTAATTTAGAGAGTAATCTCTCCTAATATCTTATCGGAAGCGCCGCTACGGCTGAGGACATAATCCCCAGCTTGGCGGCCGCTCTGCTTTAAGAAGGTAGCATCTGTAAGCAGACGGTCGAGGAGCGTGCGCAGCTCTTCTTCATTCTGTATGGAGAAGGCACCCTTGGTCTCTATAAGCTGGATGGCTTCCATGAACTTCTGGTACTTAGGACCGAAGATGACTGGTATGCCATAGACGGCTGCCTCCACGGTATTATGGATGCCTACACCAAAACCACCACCGATATAGGCAATCTCGCCATAGCGATAGATGGAGGAAAGCAAGCCGAAGCAGTCGATAATCAGGCAACTGGCCTCACGCACATTCTCCATCGTGGCTTGGGTATAGCGCACGTAAGGGCGCTTCAGCTTACCGATAATCTCTGCCAGATGGTCCTCCCCTATCACATGAGGGGCAATGATGAGCTTCACCTCTGGATGGGCATTGAAATAAGGGATGAACAGATCTTCATCGGGCTGCCAAGAGCTGCCTGCAATGAATGTGGTCTGTCCGCCCTTGAAGGCTTCCACGAGAGGCAGATCCTTGGCTGCCTCACGAATCTGCAGCACACGGTCGAAGCGGGTATCGCCCACGATGCTGACATTCTGAAAGCCGATGCCTGCCAATAAGCGACGGGACTTCTCATTCTGCACGAAGAAGTGCGTGAAATTATTCAGCACCTTGGCATAGTTCTTCGCATAACCCTTGAAGAACACCTGATTCTCCCTGAAGATGGAAGACACGCTGTAGGTAGGTATCCCACGCTGGTGCAACTCATCGAGATAGTTTTTCCAGAACTCATACTTGATGAAGAACGCCATGCAGGGATGTGCCAAGTCTAAAAACTGACGCACCAGCCCCCGCCTATCGAAAGGCAGGTAGCAAACAATGTCGGCTCCCTGATAGTTCTTACGCACCTCATAGCCCGAAGGAGAGAAGAACGTAAGCAAGATGCCGTACTCTGGATGCTGCGCACGGATCTTCTCCATCAATGGTCGGCCCTGCTCAAACTCGCCCAACGAAGCGGCATGAAACCACAGGTAGCGCTTGCCAGGAACCACCTGCTTACGCAGAATGCCGAACGTCTGGGCCTGTCCACCCACCAGCAGTGCTGCCTTCTTGTTGAAGAGGGCATAGATACGAGCCAGAAAAGCGTAAATGGCTATCACCAGATTGTATATCATGCTTTCAATTTCAATTTATTTCAACACTTCGATGGCACGCTGCATGCGACGGAGGGTCTCTTCCTTACCCAATACAGAAGTAATGTCGAACATGTGAGGTCCCTTGCCCTCGCCTACCAAGGTGAGGCGGAACGCATTCATCACATCGCCCGTGCCATAGCCCTTCTCGGCAATCCAGTTCATCACCACAGGCTCCTGACCTTCGATGCTGAAATCCTCAATGCCACACAGCACCTCCATCAGCTCCGTCATCTGCTGCGCAGAATTCTCTTTCCAGCGCTTGCGTACGGTCTTCTCATCGTAGGTCTCTGGTGCCACGAAGAAGAAGCTGGCCACATCCCACAGTTCGCTGACGAAGTTCACGCGGTTCTTCATCATGCCCACGATGGTCTGCACCTTCTCGAATGGTGCTTCGATGCCATGCTCTTTCAGGATAGGCACGAAGAGGTGTGCCACTTCCTCGTCGCTCTTCTGGAGGATATACTCATGATTGAACCAGATGCCTTTCTTATAGTCGAACTTAGCACCTGCCTTGCTGCAACGCGAGAGGTCGAACAACTTGATCAGCTCATCCATCGACATCAGCTCCTGATCGTTGCCCGGGTTCCATCCCAGCAGAGCCAGGAAATTGATGACAGCCTCAGGCAGATAGCCTTTCTCACGGTAGCCACTGGACACCTCACCACTCTTAGGATCATGCCACTCCAGTGGGAACACAGGGAACCCTAAGCGATCGCCGTCACGCTTGCTGAGCTTACCATTACCTTCTGGCTTCAGCAGCAGAGGCAGGTGGGCAAACTGCGGCATGGTGTCTTCCCAGCCAAAAGCACGGTAGAGCAGCACATGCAGAGGGGCAGAAGGCAGCCACTCCTCACCACGAATCACGTGTGACACCTCCATGAGATGGTCGTCCACGATATTGGCGAGGTGGTAGGTGGGCAGCTCATCGGCCGACTTATACAGCACTTTGTCGTCGAGAATAGAAGAGTTCACCACCACATGCCCACGAATCAGGTCGTCTACATGCACGTCCTCCCCTGGCTCTATCTTGAAGCGCACCACATACTGCGTGCCCTCAGCGATGAGACGATCGACCTCCTCCTTCGGCAGCGTGAGCGAGTTGCGCATCTGCATGCGGGTAGAAGCATCATACTGGAAGTTGGCTATCTCCTCACGCTTCTTGGCCAGCTCCTCTGGCGTATCAAAGGCGATGTATGCCTTATCAGCATCGAGCAGCACCTGCACATACTTCTTGTAGATCTCACGGCGCTCAGACTGGCGATATGGGCCATAGTTACCTCCGAAGCTCACACCCTCATCGAACTGGATGCCCAACCAACGGAACGACTCCAGAATATATTCCTCGGCACCAGGCACGAAGCGATTACTATCCGTATCCTCGATGCGGAAAATCATATCTCCGCCATGCTGGCGTGCAAAGAGATAGTTATACAATGCGGTGCGCACACCACCTATATGCAACGGACCCGTAGGGCTTGGAGCAAAACGTACTCTCACTTTTCTTTCAGACATAATCTCAAACTTTAGCTGGTTTCCGACGAGAATCAGAGGCCAAAAACAGCATTTTGACACTTCTTCTCGCACAAGTTTCCTATTTTTAAGCGCAAAATTAAGGAAAAATCCCCATTCTATTGTTTTTTTTTGTACTTTTCGCAAAAATATGCATACCAGAACATAAAAAATGCGGATATGAGCACCAATAATACCTTTGATAAGCTGTCTCTCAAGACCATCCTACGACACCTCTTGATTTATCTCGGAGCCGTGGCACTGATAGTCTATTTCCTGCCCCGTGATGTCAAGTTCATCTATCAGTTCGACTTAAACAAGCCTTGGCGCTACGGACAGCTGATGGCTACCTTCGACTTCCCCATCTACAAACCCGATGAGGTGATCAAACGGGAGCAAGACAGCATCATCAAACATTTCCAGCCCTACTTCAGCATAGACGCATCAGTGGGCAACGATGCCATCAGCCAACTGCGGGCAGATTATCAGACCGACTTGAAAGAGGTTTTGCCATCGTATGACTACCTGCGCCATCTGGTCAATGTGCTGAACGCCATCTACCAGAAAGGTATCTTAGACGGAGCCAGTGCCGACAGGCTGCAACAAGACAGCACGGTGAACCTACGCATCATCAATGGCCTGGAAGCGCAACAACAAGCTGTGGCTGAGACGTTCACCATCAAAGATGCCTATACCTACCTGCTGAATGCCGATTCCGCGCGCTATAAACCCGAGATCCTTCAGAAATGTGCCTTGAATGCCTACCTTGTGCCCAACCTGATATACGAGAAAGAACGTACGGAGACGGCACGTCAGGAAGCCATAGACAACTTCCCCTGGGCAGTGGGCATGGTGCAGAGCGGCCAGAAAATCATAGACCGCGGCGAGATTATCAGTCAGAACACCTATAATATCCTGAATAGCTTAGAGAAGGAGATGCAGACGCGTAGTGACGCTTCTCAGGCTCAGCGACGCATGATGCTTGGCGGTCAGGTGCTGTTCGTCTGCATCTACATCTTCCTGCTGATGCTCTATCTGGAGCTTTATCGCAAAGACTATCTCAAGGAGACCAGAGACCTGCTGTTGATCTTCAGCTTCATGGTGTTCTTCTGTCTGTTCACGTCTGTACTCATGGGACGCAACATGTTCAGCGTCTACATCATCCCATACGCCATGCTACCTATGGTGCTGCGTACCTTCTTGGATTCACGCACGGCCCTGCTCACGCATATTGTCACCATATTAATCTGCTCCATTACCCTGCGCTATCCGCATGAGTTCATCCTCATCCAAGTGGCAGCGGGTGTGATGGCGATATTCAACCTGCGCGAGCTATCCCGACGCTCACAGCTCTTCCTGTCGGCCTTCCTGGTGGTATTGGTATCCCTACTCATTTTCTTCGCCTATGAGTTCTTCACGGAGGAAGACATCAGCAAGATTGACTTCAGCATACCTATTTACATCATAATCAACGGCATCTTGCTGCTCTTCACCTATCCGCTGTTCTTCATCATCGAGAAGACCTTCGGCTATACATCGAACGTGACTCTGGTGGAGCTTTCCGATGTGAACAACAACCTGCTGCGCAAGCTCTCGGAGACAGCCCCTGGCACCTTCCAGCACTCCATGCAAGTGGCCAACCTTGCCACCGAAGCCGCCAATAAGTTGGGTGCCAACGCCCAGTTGGTGCGTACGGGTGCCCTCTATCATGACATCGGCAAGATGGAGAACCCAGCCTTCTTCACGGAGAACCAACTGGGAGGGGTGAATCCGCACAAGAACCTCAACTTTGAGCAGAGTGCCAAGGTGGTCATCAGCCATGTGACAGACGGACTGAAACTGGCAGAGAAGAACAACCTCCCCTCTATCGTGAAGGACTTTATCAGTACGCATCATGGCAGGGGCAAGACGAAATACTTCTACATCTCTTGGAAGAACGAGCATCCAGGAGAAGAACCCGAAGAAGGTCTGTTCACCTATCCAGGCCCTAATCCTTCCACCAAGGAGCAAGCCATCCTCATGATGGCCGATGCCGTAGAGGCTGCCTCACGCAGTCTGCCGGAGTTTACCGAGGAAAGCATCAGCAACCTGGTGGAGAAGATTATCGAGTCTCAGGTTTCTGAGGGATATTTCAGGGATTGCCCGCTCACATTCAAGGAGATTGGGCAGGTGAAGGCCACCTTCAAGGAGAAGCTGACCACCATCTACCACACACGTATCAGCTACCCAGAGTTGAAGCAGTAGGAGCATGAAACGTCCGCAGGTGAAAATCAAGCCTCTGATCTGGCTTCGCAGGTTCAGGAAACGGCGGGGGTATGGCGTACACTCCCCTTTTGCGTTCAACTACATCACGCGTGTGTGCAACGAGACTACACCTTATTATAAATATAAGGAGCTTCATGCAGAGGAGAAGGCACTCAGAAAGCTGATGCCAGCCAACTGGAGCAAGGCTGAGTCATCGAAGGTGAAGCGCCTGCTCTTCCGCTTGGTGAACCGTGCCCAGCCTTTCACCGTGGTAGAGGCAGGCCCCGATACTTCGGCCACACTCTACCTGCGCAGTGCCAAGGAGCACATGGACATGCTGCACCTCTATCAGGAAGAAGATCTCCAGAAAATAGCGGAAGTTCAGATAGATTTCTTATATTTGCGCTACCAAGACAGGGCGTTCACGGAAAAGATTTTCTACGGATGCCTGCCTTGTGTCACGGAGAAATCGGTCTTCTGCATCCAGGGCATCCATCACGATAAGGACATAGAGGCTCTGTGGAAGCGCATGCAGAAAGAGGCGGTACTCACGTTCGACCTGTACGATGTGGGGATATTGCATTTTGATAAAACATATTATAAACAAGATTATATCGTAAATTTTTAATGCTATGAAAAAGAGTATGGTTTACACACGTACTGGTGATAAAGGCACCACATCACTGGTAGGAGGTACACGTGTTCCTAAAACCCACGCCCGTCTGGAGGCCTACGGCACGGTAGATGAACTGAATTCCTTCATCGGACTGCTTATCACTTACCTGAATTCCGACGAGGAAAAAGAGTTTCTGCAAGGCGTACAAGATACACTGTTTGTGATAGGTTCCAATCTGGCTACCGACCAAAGCATCACCCAGCTCCGTGCGGCCAGTGTCATCACTGAGGAGATGGTGCAAGCCATGGAGCATCAGATAGATAAGGTAGATGCCAGCGTGCCACCGCTTACGGCCTTCGTGCTGCCTGGTGGAAGCAGAGGGGCTGCCGTTTGCCATGTGTGTCGCACCGTGTGCAGAAGGGCCGAACGTCGCATCTTAGCCCTCTCCGAGCAGGCTGAGGTATCGGCAGAATTGCTGGCTTACGTGAACAGATTATCTGATTATTTATTTGTACTTTCAAGAAAAATCAACCAACTGGAGAAAAAAGAAGAAATATTTTGGAATAATCGTTGCAAATAACATTATTTGTTATACTTTTGCGGAAAATTGAAATAAGCTTTTTTATTAATCACAATATTAATACGATAGCAACTATGTATTGGACATTAGAATTAGCATCCAAATTGGAGGATGCACCTTGGCCCGCAACCAAGGATGAACTGATAGATTATGCGCAACGTTCAGGGTCTCCATTGGAAGTGATTGAGAACCTACAAGAGATGGAAGACGAAGGTGAAGTCTATGAAAGCATAGAAGACATCTGGCCTGACTACCCCAGCAAAGAGGACTTCTTCTTTGACGAGGATGAGTATTAACTATAAACAACCCAAGCTGCCTGTGCTCAAAGCCCGGCACTTGCCCGACAACTGCCGCCCCGAATTGGAGGCGCTGTTGTCGGAGGTTTATGGGTACGACAGCTTCAGGGACTTGGAATTCTATGACGACCTGTTTGTCAGTCATCAGACAAGTCATATCTCTCAAGGTATCTTGATAGAAAGCATCGTCTGTGAGGCCGAGAAAGCCTGTGCACAGACAGAACCCGACAATATCCTGCTCACCTCTCCTACAGGTGCAGGAAAATCCATTCTTTTCCAACTGCCTGCCATCTATTTAGGAAGGCAATACCAGCATCTCACCATTGTTGTTTCACCCTTGAAGGCGCTCATAGAAGACCAAGTGGAGAGTCTTCGGGCGTTGGGCTATACCCGTGCGGCATACGCTTCTTCCGACCTTTCGCCGAATGAGAAGGCGGAGGTGTATCGGCAAGTGCGCGCGGGGGAGGTCGACTTGTTCTATCTCTCTCCAGAGTTACTGCTCTCTTACGACATCCACCACTTTGTGGGCAATAGGCATATCGGTCTGATTGTCGTTGACGAGGCGCATACCGTGACCACCTGGGGCAAGGAGTTCCGTGTGGATTACTGGTTCTTAGGGCGCTACCTGAAAGGACTGAAAGCATCGCTGGGTTACCAATTCCCGCTCTTTGCCCTGACGGCAACGGCTGTATGGAATCCCACGGGTTGGAACGACATGGTCTTCGAGACCATCCGTTCGCTGCAGATGGAGCCTTGCGTGCTCTACGTGGGTACCGTCACCCGCCAAAACATCGGTTTCGACATCCGACAGCTGACACTGGCAGAAGGACAGAACTACAACGATGCCAAGACCAAGGCAGTGCAGGAACGCACCAAAGAGTATATCCAGAACCATAAGACCTTATTATATTACCCCTTTGCTTCGGGTATCGATCAGCGCATGAAAGCCTGGGTAGAGCCTGCTTCTTGGAGCAAGGTTGCCACTTATTACGGCAAGAAAGACCAAGCGCAGAAGGCGGCCATCGTGGAGGCATTCAAAGACGGAAGCAAGAAGCTTATCGTTGCCACAAAGGCGTTTGGCATGGGTATCGACATCACTGATATCGACCGCGTATATCACATTGCCCCATCGAGCACCTTCGTGGATTATGTGCAGGAAATAGGCCGCTCGGCACGTGATGCGAACAGCATGGGCATCTCTGCCACCGACTTCCATGAGCGTGATTTCTACTATATGACACACCTGCACCAGATAGGCAACTTGGCGCAAGACCAGCTGATGCTGATTCTGCGACAACTGATGCAGATCTATAAGATGAAGGGACAGCGACAGGAAATCCTCGTGTCACTGTCCGACTTTGAGTTTGCCGTGCGCATCCCGAAGGCACGTACCAAGCAAGATTATGAGGCAGAGCTTGGTCAGGTAATGAAGACGGCCCTCCTCTGGCTGGAAGATGATCTTTACCAGAGGTATGACAGGAAGCTCTTGGAGGTACTGCCTCAAAACTTATTAGAAGAAGGCTACATCCAAGACAAGACAAGCACCGCTTTCGCAGAACGGTTCAGCGACTTTTGCACGCCCATAGAGGGGGAAGAAAATATCTGGAGAGTGCAACTGGAAAAGCTCTGGGAGAATGCCTTTGCCGAGCAAAGTTTCAAGGAGTATAAGACGCACATCACCAACGGCACGTTGATCGAAGGTGCCAGACCTGTATTGGTGGGCAAGCACATCGTAGAGTTGAAAGAAGACAGCAGCGCCATCAAAGCGCGTTTGGATCGTCTATTTACCGACTTGAAACTGCTCTTTAATATCCGTCTGCGTACGAGTAAGGGACATGTAGAAGAAAGCGAACTTCGTGGGGTGTTTGCCAACCATCAGATGTATGTGCGCAGCGCCAAGCACTTCATCACCTCTCTATTGGAGTCACGCACAGAAGAAGGACGCAGCGTGAGCTACATCAGCAGTCAGAAGAAGCGCGAATCCAATGAGTTGCTCTTCACAGTGACGCGTGGTTATGATTTGCTACTCAGCCGTTACCAGAAGCTCTTTAGCCAACGCATCATCGGCGAGAAAGGCACCATCCTGCAATTCTACTGCACCCCTTTCTCAGACCTGAACATGCTGCTCAATCTGCTCAGCATGCTTGGCGGTCTCTCCTTTATTGCCGAAGGTGGAGGGTCTCCTGCTGTGGTAGTGCGTTTTCATGACCCTGACACTTTGCAGGCTTTAACAGAAAGCGATGATTATCAGAACCTCATCCTGGAAGTCAATGAGCAACTATTCAACGACCAAGTCACCCTTTTCCGCCTCTTTTTCGGCAATAGCCAACTGACCGACCGTGAACGTTGGGCGTTTATCGAAAGCTACTTCACAGGAACCAGTGTAGCTGATCTCAAAGAGAAGTACGGTAAATAACTCTCCCCCTACTCCGTCTTATCTTTCTTCCCAAACGCCTCAATCAATTCCTTAATCTCATCAATCACCGATTTCACACCCGCCGTAACGCCAGCCACACCACGAGCCGTGCTCATCGTCACACCCTTGCCAAAGCCAGTGATGCACTTCGCTTGCAGCGTAGCTATCTCTGCCAGTTCTGCAGTAGTATAATCTGACCGATGCTTCAGTATCTTCTGATTGGCCTTCACATACTTATTCTTCGCCTTATTCCAGTCCTGCAGACTATACATCTCCCCCTTTGTCTCCATATTCGTTGACAGACGGCGCAGGGTATTCACTGGTGCCATCTTAGGGCTGCAAGAAGACAGGGTGAGCAGACCGACAATAAACAGCATAAACAGAAATACCTTATTCATTCTTCTCATAGTCATAGCGTTTTAATCATAATTGGCTGCAAGGTAGGAAGAATTTAGGAAATGTGCAAATATTTTGCTCAGCACGTTGGGTATCGTGGGCATCTACCCTTCATCCTCCCACTCTACAAAACATGTAGGGATGTAGGTTTTTTTGAAGCTCATTGGTCATTGCTCCCTTTCAGAATATACCATCCCGAGGTTTAAGGTCTGGTTTTTTAGCTTATCGTCATCTCTTTTTAAAGGCAGACTGAAGGCTTCACGGTTGCTTCTTGCACATTATTTGCATGCTCCGTGCAATTATTGTGCAAGAATTCTTATGCCTGCAGTTTCGCGTAAGAATCACCTGTCGTAAGAAATGTATATCGTATATAAGATTTTCTGCGTAAAAGACAATGCTTTTCGGAGCCTCTACCTCTGGTCCCGCCGTAACTATCCAAAGATTCACGCCGCAGGAGTTTGTGGCGGTGTGTACTGGATATAATGTTACAATAACCTGTCCTGGCATCAGTAGTAGTGATGCAAAATTCTATCCAAATGGTGCAAGTGAATCGGATGGTTCTATTTTTAGTGAGTATAATGTGATTTCTTTAACCTTGCATGTTAGTCATGATGATATAGTGGTATCTAATTATAGAGAAAATGTCTCATCTTTGTCTCAAGAGTTATTGAGTGATTTTAGTGGAACAATATATAAAAATGAAACTTATGCGATGATGAAATATACTCTTAACGGAACTACTTTAAAAACTTTTGGTCGCAATGACTATGTATGGGAAGATACCTCTGGTAACTACCATTTGTTATTGGCATCAAATACGAAGGTTACTTCCACACTTAACCACTCCTAACCAATTGCAATAAAACAGATTTCGAGTTCGCTTAATAAGGCTCTATGCTGAATCGTGTGGGTAGATATTTGATGGTATAGCTTACTTTTTGTAAATTTGCAGTCATGGATACGAATATGCTGTTTTCGCTTGGCCTTAACTTGACTTCACCTTGGAAGGTAGTCAAGA
>ERZ842401.3915-NODE-3915-length-17951-cov-98.097675_pt1 | contig 17951 bp, 8 predicted proteins | sample MGYA00521270_ERZ842401 | MGnify/ENA primary metagenome ERZ842401 (study PRJEB31892, sample SAMEA3878208) | bioreactor metagenome | biome: Moose rumen | place: Sweden | collected 2011-10 | study: EMG produced TPA metagenomics assembly of the PRJEB12797 data set...
TAAATCAAAACACTAACATGCAAAAAAGAAGACTACTCTTAGCCATGTTGCTTTGCGCATTTTGGCTAACGGGCTTCGCCCAGAATGCAGTCAAGGGTACCGTCAAGGACAAGACCGGTGAACCTCTGATTGGTGTAAGCGTTACTTATGGTAGCGGCCAGGGAACTGTTACCGACATTGATGGTAACTTCAGTGTCAACGTTCCTGCCGGCTCAACCATTAAGTTCTCGTATGTAGGCTACAAGCCTCAGTCATTGAAAGCCAGCGGCAACATGAGCATCACGCTGGAAGAAGACAACACAACGTTGGAAGACGTGGTTGTTGTAGGTTATGGTACGATGAAGCGTCGTGACCTGACTGGTGCCGTAGCATCTGTTACTGGCGACAAACTGGCTGCCAACCCTGTTGCAACAGTATCTGAGGCTCTGCAGGGTCAGCTCCCTGGTGTTAACGTCATATCTCAGGACGGTCGTCCTGGTGGTGAGATGTCTATCCGCGTTCGTGGTGGTGGTTCTATCACACAGTCCAATGACCCTCTGTTTATCGTTGACGGCGTTCAGGTTTCTAGCATTGACGATATCGCTGCGGACAACATCGAGAGCATCGACGTGCTGAAGGACGCTGCTTCTACAGCCATCTACGGTGCACGTGGTGCTAATGGCGTTATCCTCATTACGACCAAAGGTGGTAAAGAAGGTAAGGTTAACGTTAAGTACAACATGTATTATCAGATTAAGTCTCAGCCAAAACAGCTTGATGTCATGAACGCTTATGACCACGTATATCATACTTGGGCATATGCAAAATCTTTGGGCGACACCTATGCTAACGGAGTAGCCAGCTACTATGGTTTGGGAAGCGCCAACGGTAATCACCTGAACGATTATCGCAACCAGAGTTCACACAACTATATGGATGATGTGTTGCAGAACACACGTGCCTGGAATCACGATCTCTCTGTAAGCGGAGGTTCTGCTCACACCAAGTTCTATGCAGCAGTGAACTATTCTGACAACGAGGGTACGCTGAAAAACTCTGGATTCAAGCGCTGGGGTGTTAACCTGAAACTGACTCAGGACATCACGAAGACCCTGAAACTCGACATTGATGCACGTTACACCGAAATGCAGTATAAAGGCAACCGCTATGAGTTTGCCACACAGGCTTACCGCTACAAGCCCATCGACAATCCTCTGGGCAGCGGAAATCCAGCTGATTTAGGCATGGGTAGCTCAAGCGCAGAACCTGAATACAATCCTGTTAACATTCTGAATGACTATGAGAATCTGCGTAATCGCTATCGTATTGGCATGAACACAGGTTTGACTTGGCAGGTTATCAAAGGGCTTACCGCTAAGACAGAGCTCTATCTGAGCCGCAACTGGAGTAAGACTCAGCAGTGGGCAGGTGGTAAAACCAATGGCCAAAGCTTCAATGCCGCAACACTGACTGAGGGTGATGGATATAACACCCGCTGGGATACAACTCTGAGCTATGAGGTACAGGGATTAGGCGAGGATCACTCTTTGAGCATAATGGCTGGTAATGAAGTTTTGTCTAGCCGCTCTAATAGTGCGAAGATCTATGGTACGACTTATCCCGATGAGTGGGATTTCAACTGGGCCTTTGGTAATATTGGCGCAACAAACTATAAGGGTAACGATACCTATACTTATACAGATGGACATCCTCAGCACTCACTATCATGGTTCGGTCGTGTTAACTACAACTTCTTAGGTCGTTATATGTTGACTGCTACAATGCGTGCCGACGGTTCTTCTAAGTTTACTGAGGGTAATCGCTGGGGCTACTTCCCCGCAGCTGCTGTTGCATGGCGTATCAGCGATGAACCTTTCATGAAAGACGCACAGAAGTGGCTTGACAACTTGAAGCTGCGTGTTTCTTTCGGTACATCTGGTAACGACCAGATTTCTTCAGGTCTGACTGAGACGCTCTGGACCACTGGTACTGCTACTGTTAATGGTGAGAGTGTTACCACTTACAAGCCTGCTTCAACACTCGGAAACCCCGATTTGAAATGGGAGACAACAATTTCTCGTAACCTTGGTCTTGATTTCAGCTTCCTGAACGGTAAAGTACGTGGTAGCATTGACTACTACTGGAATACCACTAAGGACGTTCTGATGCTTGTTCCTTGTGACCCTACTTCTGGTTTCAGCTATCAGATGCAGAATATCGCACAAACTTCAAACAAGGGTATCGAGTTTTCTCTGAACTATGAGATTATTCGCCAGAAAGACTGGAACCTGAGCTTCGGTCTGACCTACAACTTCAACAAGAACAATGTAGACAAGCTGCAGGATGGTGTATTGGCAAGTGCTCACACAGGCTGGGGTTCCAGCATGCGTGTTCCTACTTACGACTACATCGTAAAGGAAGGCGAGCCTGTTGGACTGGTTCAGGGTATGCAGAGTGCAGGTTTCTACACTGTTGACGACTTCGACTATGCTGATGGCGTTTGGACACTGAAAGCTGGCGTACCTGACAACGTTATTGGTATGGGACAGTACAACAGCCCTTACCAGTTGGCAAATGGCCAGAAGGCATTCCCAGGTATGGTTAAGTATGTTGACACCAATGGTGACGGAACTGTTGATGCTAATGATGCTACTATCATTGGGCACACCATGCCAAAACACACTGGTGGTTTTAACCTCTCAGGTCGTTGGAAGAGCATTGACTTTGCTGCCAACTTCACCTATCAGATTGGTGGCGACGTTTACAATGCCAATGTGATGTCTGACATGAAGGGTGACAAGGACACCAGCCTTGGTTACAATCGTCTGGCAGAAATCAGCGACACATGGCGTTTCTACGATATCGATGCCAACGGCGACCTTGTTGCTGTAACCGAACCCAATGCAGTTCGTACACTGAATGCAAATGCCAAATATGGTTTCCTGCCTGAGTATGGTATCTGCGCATCTGAATTCATCGAGGATGCCTCATTCCTGCGCCTGCAGACACTGACCGTTGGTTATACCTTCCCGAAGGTTTGGACTAAGAAGATTGGCATCAGCAACGCTCGTATTTATTTCACAGGTGGTAACCTGTTCTGTCTGAAAAAGTATAGTGGACTGGATCCAGACGTCAACGTAAGTCCTTCGGCCGACAGTTCTTACTCTGGCTTCCCCACTCCTAACTACGATTACCGCTCATATCCGAAGTCCCGTACATTCACTTTCGGTCTGAACGTAGCATTCTAAATCAAAAATAAAAGAACAAAACAATGAAAAATAAGATATTTTCCATCGCACTTTGTGCAGCAGGAGCTCTGGGTCTGACAGCTTGTGGCGACTATCTGGACACAAAGTCGTATTCAGAGGCTAATGCCGACTTCGTGTTCTCCAACATGACTACGGCTCGAGCCGCTATGGACGGAGCATACAGCGAGTGGCACGGTGCCATCAGCGCGCAAATCTTCGGTGACGGTTTGTACTATGCACTCGACATCGCAGGATCTGACATCATGCGTCACCCTGAAAAATATAGTGCCCAGCCAGCACGTCATATCCCCGAGGCATTTTATATTAACGGTACAGAAGCTGCTGCTTACAATCCTGTTACTTATGGTAAGGAAGCACCAAGCAGCCCCTACAGCGTGCTGTTTTCTGTAATCGGTAAGTGTAATGCCATAACCTCTGCTATTGAAGGCATGAGCAATTACGCTGACATGTTACAGCAGACATCTGCCACAAGTCTGAGTCAGCTTTACGGTGAAGCCGTTGCACTACGTGCCACAGCTTACCGCGAACTCATCAAGTATTATGGTGACGTTCCCTTCCAGACAAAGATGGGCGAGGCCGCAACTGGTCTTTCCTGCCGCGACTCTATCTATGACGTACTCATAGCCCAGCTGGTAATTGTTGAACCGCTGATGAATCCTGTAGCAGCCAAGACCAAGAACTATCTTTCACAAACCTACGTGGATGCACTCATCGGCCGTATGGCTCTTGAGGCTGGCGGCTATCAGACCCGTCGTGGCGACATCAATTACGTGGACGGCACGGGAACTCCTCTGACCTTCGAGACCAAAGGCTCGCAGACCAATGGTGCGACCTACGGCCGCAGAAGCGACTGGAGAGATCTTTATACTATCGCCAAGAAGTATTTCCAGCTTGCTCTCGATCACAAGGGTGCCGCTTCGCTTTCTGAGAACTATGGTGACTTCTTTGTTCAGCTGCATGGCGACGATGCCAGCTTTGCTGACGAGAGCATCTACGAGGAGCCTTTCCAGCAGGGTGCTTCTGGCAACGATCCTCGCTCTTATTCACTTGGACGTCCTGCCTCTGCAGGTTCGAGCAACAACTATCCTTGTAAAGCCTATGGTCAGGGACGTATCAACCCAGCATTCTACTATGGTGTGTTCGATCCCAAGGATTTGCGTCGTGACTTAAGTTGCACCGTTACCGGTAACAACAGTGGATATGAGAAACTGCTTTCATTTGCACCAGGTTCACAGGCCAATGGTGGTGGTATCTCTTGTAACAAATGGGATGAGAGCCGACAGAAGACAGTTTGGGTCAAGAATCAGCGTCGTTCGGGTATCAACGCTCCTTACATGCGTATTTCTGAGGTATATCTCGGTCTGGCTGAGGCAGCAGCAGCACTCGGTGATGACGTAACTGCTAAGGCTAACCTGAAGATTATCCGCGACCGTGCGTTCGGTGGTGACGGCAATGTAGACGCATTCATCGCCAAGGAGGGTTCTATGCTGAAGGCAGTCATTGACGAACGCGGCTTTGAGTTTGCAGGCGAGGGCGACCGTCGTTGGACGCTGATTCGCACTGGCCTCATCGGCGAGAAGATTGACGAAATCAAGGCTCTGACCACTAAGATGATGAATGGTCTGGCCAATGACGGCTACTATCAGTTCGACAACGGCAATGTGATCTCTACCCACATCTACACCAAGTTTGTTGATGCTAAGAGCATCTATGGCTATCGCCTGACAGAGCAGACTCCTGCAGGCAAGGAAGACGACCCCGTGCTCTATCCTGGATGGCGCGGTCAGCATAATGACTGGGAGAGCTTTGGCAAAGACTACAAGGGTAATTACAACACCAACTTGGCTATCAAGGGCCTGTTCAAGAAGGTTAGTGCTACTGAGGAGGCTGAACTCCTTGCCGATGGCTATACGAAAGTTGACTGGGGGGCAACTCTGCTTGCCAATCGCGTTGAGTACGAGACTAACCTGTTCTTGAACTTCGACTCGTCTAAGGCTCCTATCTATCTGTTCCCCTTCACTCCCAATACTATGGCAACAGGTGGATTCACCAATGGCTACGGATTCGCGAACAACTAATCCACTACCCTACTCATACAAAACAGCGGAGAGCCCGACAGCCCTCCGCTGTTTATTTTTTAACGAAACATTTGGATTTTCGTATTTTTTTTAGTAACTTTGCAAGAGAAATAAAATAGAGAAGCTATGCCACGTAAGACTGACGGAATGTTGTTCGAACTTCAGCCACGCCCCACAACGGGCGAGGACGGTAAGCCGCTGCTCTATGCCCGTCCGTCAGCCCCTTACAAACGCACGATGAAAGACGTAGAGACGTATTGCAAGTTTAAGGGACTGAACAGCGGACTGGTGGAGATGGCCTTCGACACGTTTATCGATGTCTGCAGCGAATGGCTGGCCGATGGCTATCGCGTGGAAACACCACTGGGCGTGTTTGCTCCGAAGATCAGGCTGGAAGGCGACTTCACCGACCCTTCGAAGGTCAAAGGCAAGGACGTCAAGTTTGCAGGTATCGAGCTGACTCCCTCGAAGCGTTTCGTAAAATCGGTACGCTACAAGCAAAAAGGATTCCGCAAGAAGGAGACCACTGTAGGCAATGCCCAGATGCACGATGCAGCCTTCATGAATGAGGCTTTACGCCGTGCCATGTTCGCAGGGTTCACCACCATTCAGATCTTCATGGTGAAGTCAGGTCTGAAATACCACTCCGCCCAGCGCTTTCTTGACCGCCTGTGCGTTGGCGAACAGCCCACTCTGCGCCGCCAGAAAATAGGAGGCACTATCCACTACTTCCCATTGACGAAGTAGAGTCCTCTGAAGGCACCTCCCTCGGCGGCCGCTGCAAGATTTTCGAACTAACGCTACAAATGTTTGCCCCGTACGCTGCAAACATTTAGCACGTACGCCTTCAACCCACTTAACCCGGCTCTCCATCCCTCTTAGCTCGGCTCATTCTCCCTGTTCGCCGGGCTTATTTCCCCCTTCCCCCTAGGCTACCTTCCCAAGCCCTTGGTTTACCGTCTCCACTCCTCCTTGCTATCCGTAAACGTTTGCAAAGAATTAATTAAGAAATCTTCACGTTTTTCGATTATATTTATTAACTTTGCACCCAGAATATTCTATTTCATTAATTAATTTTTTAAACTACTAATTTTATGTCTGTTAAATTTAAGAGTATCTTTCAAACAGCACTACTTATGTGCTTGCTCTTAGTCGTGGGCAATCTGTCTGCACAGACCACAGCTAAGGGAACGGTTACAGACCAGACTGGCGAACCAGTAATTGGCGCAACCGTAGTAGAGAAGGGGAATCCCAAGAATGCAGCAGTCACCGACTTTGACGGTAACTTCACACTGAAGCTGCAGAAGTCAAAGACCGTAGTGATATCATACATTGGTATGGTATCACAGGAAGTCACCGCAGGCCCCGATCTGAAAATCCAGTTGCAGGACGACAACGCTGCCCTTGAGGAAGTCGTTGTTGTTGGTTACACCAGCAAGGCTCGTAAAGACCTGACCGGTTCTGTCGGTTCTGTCAGCGGCGCTAAACTGGCACAGGTTCCCGTCGCCTCTGCTGCTGAAGCTATGCAGGGTAAGATCGCCGGTGTGCAAATAAGTACGGTCGACGGTGCTCCTGGTGCTGACATCTACATTAAGATTCGTGGTGGTGCTGCCCTTGGACAGAACAACCAGCCTCTCTACATTGTGGATGGTTTCCAACAGGACAATATTAACGACCTTCCTCCTACGGATATCGCCTCAATTGATGTCTTGAAGGATGCCTCTCTGACCGCGATATACGGTGCACGAGGTGGTAATGGTGTAGTTGTTGTAACCACTAAGTCAGCTCAGCAGGGCAAACTTAAGGTTGAGTTCAATGCTTATGCTCAGGCAAAGAAACTGGCAGGAAAGCAGGATATGCTTGATGCCTACGAGTTTGTAAAGTATCAGCGTGACCTGTCTTACAACAACAAGACAAACAACTATGCATTCCGTACTAACTTCGGTAACCCGTCTGATATGGACATTTATCGCAATGCTACAACCCACGACTGGCAAGACGAGCTGATGGGCGGCACTGCATGGACTCAGATGTACAATGCGACTATCAACGGTGGTAATGACAAAATACGTTTCAGCACCTCTTTGACTCACCACAATGAAAACGGTATCATTGAGAATTCCGGCGTACGTCGTACCAACATGAACAGTAAGATCTACCTTCAGATTTCACCACGCGTGAAAGTAACCATCAATCCCCGCTTCACCTATCGTCGTGACTTAGGCGCAGGTGCTGATGGCATCGGTACTGGTGGTTTGGTTGGTGTTCTTCGCTACCGTCCCACCAATGGTTACCGTGAGTTCACTCACAGTAACGAGGCTGCTCTTATTTACAACCAGGAGCGCTACTGGAAGTTGGCAAGTCCTATGGACGACATCGACCAGAACTATATGAAGAAGCACTCTTACAGCTTCACAAACCAAGCTTCACTGTCATGGGAGATCATTGACAACCTGGTATTCCGTACAGACATCGCACAATTCTGGGGATTCAGTGACCAGAATCAGTTCTGGGGCTACCTGACTGACACAGCACATAGCAATGAGGACAAACCTGTTGCTCAGATTACCGACGTTCGTCGTAACAAGTACACTTGGACCAATACGCTGAACTACTCTTTCACCGTTAAGGAAGACCACAACATTTCTGTACTGTTAGGTCACGAAATGTATGACGACCAGCGTACCACCAGAATTAACGCATCTCGTTATTTCCCTCAGTTCATCTCTCCAAGCAAGGCTTTTGCTAACATGGGACTAGGTTCTGCCTACAAGTCTACCTCAACCGTAAAGACTCCTGACCGCATGTTGTCATTCTTTGGACAGGCCAACTACAACTACAAGCACAGATACTTGCTTTCATTCACGTTCCGTGCCGATGGTAGCACCAAGTTTGCTCCTGGACACCAATGGGGTTACTTCCCATCAGTATCTGGTGCTTGGGTAATTAGTGAAGAACCCTGGTGGAACAAGAACATCATGAATCAGTTCAAGATTCGCCTGTCTTACGGTCTTGCAGGTAATAACGATATCGGCGACGATCTCTGGCGCTATCAGTATAGCATCAGCGAGAATGGCGGTCCTAGCTGGGGCGAGAGCACAATCACTGAGAATGGTGAAACCTATTATGCTGCCAGCAACATCTTCCCAAATGAAAAAATCAAGTGGGAAACAACCACAAACCGCAACTTGGCTTTAGATATGAGTTTCTTCAATGGAAGACTGACCATCACACCAGAATTCTATTGGAACACCACAAAAGACTTGCTTTACAAGAGTCTTATCCCGACAACATCTGGATATACTTACCAGCAGCAGAATGTAGGTAAAGTTACCAATAAGGGTGTCGAGTTGACTATTAACTACCAAATGTTCCAGCAGAAAAACTTTGACTTGAGCATCAATGCTACGATGGGCTACAACAAGACAAAGGTGAACCAGCTGAACAATGAGGATACCGTTATTTGGGCCAGCAGCAAGAAGGGTGGATGGAATCCCGGATTTGATGACTTCTGCCTCCGCGTTGGTGAGGAAATCGGTCTGATTTACGGTTTCGTTTATGATGGAATTTACACCTTCGATGATTTTGAGCGCGACGGTTTCACCTATAAATTAAAAGAAGGTGTTGTCAACGGCCTTTATGCCAAGAACACTGATACAGCCGTCAACAACGTACATCCTGGTGATCCCAAGTTCAAAGACTTGAATGGTGACGGACAGATTGACGAGAACGACCGCACCGTGATTGGTAATACCAACCCACGCCTGCAAGGTGGTTTCGGCCTCAGCGGACGTTGGAAGGACTTTGACTTCAATGCAAACTTCGTTTATTTCCTCAACTTTGACGTATTGAATGCAACAAAGTACCGTCTGTCTTCTTCTACAGGCAACAACCTCAGCACAAGTCCTCTGAACGTATCATCCGACTTTGACTACGCAAGCCGTTGGGTTTATTTCGGAGACATCTACAACACAAATGCTGATGGTTCACAGTCTCTTTATTGGATGAGTGAGCAGCTGGTAAACAACAGCCAGAAGATTCAGTATATGGACGAGTATGAGCGCATCAATGCTGGCAAGTCATTATGGAATCCCATGCGTGTCAACAGTGACTACACTCACTCTTACTTCGTTGAAGATGGTTCGTTCTTGCGTCTGCAGAACGTAACAGTTGGTTACACCTTGCCTAAGAAGATTACCAGCAAGTTTGGTGTAGAGCGTCTGCGTGTCTACTTTACTGGTTCTAATCTTTTCTGCATCACCAAATACAGTGGTTACGATCCTGAAGTCGACATTCAGAGCGGTTTGACTCCAAGTGTTGACTACAACCGTTACCCCCGCAGTCGTAGCTATCTGTTTGGATTTAACTTGTCATTCTAAAATTCTGCAACTACTATGAAGAAGAAAAATATATTAATCGCAGGACTTGTTCTTGTTGGTCTGACCGCTTGTAGCGACTTTATGGAGCCCGATGCTCCATCGAGCGTTACTGACGACTATGTGTTCAGCAACCTCAACGAAGCCAATTCCCTGCTTAACGGTGTCTATGCAGCTATTGCCAATAACAACACCTATGGCAATGCTTATCTGACAACCTACGATTTGAACAGCGATGTGGAGTTCACCACTAGCTCTGCCGAGTCTCAAGTGGCCGCCCACAATGAGTACAAACTGTTCGATGCCGAGGCCGACGCCAGCGGTCTAATGAGTACTTGGAATGCCGCCTACACACTGATAGAGCGCGCCAACAACTTTGTCAATGCTGCTGAAAGAAGCAGTCTTAAGGACAACGAAGATATGCTTCAGATGATTGGTGAGGCCAAGTGTATGCGTGCCATGCAATATCTTGACCTTGTGATTATGTTTGGCGATATTCCTTTCTCACTCACACGTTCTTACGATGCAGAGAGTCTGGTAATGCCTCAGACTGACCGCGACGTCATTCTAACCACCCTCATCAACGACTTGAAGGCTGCTGCTCCAAAGATGAAGCTTTCTTCCAATGTCACTCAGGGCATTGAGCGTTGTACCAAAGAGTTTGCCTGGGCTCTGATTGCACGCATGGCGCTCTATCGCGGAGGTTATTCACTGCGTCCTAACGTAAATGCTCCGAAGGAAGTTGGCACTATGAAGCGCGCTGACGACTACATCGAGTATTATAAGGTCGCACGTGACTATTGTGACTCTGTTATGACTGCCGGTACACATAACCTTACAAAGGACTGGTATCAGGTATTCATTGACGAATGTAACTATAAGGTTAACAATTCTGATGACCCCATCTTTGAGATTCCGTTTACAATGAACGTAAATGGTAATATCGGCTATGCTCATGGTCCTAAGGGTGACGAGACTGCTGCTGGTGGAACAGAAGCTCCCAACTACTGGGGTACCAGCAATGGTGGTGTCCGCCTGAATGCATTCTTCCGTTTCAGCTATGATCCTGAAGATGCTCGCCGTGATGCTATCGGATACTGGCGCTATGACGGATTTGGACAGCCTGTACTGCTCAACGACTACAACAACTACTGTAACAAGTGGTCTAAGTTCTGGGATGAGGGACATCGTCAGGGCGTGACCAGCAGTGGTAACACGGGTATTAACTTCCCCTATATGCGCTATGCAGATGTTCTGCTGATGTTTGCCGAAGCTGAGAATGAAATCAACAATGGTCCTACAGCAGCTGCTAAGTCTGCTCTGAAATCAGTTCGTGAGCGTGCATTCCGCAATGCCAGCAATAAGGCTTTAATGGTTGATGCTTACGTGGAGTCTGCAGGCAGCAAGGAAGAATTCTTCGATCTCATCTTCACCGAGCGTGCATGGGAGTTTGCTGGTGAAGGCACACGTTGGAAGGATCTGGTACGTTGGAATCGTTATGCAGAAGTTGTATTCAAGACCTTCTGGACTTACTATGGCAAGGCAACAGATGACTATACCTACGATTTGGACGACAAATTCGATACCTATCCTACCGACGTCTTCTATAAAATTGTCAACCCTGGCGATGCACTTTACCCCACAGATTATAACTATCCTAACAAGACACTGCCCGTACTGAAATTCTTCAAGTATGAGTCAGACACTTTAGTTATCGACAACATGTGGGAGAACTTTGGTCTGAACGGTAAGTACATGCCTCCTACGACTGGAGAAGATGCCTGGACACAGGCTTCATGGTTCAGCTGGCAGGATGACACAGGTGCACGTCCTCAGATTCGTTGCTCACTGCGTGGTTACATATATATTGATGTAGAGGGTAATAAGATTCCCGCTACTATGCCTGAGCTGTCTGCTGATATGGACTTCAGCATTTTACCTCCGGTACGCTACATTCTCCCCATCCCACAGGATGCTGTTACGAGAAGTAATGGAGCTTATAAGAATTACTATGGTTATTAATTCTAAAACATTGACTTACGATGAAAAAATATAGTATTTTCCTCCTTATGCTTTTGGCAAGTGCCTCAATGGTGCTTACCAGTTGTAAGGACGACGACAAAGCAACAGACAACTACACTCATCAGAGTGACCGTCTGTTCATGCCTCAGTTCCGCGTTACGCAGAACACAGGCAATAGTTCTGACCAATATGGTTGTGGATCTGCTGCCCAATTCCAATATAGTGGAAGCACTCATGTCAACGACATCTGGTTGAACTGGTATGCCGTAGACGGTGCTGTTGCCTATCACCTAAAAGGAAAGGTTCAAGGCGGTCGTTGGAATCAAGACGAGGTACTTGACACCATGCTTTACGTGAAGGACGGCAAGCATCCATTGAGTTTCCTTCATCAGGACTTGGCCTACTCTACCGGCTATCTCTATTGCTTGCAGGCCATCTCTCCAAAGGGTGAGGCTTACAACTCAAAGTGGTCAGGATGGATTGGCGAGGCTGCTGATGGTACTGATGACCTTGGACACCAAGCAGACATGAGTCGTGACGACGACCGTGGTGCACTGTTCACAGGTTCGCTGAACACCGGTATGCGTTACGATATTCCCTCTGTATTCTCTGTAGAGAATGTAACAAAGACCACTATGCGAGTTAATTTTGCTACGACTGTAGAAGGTATTGATAGTTACAAAGATTTCCTTGAGGCATCCAAAGGGTTTGTATATGACAGCGAGAGCAACAAGTGGGTATTCAACAGAATCACGCTCGAGCCCTCTGCCGACAACTCTGACCTGCCAACGATTACACATGAAGTCACGGCTACAGACCTGGCTAACGGCTATGTGGATTTCGATGGCTTGGAGCCTAACGCTGCCTATATCATCAATGGTTGGAACACAAAGGTTCCCCGCCACTTTGATGGTAACTTTAACAGCGCCATGGTCCGTATGCAGGGTGACCCGCAGGATCCTATCGTTATTAAGTGGGCTCCAGACCCCAACGATACGATTCTGGCCAATACCGTAAAGAATGCCAAGGAGTTGTTGGGTAAAGCCACGCGTATTGATACCGTATTCATCAACTACATGAAGGACAATACCATTCCTGAAGGTCAGGTTTACTATCTTGAGGGAGGTAAGACCTATTATATGACTTCCAGCTTTAACATGACAAAGGGCTTTACTCTGGAGACCAACCCAGATGATATTGCAGCAGGTAAGGGCCGTGCAGAGGTTCTTCTTGGTGTTGGAACAAGCGACGACGCAGGCATGTCTGGCAATGCCGTTACCATTATGCTTTGCCGTAATGCAGCCAGCGGTGCTGAGAACGGTGTTTCGCTGGGTATCCAGCCTATACGCTTCAACCAGATCAATTTCCATCCTCATATTGTATGGAACTACATGGACAAGAACGGTAAAGGCGGAAACTCAAATTACTCTATTGCAGGAAACTACTTCATCAATATGAACTCTCAGGGCTTGTCGTTCTCATTGAGTGAACTAAGCATTACCAACTGTTCGTTCAGTGGTCTGACCCGTGGATTCATCCGATTCCAGGGTCCAAACCGCCAACTCATCGAGCACATGACTGTCGAGGGATGTGTATTCACCGATTGTGGTCCATACGATGCTAACGGTCGTGGATACTCGTGGTTTGCTGGTCCTGGTAACCGTAAGGACTCTAACTTCTTCAAAGACCTGAAGATTAAGAACAACTCATTTATTGATGTGCCTAAGCATGCATTCGTATCAGAAAACGGTAACCTGCCTTGGCCTGCCGGAACCACATGGAACATCGAGATAGAGAACAACACGTTTGTCAACCTCAGCCCACGCTCCAGTAGTTCTGGTCATGGATTGCTCCTTGAGACTCGCTATGCTCCTGCTGGCAGTAAGATTACCGTTAAGAAGAACCTCTTTGTCATGGTACGTAAGGGCGATAGCGACGACCGTAATCTCTACATGCGTGGTATGCGCATAGACACCAAGGATATGTCTTATGACTTCGCAGACAACTATGCAACAACCGTTCCTGCATGGGGTAACTACAAGACTTCAACAGACCCATCAACGACACTGAGTGACGGTTTATTCACGAACTATCAATTCAGCCACACATCTAGCGGTGCTGGTTACCAGAAGGGTGCCCTCAACGTTGGAGGATATGGTGAGACGCAGATTAAGTTCGGCGATAACCGTAACGAAAATGAGAATGATGCCGTTGGCTATCAGTTAACTCCTGAAGAGCTCTTCAAGGATCCGCAGCCACTGGGTGTGAATGGTGATGCCAACATGCACCGTCACAACGTAGATGGATTCTACTATAATCTGTCAGAACGCGTAAAGGCTCACCCCATCTATACCAAAAAGATTGGTGATCAGCGTTGGGCTACTGGTGCTGCATGGAAATAAATCCATAGAAGTTAAGCCAAATAAAAGCATTGAGGGCGGACTCCACAGCGATGTCCGCCCTCGCTGTGTTCTGCGCTTTAAGAACCGAATTACAAAAACCCGGCTCGAGCCAAATCATCGATTGGCTCGAGCTAAATCCCCATTTGGCTCGAGCCAAGGTTTTTAAACCCACTTTTGAAGAAATACTCCGAAAGTAACGATCGATACTCCGAAAGTAACGATCGATACTCCGAAAGTAAAGAAAATTACTCCGAAAGAAAAGAAAGGTACTCACGTTCGAAAAAAATCAAGATTCTCTTGGTTTTTTACTCACTTAATCGTACCTTTGCATCACAAAACAAACTACTGATAAGGACATGAGACTTTATAGGCTCCTCACCATTCTAGCATTGCTGACCTGCTGCTGGCAAAGTCAAGCTCAGGAAAGGCCATTGGCATTTCCTGGTGCCGAGGGTTTTGGTCGCTATACGACTGGCGGACGCGGCGGTAATGTGTACCATGTCACTACACTGGAGGATGGTAACCAGAAAGGAACGTTGCGCTGGGCTAATGACCAACAAGGTGCAAAGACGATAGTCTTCGACGTATCAGGAACAATTTTCCTGAAATCGCCACTTCAAATCTCACCCAACACCACAGTGGCAGGACAAACAGCTCCGGGCGATGGAATCTGTGTGGCCGACTATCCCGTGACCGTAAGTTCAAATAACATCATCCGATATATGCGCTTCAGACTGGGCAACCGAGAGGTAGCTCATCATGAGGGTGACGGACTGGGAGGTAGCCGTTGCAGCAACGTCATCATAGACCATTGCTCTATCAGTTGGTCGATAGATGAGTGTCTTTCTGTATATGGCAACTGGGACTTCACCATACAATGGTGCATCATAGGGCAGAGTCTGAACGATGCCGGCCATAAGAAAGGTAAACACGGATATGGAGGAAATTGGGGCGGTAGTGGTGCTTCGTATCATCACAACCTGATGGCGCATCACTCCTCACGTACGCCAAGGCTTGGTCCCAGTCCGCAGACACAGACCGACGAACGAATGGACCTGCGATGCAACGTCATCTATAACTGGACGGAGAATGGCTGTTATGGCGGGGAGGGCATGACCATCAACATCGTGAACAACTACTACAAGCCTGGTCCAGGAACACCCAAAGACCTACGGGGTATGCGTATCGCTGCTCCTAACATCAGGACATCACAATATACGCACCACGGGACTGCTCGTCCTAACATCTGGGACAAGATGTGGCACATCTGGGGAAAGTATTATGTGGAGGGTAACGTCAACGCAAGCTACCCTGAGGTCACGCGCCACAACTGGGACTATGGGGTATGGAACCAGATAGACCGGCTAGGTAACGATGGAACCTATACGGAGGCTACGAAAGACTCCATCCGTCTTCGCGAACCTATGCCTTCTGAACCTGTCACCACACATTCGGCACAGGAAGCCTACGAACTGGTGCTACGCGATGCTGGTGCCTCGCTGCATCGTGATGCGTTGGACAAGACTATCGTGAATGATGTCAGGACGGGAAAGGCTACTTATACCGGAAAAGGTTGCAAGCCTGGCATTATCAATACCCAATTCGATGTGGATGCACAGCAGCCCTGGCCTGTCTTGAAAAGCAAGAAAGCGCTGAAGGATACCGATGGCGATGGTATGCCCGATGCGTGGGAGCTTCGGCACCAATTGAATCCCAACGACGCCAGCGATGGCAACATCATCTGTAACGATGGTTACACCCATCTCGAACACTATCTGAATGGAATCATCAATTAATCACATAAACAAACTAAGAAAGAAGATGAAAAGGACATTATTACTATTAGCTTTTGCCGTTGCCTTTCTTGCAGACGGCTATGCTCAAACTGCTTCTTCCATGAAATGGTCAGAAATCTGTTCTGGCAAGATGTCTGCCGACTGGTATGGTAGTGAAGAAGCACAGCAGATTGCTGACAGGTTGCTTAACAACCAGAAGAATAGCGGCGGTTGGATGAAGAATATCGAATTCCACAAAGAAGACGATTCCAGTGGCAAGAGCGAGCACTCCTGCCTGGACAACGCTGCCACCACAATGGAGATGCGATTCCTAGCAAAAGTATACCAGAAAACCAAAGCTGTCAAGTACCAGGAATCGTTCCAAAAGGCACTCAACATGATTTTTACGGCTGAGAAGAGTGTGGGCGGCTGGTCGCAGTACTGGCCCCTGTCAGGCAATGGTAGCTATCAAGACTACATCACCTTCAATGATGACCTCATGACCAACGTCATGAAAATACTCAAGGACATCTACACCAACAAGGGCGACTTTGCCGACATCGTCGACGAGACCAACCGTACCAAGTGCCAGGCCTCGTTTGACAAGGCCATCGAGTGCATCATCAACTGCCAGGTGGACGATAATGGCACCAAGGCGGCCTGGTGTGCCCAGCACGACCCTAACGATTTCCTGCCCATGGAAGGCCGTCCCCATGAACTGCCCTCCATCAGTGGCTACGAGTCGGCCAACCTGTTGTCATACCTGATGACGATTGAGAACCCCTCCGAAGCACTGCAAAACACCATTCATACAGCCGTTGCATGGCTAGATGCTCACAAGTACAAAGACAATGCCGCCGTTGAGAACTTTACCAACGCCAATGGTGAATCCGACCGACATATTGTAGAAAAGTCTGGTAGTGCAGTCTGGGGACGCTTCATCCAGTTGGGCGGCGAGACAGGCAACGCCAACTATCAGAAGTTCTTCAACAAGCTAAATAATCGTAACAAATCACGTTCTTATTCTACAGGTGGTAAGACCTACACATATAAAGAATACGAAATCGCCACGAACTCGTACAATGCAGAGAAGGCCTATCAGCCCATCTTCGCCATCTACGATGACCAGCTGCAGCACCTCTACTACCGTTTTCTCTACAGCTTTGAGGATGCTCCTGAGACCACAGACTGGAAGGGATGCACCGTGCCCACATCGCTCAACGCCCTGCGTCGCACGAAATACCAGTTCATGGGTAGCTGGCCGCTCAACGTCATCAAGAACGAGTATCCCGCTTGGAAGCAGCGCATGGAGAGTCAGGGAGGTGACGACTATACGACCTACGTACTTTCGACAGAGACCAATACGGGCGACAACAGCTCGTCAGAATACCATTTTGACAACGGTATCACCATCACAAACGCCAATAACAAAGGCTATGGAGCGGGGAAGTCGAATACCATCAAATATTCCGCTGGTGTCGACTATACCGTCACCCTTCCTGCCAACATGAAGATTTCCAAAGTGTCGTTCTACGGCTACGACAACTACGATTCCAATGCCTACATCAACAGCTTCAACGGCACGCAGTACGGCACGACCGACTACGTCTTCCCTGCCAAAAACGGCGACGACATGACTTACGTCACCCACACGCTGACGGCTGCCAGTCCCATCTCCGGCAGCTTTACATTCTCGCTAGGCAAAAAGCAGTGCTGTCTTATCCTCACCCTCTATCAGAACAATGGGAACACTGCCATCACGCTGCCTGTCTCCAATGAGCAACAGACGCCCATCTACAACCTCCAGGGTGTGCGAGTGACCAACCCCGGCCAGGGTATCTATATCCAAAACGGCAAGAAATATATTAAATAAGGAATATGAAAAGACTACTGACCACGATTTTCGCTGCTGTAGCTCTGACAGCCAGCGCACAGGTATTACCGTATCAGAATCCAGAACTGACTGCCGAACAGCGCGCTGACGACCTGTTAGGCCGACTGACACTGGAAGAGAAAGTAAAACTGATGATGGACACGTCGCCAGCCATCC
>ERZ842401.3916-NODE-3916-length-17937-cov-4.012862_pt1 | contig 17937 bp, 17 predicted proteins | sample MGYA00521270_ERZ842401 | MGnify/ENA primary metagenome ERZ842401 (study PRJEB31892, sample SAMEA3878208) | bioreactor metagenome | biome: Moose rumen | place: Sweden | collected 2011-10 | study: EMG produced TPA metagenomics assembly of the PRJEB12797 data set...
GAATTAAGATACGGAACAAAATTCACAAACTGGCACTTCTCAAACTTAACTGTTCCAAAAGTAGATCCGAAAGAATTATAATATCCTTCAAAATCGCAGTTTTTGATTGTAACATCTCTACCATAACAATGGATATCAAAGCGGTTTATCTTACAATTCTCAATAATCGTTCCGCTCATGTTGTTGGTGCCATAAACGCCCCAATTCCCCGATGCCTTCACCCTCTTTGCAGAATGCTTCCAAACATTGTTCAAACTGAATGCATAGCCAAACTTATCTGGTTGAGAATAAGTACCGTCCACGATTACATCTTCATAAGAAACGCAAGTACTATTACTAACTACTATCACTCTGTCTCCATACATATCACAGCTTTGTGGAGTGTAAACATAAAGGTTCTTCAATTTAAGATTGTGTTCGCCCGTCACTCTGAGCAAACCGGTAATCTTTGTACAATCACTCGTTCTGATGAAACGTAAGTTACCAAAGAATTTTTCATCAGCAGTTACTCTGCGAAAAGTACTGGCAGGAATAGAATTTTCATTATTGTATGGCATTACCACTCTATTCTTTGCTTTTCCGTCCTTCACTAATAGTATATCGTATCGTATATGAGGATAACCATAACCGATACGTTCCTCCACCCAAGGATTTTTGTCCTCAACTACAACTATATAAAGCCCCGAAGCCAGCGTATTGCAGTTGCGCAAGTCTCCAGAATCTATTTGTTGTGCACTTAGGCTGATCGATTGCAGTTCTCTCTCCATCGTAAAAAGGAACATATCGCGAGATCGATTTTTTACTGTAATTGTAACACCGCAGAAATCTGTTCTGTCTGTTAATGGTATCCCTGTTGCATTCTTGGGAATTTCCACATAGATGCTGTCTATGCCCTGATAAGAAATCCAATCCCCCTCTTTCTGTGCCTGCTGGTGGCATCGCAACAGTGCCTCATATCGTTCAACGCCATTGGTAGCATCATTTAGTCCAAAGTCTTTTGGTGATAAATATTTCTTGCCGGCATATACAGTATTGAAACTGCAAACTAATAAAAGTTGCATCAACAGGATGGCCTTTGATTTCATGCTATTCTATACTTTTATACAATTCAACATAGCGATTGGCCAACTTCGACCAGGCGAATAGTCGTATCTTGTCACCCATAATGACATAGTCTTGCTGATGCGTTACTATTTGCTCTAAACCAAGGGCAATACTATTCACACTCTCAGGGTCAACGGCTTCACCCACCTTGTCACTAAAGAATCCATCAATTCCGCGCTCTTGGCTAAATAGTATTGGCAGCCCTTGACTTAACGCCTCAACATATACCAGCCCGAATGTTTCCCCATGTGACACCATGGCAAAAATATCATGTAGCCTCATCAGTTCTCGCAGCTTCTCCTTGTCATATATCTTGCCCATCATCTCATAGCGTTCAGGGTATTCGTTGCAACGTTTCCGAATGCTCTCTTCTTGTGAACCATTACCTCCGACAATTGATAACTTAATGCCAGGATGTTTTTCTACAAGGCTGTCGATTGCGTCCATTAGGGATAAGACATTCTTATTTTTATCAAGTACTCCCACATAAATCACTTTTGGTCTGTTAGAATCTATAGGATTTCGTTCCGTCCTTATATTTTGCAGCCATACATCATCGATTCCATTTGGTATTATTACCGACTTCTCTATTAATTCATCCCTCATTCCTCTGAATGGCCTACTAGCAAACAATGCGTTCTGTAAGGTTGGCGAAATAAAAATAATACGTTCTGCCTCTCGCAAAATTGTACGTCCCATTCCCCATAAATGAACCATCAGTCTAGCATAAAGATGAGTATCTGTCCCCCTTATGCTCACCACATAAGGAATACCACGTTCTTTCTTCAGTTTTAGAGCAATCGCTCCGTCTGAGAAAAGCGTAGCGGCATGACATAAGCCCACATTATTCAGGTTTACTTCGGTTGCTAATTTTCGATACTTATAACGTATCTTATAGGAGAACAGGTATTTATACAATTTTTTATTTCCACTAAACTGGTCTATATACCAGTCATAATCTATCTTACCAAAGGACGAAGTAAGGTCTGTGTAATACTTCTCCCGGTGGATAGAGAACAGGACGACTTGACACCCTTTCTTTGCTAAATTTTGACAAAGGTTATGATGCACCTTACTTGTTGAATAATCTTCAGAGAGATATAATATTTTATTTCTTGTCATAGTATTTTTGACTGGCTATTTTTCTAAATCGTCAATGATATGTTTAGCATCTTTCGTTTTACACACATAGTAATGCGAATCTTTAACACGTGCCCATTTTTCATCAAAAAATCTTTCTTTCATCACCCTTGCAGGCGCACCATAGGCTATACTGTTTTCTGGAACATCATGCGTAACGATGGAGCCTGCTCCAATGACAGAACCGTCTCCAATTGATACACCTTGACGGATCACCACATTTGCTCCTATCCATACATCGCATCCTATCCGAGTACGCTCACCAAACTTAACATGAGGGTTCAGTTTTGGGTTGATGGAACTAAACCGATATGTATGTTCCATTCCTCCTATTACTACGTTACTGGCAATACAAGTATAAGGTCCTATGTCGGTGTAACAGGCACTTGTATTTTTCCCTATAAAGACATTATCACCTATATTGCAACCTCTAAAATTGCCCCCCCCAGAGAGGTTTTCATTACACTATATCTATTGCCCTTCCACGTTAGGAAAGGCCATCTGACGATGTTCATAATGACATCATATATTTGGCGTATTCGCATAATTGAATGTTTTATCTCAAATTATTATTTCGCTTGATTGGGTATCATGTGGTATCCTCTTCGGAACACACTGAATAACACTCCAATGAATGTGGCAAATTTATAATCTATCAGATAACTGTTAGAGAACATTAGCGGCACCAGACCGTATAGAACCATCATAACCATGAAAATCCATCCCCCGATTTTTTTAGCTCGAATGGGATTCAGCGCCCTGATGAGAGACACCATCAATATCAACAAGATTAAGGTCGCTATAAATACACCGTAATGGAGAGACAACTCCAGCGCAAAATTATGGGCGTATGTATCCAGAAACTCTCTGTCCGCACCAATTCCCCAACCTGTCAGTGGGCGTTCGCTTATCTTACTCTCCACGACTTTGTAAATATCACCTCGTCCAGAGTCGTGCGTTGCTGCTTCACCACTCATAATCAGCGCAATCGTTCTAGATGATTCCACGTCTATGTACTTCGGTAGGTAGTTTAAGGCTATAGGCACAAGTATAAGCATCGGAATGGCCAGTTTGAGAATGGATTTCCTGTTAAATGCTACTAAATAAATTACGTAAAAGAAGAATGCCATACCTGCTGACCCTCGCGAACCTATCAACAGTACAATAAGTAGCATCACTAAGCTCAATAGCTTGTCTATTATACCAGGACGAGTAAAAAGAAACATCATGGGTAGAAGTAGCGAATACCCAAAATGCATGCTATAGGACTCGTCAGTAGCCCTTAAAGGCGAGAACGAGTAGGCAAAGAAATAAGCTACTGCAAGTACCGAACAAAGGCGGGATGCGTATAAGAGCAGTTTCCAAAAATGGTCATAATCCCGAATATTATACATACACAACGCTGTAAGCAATGCTATTGGTGTGAGCGTCCAAGCCTGCGTACTCTTGATAAACTTATTTGAGGCGGGAAATAACAGAGAACTTAATACTAAGATTAAGAAATATATTCCAAATACCAGTATTAATCCCTTTATATCACGCCTTAACAGAGTATAAATAGCAGGTACAAATGTCACTACCGTTACGGCTATTCTCATCTTCGCTGCCTGTTCCACCTCCATATACCCAATCAGTGGCAACAAGAGTTGCACAATTGAAGTGATAATCTGAAAAAGGACTGCTATTGATAATAGATTATCTGAATTGCTTATTTTCACCATCTTAATTCCCTCCTTCTTCTACCCAGTTGTAAAAATCACTCGAAACTGCCCTGACATTGAGCAAGTCATTAAGGCCTTTTTTCAGGCTCATGCCATATTCTTTTACAGGCGAGTCACTGTCCAAAGGTCTAACTACCTCTATCATCTGCTCCAACTCCTCATAGGCAAACCTTAGAAAACATTCCGCCGCATAACATCCTGCATGGTAACCGTTAACCCTCTCATTCAGTTTCAGCCTTGTTATAGGCATAACTTTTTGCGAGAGGTATATTTTCTTAAACAGCTCATATTTCCTTCGCAATTGCTCTTCTGTAAGCGAAACGCAAAACACCTCTCGCCTTGATTCATTGGGAACAGTCACTGAATAAGTGAATATATCAGGAGTAATCCCTGATGCTTCACAAATATCACTAATCATATAACTTATCTTTCTATGTTCTGGGTGCCAATCCACAATGGAGGGTAATAGTATTGTATCGAAATTCCCCTTACTCAACACATCACCCAAATTCTCACACGTACCATTTCCTTCAATTACTTCTACTCTGAGCTCTGCACATAATTTCAGAATCTCGTTTCGTCTTATCTTCCTGTTTTCTTCTGTATGGTTAGAACCAGTAAAACCACAATAGTAAACAGTCACATCTTTAGCATTGCTTAATACTGTATACGAAGATATAAGCTCGTCATCCGCATGTGGTACCATCATAAGAATTTTTCGCTCTTTATACCAATCCTCATTTAATACGAAATTAGACTTACGAGGTTCTGATATTATTGCTTTATATTGTTTATTCCATGAGAAATAATTAAGCAGACCTCTTGCTCCTCTTTTGAGCCTATTAATGAACTCTTTCATCTAAAACTTCTTTTATTAGGTTCAACCACAATCCGCCAACACGTTTCGGGTCTAAAACGTCCCTCACTTCAAGGGCGTTAGTGGCCAATCTCACCGCCTTTTCCTTGTCAAGTGCAATTTCCACCATAGCCTCACTCAATGCCTTATCATCTTTCACTGGCACTAACTTTACTCTTCTCTCATTATCCGAAAGCCAACGAGGTGCCCCGATGGGGCAATCTGTACATATACAAGCATAGCCTGCCAGCATGGCTTCAATCAACGCATTGGGCATTCCTTCTGACAATGTATTCAATACAAAGATTGAAGAATCATCATCTTGTTCCGTGAAATCTTTTACATTACCAGCGAATACTACATCTTTGTCTATATTCAATTCACAAGCAAGCTTTTCTAATTCATCTTGCTGTGGTCCATCACCATACAATATCAGCTTCCTTCCATCCAGTTGTTCCTTAACCATCGCGAACGCCCGCAGCATTCCTTCAATATTTTTCTCTTCGCTAAGGCGGCTAACGGATATTAAGTTCCTCCCACTACGTATAGTTCTAACCTTTCCTTCGTAAACTCTATACACTGCGGGATTAGGAATAATCGCATATTTCACATCAATATTATATGCCTCACGTGCAGCCTCTGTCTGAAAGACAATAGCAGTGCACTTGGTCATCACCTTACGATACTGATTTAATCTTTCACCGTGTACGTACGGATTGCCACGCTCTGAACCAATAACAGGTATTTTCATACCCCTCAATGAGTACTGAACAGCCTTTGTCAAGTCTGGTCTGAACACGATGATAACATCTGGCTTGACAGTTGACACAAGATGACGGAAACGGAAAAGAAACAGAGACTTAAAAATCACATATTTTATCTTGGACTCCCTTCTTTCTGTGTCTATCGTGTAACGATGTATCCCCTTGTTTAATTGAATTGTCTCTGGCTCTGATGTCATCGATACACAATGCACCTCCATACCTGCATTATCGCACGTGTTCGCCACAAAGCTCAACGCCTTGGACACTCCGCCGGTGTAGAACCTCGGAAACAAACAAACAACTTTTGTTTTATTCATTGATAATATTGATGTTAGACAATTACAAAATATTACAGTTTTTCATATATCTCCACCAGTGTCTCATTCAATTCCTCATCGCTCGTCAGGTGTCTTATCTCATACTTATCTACTCCCTGTGATTTCAAATGAGCCACCAGCCCATTCCTAAGTTTCCTGCATCTGTCCCACTCCTGGAAAAAATACACTTTTCCCCCGTATCGTGACACATACTGCCATACATGGTCGCTATACCGTTCTTCGCCCAAAGCACGATGTACCTTTTCAAAAGAATGGCGGTAGAACTCAAAAGCCTCAAGTCCATACCAGTTATGGGCAAGTTCAAACATATAAATGGAGGTGTCTATATTATTAGAACCATTGTCATTCTTGATTAACCACCGCCAATTTTCAGGCTTCGAGTTGGCCACCTCAGATGAACGCGAGTCAACATAGTTGATTATCATATCTTCCACACACCCTGATACGAATTGCTGCTGTGACAGCCAGTCCAAGAATATCGGATATTTCTTAAAAGCACGGACATAAAGAGCACCATTCCTACCCTCCCGTTCAAGTCCATTTAAAAAATCCAGCACTAAATAGGCACAGCGGTCAACGCGATTATACACCCTGTCAACAAATCGTTCATCTATGTATGCTTGTCGCTGCATGATGGCTGTTAACAATTCTTCCCAGTGATTATATTCAGATGTTTCAACACTCTGGAACACCCACAATACATCATTAAACCGGCTTCCCTTAAATTCAAGCCATTTGTCAGACATCAGATATTGCAGATTTTCTTTCAAATAAGGCAACAACTTCTCCCAAAGGGCATCTGTCACAACCTTACTGTCACTGAATGGCAGCCTATCAAAACTTTCCGCTAAAATCGCTCTGCCAAAGCCGTTAATTCTCGTATTCGCAAGTCTTATTACCAGCTCCAAATAGTCATCAGTACTGTTCTCTAATATCTTTGTGACGCGACTCCAAAGATTCATCTGCTTTGCCGTAAAATGGTTATCAGCTTCTTCCTCTACAGCTATAATATTAACGAATCTCTTCTCGCTTTCGCAAAAAACATCGGATATCCGTTCTCCAAGGAAATTCACCTTGACGGCCATACCTTCTTCTTTCTGCGGGAAATAGTTGGCGATTGTTCCCAAAACATCACGATAGCTTACATTCTCCTGCTTCAATATCCTATTATACAACATTTCCAACAGCAGACCTACCCCAATATATTTTCTGCCATCCTGTCCTATATCCTGTGAGAACACTTTGATTAGGGCTGATACATCGCTGCTTTCTCCCATCATTCCTTTTGCAATGAACAGTAATCCGCTATTGAAGTCCGTATCGCTCAATTTCCCTTCCCAAGGTGGTGTAAGCAGGGATATGCCGTCTGCCATCGTAACAAACTGCATACTCAGCGACTCATTATCCAACTTTCTCTGTGAGGGTGCCCCACTGCTGAAGGACAATCTCCTAAGCATACCGAGTGGCAGGAACTGTATGATGGTAAGACACAATTGCTGATTCCACCAAGGTTCCATTTCTGTTTTCAAGGCAAATGTTTCCTCACCTGCCAGGAGTGTAGAAAGTATAAACATCAAGGATACTTCATCCAGTTTCCTGCCTTTCCATCCTTCGGTATAGCGTTCGTCAGCCTTTATTTCTATGGACTTGTTGTATTCGCCATAATTCCCTCGCGTGGGTCTCTGAAAGTATTTCTCCAACAGCCTGAAATCCACAAACTCATCCTTAACACTGAGATCTACCAACAATGAGTGCGTCCAGACACACCCCGGGCGTTCCATCTCTGAGGCATACCAAGACTTCGCCACTACATAGTAACTGCTATCTTCTAAAGGATAGGCAGTCAAGTAGCTGTTGTCCTTGCCCGTCGTGTCGCGATATCCCGACCAGTCGCTCATATATGATATTCGTGCCGCATCGCTGGGCGAAATATCTTGCAATGAGCCTGCCAGCCTTCCATGACCGTCGCTATACCCATGTAACAACTGATGTATCTTCATGCTTTATTTCAACAGTTCCGCTATCGGAAGCGTTATATCATAGTTCTTTATCTTTTCCTTAGCCTCTACTACAAAAGCACGTTCTCCCTTACGTGTAGCATCTTGTAGCTTTTTACGGCAGGCCTCCGTCACACGCTTCAGCTTCTCATCATTTTCTTCATAATTCTCATATTCATACTCTTCCCCTTGAGCACTCAGTCCGAAAAACACTGCATTCGGACAGTGGTATTTGATGAAATTGTAGAGTGCTGGCGATTCTTCACGTACGTACTCCTCAGGGGTGATGTCCGCATTATCTGACATCACTTTATCCCAGGCTGTCAGACTGATTACTACCCTACTGAACGATTTGAGTGTGGTCAGATACCGCAAAACAAGCATATTCTGTGCGCAAATTGGCATCTTCTTAGGGTCGAAATCAGGAACGGCAGTCACCTTGGGCTGTTCTTCCGCTTCACCGTCTTCATCCTCATCCTGATAATAATCATCAGCAAATCTGTCGGGCTTGACTTCGTTCATCATATACAGCAATGTATCCGAACTGTTGCACCATTCGTCAAGTTCTTTGGGCTGGTTGCCCGTAATAATCTGGTGTACAGACTCCCCTTTGAAGTCTGGCACATAAAGTTCAAAATCTTCGCCTCCACCTTTTGGTGTGAGATTAAAGCATATATTGTTGGGAACATCCGTAGAGGTGCGCTCCATATCTTCCACTCGCATCCACCTGCGGCTGAGTGCCGCCAACTGCTCCACATTTTCAGGGGGATTACTCTCTGAGGCTTTCAGTGCAAAAACGTCCTTATTGGCAGCGTTGTTTACAACGTACCACAATGCTCCCAAATAGGTTGACTTGCCCGCTAAAGGCAATCCTGCTATCAAACATCTCTTCTGTTTCATCGTCTCAAATCATTTTGGTTTTCTTTCCTGCCCAGTCCAACTTCTCCTTAACATCTGCCGTAATCGCTGTTGGCTGTTCACAGCAGTCGAGCAGGTATTCAAAAAATTTGTTGCACTCATCATTGGTGGGAATATGAAGTGATTCCAGCTCCTGATCCTTGTTCACAGCAGCCACCTTTCCCACCATCTTCAGTATTTCTGTCTTGTTGGTTTCATAGTCGGTTTTCTGCTCATCCTTAACCAGGTCTTTCTTGTTGAACACCACATCTACACGTTTTCGCTCATTAAACGCTCCGTATTTATTCATTCGTGGCAGAAGCATATTCAGGTTGCTCTGCATCTCCAAGAAGTCACCGCCTGCTACGGCAGAGGCATCCAAGAAGAATAGCAGGTGTCCGGCATGTCTCAGCGAAAGGTCTTCATCCAACTTTGCTGCTTGTTTGCCGTACTCCAGATAGGCCTCGCCAGATCTGTCTGATAGTATAAGTTTCACCTTCTGTCCCGTATGTGTATTCTCAAAAAGCAGCGAGAGAAAAAAGTCGGCATAGATGGGTGTTCTGTCAAGCCGCATTCCCACCTTCAACTCTTCGCGACGGATATGTGCCCTGCGCTCAAATCCCAAAAGAGTGTCGGAGTCTATGAACTTGTACTTTCCAATAGCACCCGTTGTCATAACCGCATGATAGAACGAGGCCACAAAGGTTGACTTCCCGTATTTTGGAAATCCTATCAGGACTACCACGTGAGGGGGCGTATCCTCTATGATGTCATTGATGTTCGTGTCGTTGAGGGCATCGCCATAGAGTGTTCCGCTTTGGCTTGGCTTACCTGTAAAGTCTGATATTTTCTTACCGCCTCCCTGCTCGGTATTGGCTGCAGGGTTGGTAATCAGTTCTTTTATCTTGTCTGTCTCGCCCATATTAATCAAAGTATTTTTCTAATATCAGTTCATAATATAGATAGACCGCAAACTGTCTCACTGAGAGTGTGGTCTTCATAAATTCCCAGTTCTTACCACCATATTCAGGGTCTGCGATCAACTGCAGCAAAATGGAGGATTGGCTGTTCAACTCCTTTCCCGTATTATAGTGCGGTCGAACCTGTTCTATAATCTCTGCGACGGTCAGTTCTTTCGCGTTCGTTCTGGGAACGAGTTCACGAACCTGCTGTAGCACACGCTGGTTAAGGAATACCCACGGCATACTATCAACAATATGGCTCAAACCCACATACACACGCTCGTAGGTAGAATAGCCTTTCAGTGCTTCTCCTTCAATATATTCCCTAGACCTGAAGTACCAAGCATCACGGGCTAGATTCTTCATGGCAGGTAGGTTTTCACCATCTAAACTTGCTCCACTCAACTGCTCCTTATCCCCAAAGAGTATTTGCATAAACGCATTGTCATCCACATCGCCTACATCCGACTTGCCGTCAACAGCTGATACAGCGGTCTCCACACATTGTGCAAACAACTCGGGATAGGATTGATGGTCCCACCTGCCGTTCATCACAATCATGCAGTTCAGTAAAGCCAATCGATACGTGATATCGTCTTTCTCTATAGCCTTGTAAACCGTATAGGCGGCCAATGCTTCACATACAGAACGAGGTATCTTTAGATCCTCTTCAAACTGCACCTGATAGGGCGTTTCAAACATTTTCTTAAGCCGTGTGTCGTGGGTATGCGTCAGCACCATCAAGGTGAGGTCTGCCACCGTGTCATCGCTGAAGTCATCACCGTCCAAAACCGCTGTACACACTGCTTCCAAGCGTTCTATCTCTTCGTCGCTGTAGGGCACCACAAGTGTTCCCTCCAGCAATTTATCCAGTTTTATTTCCATGTTTGTCTGTCTTTATTTCATCGCGTTCCACAGCTCCTGCCATTTGTTTTCTTGACGCACTTGTTCCAAGAATCGCATGATGTTGTAGTACTTTGGAACATTTTCATCGTAAAGCCCTGGTGAGAGTTTGTTAATAATGGCCTTGGCTCTGCTGTTATTGATTAATTTCACCCGCACAGCGTGCTTCGTCACACCTTCTGGCAGGTATGCTGTCCTTTCCATATCTCCACTCCATTTATATTTTGGCAATTTCACCGAATAATTCTGTGCTTCGCGGTATTTCTGGAAAGCATGGTCATCCCAATACCGCTCCTGCAACTTTACAGTAAGGAAATCGTCTTTGTCCGTTGTCTTCACGTCAAGCTCGATGATGTTGTATATCGGTCGGAAGGCCTTGCCTGTCCCCATCTCGTCGGGCTGCATGGCTCCAGAAAAGATGTGCACACGATTGTTGTTATTGTCAGACTTAGCAATATGCACGTGACCATACAGTTGAACATGATACAGCCGGTCCAACTCATCCTTCAATTTATCTCCTCCTTGAATGTAAGGTGTTGGGTGATGCGTCATAGAGATATTGATAACTCCGTCCTGGCACTTAGCGGCATTGTAGGCTAGCTTCGAGAGGTGCATCTTGTGACCGCCTTTCCGCTCCTCTGTATTGTCATAATCTTCCTTGTCGCTAAACAAAGCACTGTTCAGCCCGTAGATGTTAATGGTGTAGCCGTTGATTTCTCCAAGCTCGTCATCCCAATATAGTTTGTCTTCATCTTCAGCATACTTGGCATTGCTGTCTGTCTGTTCGTTACTCAACCGATGCATCAGAGCCTCCCGGCAACCGTATTTCTCCACAAACTTGTCGTAGTTCTTGAATGGCGTAAAGAGTATTGATATTGAGTGTAGGTCATTCTGAAGCCATTCTGCCAGTGCTTCGTCCGGGTCTTTCAACTCACTGATATGTATGTTTATCAACTCTCTCATCTCCTTTGCGCCGGCATACCAGTTTTTATCGTGGTTTCCTGGGACAACGAAAACATTTCCATCACCAAGACCAGTTAGGTCACAGAGATCTCTAATAAACTTCGCAGCTCTATCGTATTGTTCTGCCGCTCCACTGAAGGCCACGTCACCACATATCAGGATGCAGTCATACTTTAACCCTTCTTGCTCTATCCCTCTCTTCACATCATCCACAAGTCCCTCACGTATGTGCTTGAAAGTGTCCAAAGCGCTAAGCTTGTCTTTCCAATGGATGTCTGACAGTTGTAATATTCGTATCATATTAATCTCGTTAGTTGAATTTCAAAACCGTTTTATCAGGTATTTTTACCCCTTCACAATATAATACCCATGCCTTGTATTACTATCAACAACTTCTCTGTTGAAATCGGTATCAAAGACATGTTTTCTAATCAATTTTTCCGGTTTTACTCTCTCCATAGCTGTAATGTCTTCTGGAGAAAAAATAAACTTTACCTCTACAGGAGTCGGTTCAGTCACTACCTCAAAGCAAGGCACGTTTCCAACCGCAACGTCAATTACCATCCGTATAAAGTCCATGCCCGTTGATGTTGGCGTCAAGTCGGTTCCAATGAAGTCACCACCCATACGAGCGCCAATTTCAATAATCCCTATATTCCCGTCTGGCAATAACCTGAACTCTGCGTGAGCTGCACTATTCTTGATATCCAACGCAGCTACCGCCCTCTTAATGAAATCAATAACCTCAGGTTGACGCTTAGTGGGAATATCGCTGGGCTGAATATGACCGGTCTCGATATAGTGAGGATAGTCCGTTGTCAACTTCTGAGTCAGCTGCAACACGTGAACTTCACCATGATAGCAAATACATTCTGCACTGTATTCTTGCCCTGTCATGAAGCCTTCAATAATTGCTTTTTTATCAAAAGACTCACTCACAGCATATCGAACAGCATCCATCAGTTCCTCAGGCTTGTCAACTCTTGTAACTCCTTTACTACTCCATCTATCAGTGGGCTTTACAATAACAGGATACTTCAGGTCAATAGCCTTATCCATAGTGAAATCCTCATCAGCCTGCATAAATGGAGGCACATACAGGCCGGCCTCTTTCAATGCACAGCGCATTTGGTATTTGTTTCGTGCAACAACATCGGTACGTTCGCTGTTGCCTGGCAATCCTAAATGTCTGGCAACATAATTAATTGTTGGGACCGCAAAGTCAGACGTTATGGAACATATTCCGCAAATACCTATTTCTCTACATTTCGCCAGAATAGCCTCCTTGTCACTTGCACTGATTGGATAAAAATGGTCTGCCACCTTTTCTCCAGGGTCTCCACATTCCCAAGCAAATACGTGAGTTTCGTAACCTAGCTCTTTTGCTTTATTGATGAGCATCGTGATTGATTCGTTTGCTCCTATTATTGCGAGTTTATTTTTCATGCCGCCATCAATTTATTATAGCCGAATGACGGCACAAGTACAACATAAATCTTACCCCCCCCCGCGAGGAATTCTACCTTATTAATCTCCATAGTATATACTATCTTTTCTTTGTCTTTTATGTATTCATTTTCACCTGTTTTACGGAAACCTGCGTGCAGATAGGTCTTTATTGCCGGTATATTGTCGGAAAAAACCTCAAGAAATATTCTATCAAGTTTAAGTTCATTGAACCCTATTCGGAGCATATTCTTGGTCGCAGGTAGGGCACAATGCTTCCCCTTTGCTGAAGGCTCACCAATGAAGATCCCAAATTCACCCAATTCCGATGTCAGGTCTTTGCGTTTAATGAACGTTGTCCCGATATCTATACGCCTTTCTTCTTCCTCCAGATTAATGATATACTGAGCGCAAAACCCAGGCTCTACCTTATCATGAAACCAGCGGAGGTGCATTTCCTCCGTCACTTCATCTTGCGAAAACAGCCAGCGCTTGACATCTTCCGCATTTCTCCAAAGCACAATATTGGCGGTGTCTGATTCTGCCAGTTTCCTCAACGATACATTCATCTTGTCACGTACTCTTTAACATATTTAATCACCGTCAGCACCTCTTCCTCTGTTATCTGCAAATGAAGCGGCAGTGTGATAGCGTGCTCGCTCATATAGTCAGACTTCGGGCATGTTCCTTGTGCGTATGCGTACATCCTGTAGTTGATGTTGCTCACATAGTGAACGCCCGAATTTATACCGTTTTCGTTCAAGAACTTTACCAGTCCGTCCCTGTCCTCAACAATTAACTGATAGTGACATCTCGACGGCACAACATTTTTGTCATATTTAACCGTCTTTACCTGCGGAATATTGGAAAATGCAGCATCATACTTTTCGCAAACCTTCCTGCGGAAATCGCAGTTCTTGTCCAGGCAATGCAACTGGGCGATAGCCACTGCCGCCATGATTGAATTACCATTGTAGCAGTTACTTACATAGGGCACATCATAATGCCACTTGTAGGTCTTGTGATCCTTGACCGCATAATCTGAATATGCCGCTGTGTTGATACCCGACCATGCCTTGATACGGGCAAGTTTTTCATCTTCGGAATCTTGGAAGCAAAGCATCCCCGAATCCGCAGTGGCAAGGGTCTTGAAGGTGTGGAAGGAAAAACATACAGAGTCCGCGTCCAGGCAAGGGAACTTGCCGTTCAGTTTGGTTCCTGCCATGTGTGCGGCATCTACTACGAGTTTCAACCCATTGCGATTGCAGATTTCACGTATCTCGTAATATTTCCCGGGATTGCCACTTAATCCTACAAAAAGGACGGCCTTTGTCTTGGGTGTTATCTTCTTCTCCACATCTGCAGGGTCAAGACATAGCGTATCGTCAACGTCTGCAAAGACAGGCTTCAAACCAGCCAACATAATGGCATGGTTGGAAGATACGAATGTGATGGCTGTCGAGATGACCTCATCGCCATCCTGCCAGCCATTACGCTCTTTCAACACGTCAAATGTCAGGTTCAGGGCCGCTGTACAGGAATTCACGTAGTAGGCATTCTTCAGGCCCGTGTACTCTTTCCATTCAGCCTCCAGCTGGTCGGTCTTGAATCCAGGGCCGGTCCAGCCTTCTTCAAGGCATTCTTTTAATTCTTTCAAACAAGCATCGACATCAAATGTCGGTCTGAAAAGTCTTATCATTATTTACTCCCTTCTTTTATTATACGTTTAAGTCCTTCATCAAAACCCACTTCTGATTGATAACCAGTAGATTTGAGATTAGTCACATCTAATACAACTTTACTTGTATCTTCCTTTTCCACCTTAACGTGAATAGTCGATTCCTTACAGGGTGATATTGATTCTGCAACTGAGACGATTTCTCGAACACTTGTACCAACTCCCGTCCCCAAATTATATATCCCGTTCAAGTCGTTTTGTAGTGCATGTACAAATCCACGAGCCACATCGTCAATATAAATATAATCTCTTACACGTTCTCCCTTGCCATACAACTTTTGTGGGGAGTTGTTCTGGATATTTGAGACTACACCTTTTATAAGAGCACTTGCTCGCTGGTTGGGGCCATAAATATCCCCAATCCTTAAAATCGTGTACTTAGTTTCAGTTCCCTTAAAAATATCTTCGACTAATAACTCACCAAGATATTTCGTCAATCCATAGTCATTACCGAAATATGGGTTTCTCTTATCGTCTTCGCGAAAAGGGTTCATGTTATCTCTGCCCCCATAAACATTGTTAGTGGATGCCATGATAAACTGTTTCACGCCATATTGTAAGCTCAGTTTAGCTAGGTTATATAAAGCTGTCAGGTTAAACAATAACAATTCTCGTTTGGCACTATTGTCAATCATTGCAGCCAAATGCATTACTTTGGTAACTTTATTCTTTTCAAAGAATGCACTAAGAGAATCATAATCTGACAGGTCAATCTCTTCAATAGACGGTGTCAGACAATCCTTTCTGTATTCTTCCGGAAGGATTCGCAGGATGTGACTTCCCACATATCCTGCTGCTCCTGTTATTAATAGCGCCATTTTTGATTATTTTACGAACGTATTAACAACTTCAATAATTTTATTCACATCTTCATCCGTCAGCCACATGTGGAGAGGCAGACTAATCAGATGTTCGCTTACCTCTGCTGCACGGGGGCAGGTCCCCTTGGCATAACGGTACATGGAGTACTCAGTATTGTCGCGATAGTGGACACCTCCATAAATGTCGTTCTTAGCCAGTTCGCCCAGCAGCCCCTCTCGGTCAGGAACTATAAGCTCGTAGATATGGAAGGAGCACTCGTCAGCGTGAGGGGCTTTTACAATCTGAATCTTCGGATTGTTCTCAAAGGCTTTATCGTACATCGCAACAATCTCACGACGACGCACATTGTCACGATCGAGATACTTCAACTGTACAATACCTATAGCGGCCATGATGGCATTACCGTTGTACTTGTAGCCTACATAGTCCACATCGTACTTCCAAGCGTAGGTTCCCTTGTTGCTGCGGGCGTAGGTGTCTTTATTGATACCTAACCATGCCAGCTGGCGGGCCAGTTTGTCGCTCTGCTCATCGGCAAAGCAAATCATACCGCTGTCACCGGTAGGCAGGTTCTTGACGGCCTGATAGGAATAGACGGCAACGTCCACACCATCCCAAGTGCCAGGGGTAACACCGTTGACCTTCGTACCCGACATGTGTGCAGCATCGAGGATAAGTTTCAAGCCATGCTTCTTGCACACTTCAATCACCTTATCCAACTGTCCGACACGACCACCGTAGCCCACGAAGATAACGGCACGGGTCTTGGGGGTAATCTTCTTCTCCACATCCTCGGGGTCAAGGCAGAGGTATTCGTCCACATCTGCGAAAGTGGCATGCATGTTCTCATAGAGAATAGCATGGTTGGTAGAGACAAAGGTGATGGGCGTAGAGATAATCTCATCGCCATCCTGCCAGCCGTTCTGCATCTTCAGAATCTTCACGGCAAGGTGAAGACCCACGGTGTTGGAGTTAATGTAATAGGCGTTCTTGTGGCCGGTGTATTCCTTCCAGGCCTCCTCGAACTGGACGGTCTTGAATCCCATACCAGTCCAACCTTTTTCCAAACACTCGCGTACTGCGTCGAGACATTCGTCAATCTCGAATTTCGGTTTTAATACTTGAATTGACATATTACTAAAATTAATTTGTTAATGATTTCTCAAAAATATATTCGTTCAAACTTGATGGCATAGCATCAAGTTTTGACATTATCTTTTTATACCATTGTCTCTTGTTGATAATGGAAAACAGCAATACCCTCAACTCTTCAATAATCAAGCAGACTACAAATACCGTTAACACATACCCAAACACCACAAAGGGTGCCGCTGCCGTTGGTTCTAATCCATGTAGTCCTTGCCACACAAAGTCTCTTGCGTTTGCGTTATCATGTATCAAATATACTCCCATAGTTAGTGGGGCAACGAATGCAATAAGTTTTTGTAATGCCTTATTCTCAACTTTTACATTAAGGAACACGATCCAAAGGAGCACAGCCGTCAACAGAACAATCAGAGAGTTATAGCGATAATAGTAGAACGTCAACTGTCCATGCAATTCATTTTCAAAACTATTTGCTCCTGTCACTATTGCCGTAACCAGCCATATGAGAAGCAATACTAGTGCCGACAATATGTAATAGCCAAACGCCTTAGATGGTTTTATATTAACGGGATACTTCCTGAAATAAGCTGCTATGATATAAAGCACTCCGAACCACGCTACGGTATATCCTTTTGCTGATATTCCTAAAGGACTCGAAAACGGCAGGATGTCAGGCCAAAGACTGAACATCGCGACCAACAAGGCGATTGCTCCCAAATGCTGTTTTTGAGTTAGATTCCAAACGAGCACATTCAGCAATGGCGAGAGCAGATACATTCCAATGTATGCTGAAATAAACCAATACTGATTGTATGAAATTGGTAATACAGCTCTGATTAATTCTTTCTTTGCTAAAGGTTCATGAAAGATAAATGTAGTGATAAGAAGCCAAGCGACAGAGTAAAAGATAACTGCAAATGCCATCTTTACAACACGTGACGCTTTGAACTTTTGTGTACACAGGAAATATCCTGATATGAGCACAAATACATCGACTGAACAAATTGTCAAGGCTTCAACGAAGTGAAACCATATTGAGTATGGGGTAATGCCTTCTGTAATAAACAATGTTCTTCCATGACTTCCGCTATGCAGAATCACAATCATGAACATGGACAGGATTCTCAGGAGGTCTATCGCATAGTTTCTCCCCCCCCCCGCGTGTATAAACTATGCGAT
>ERZ842401.3917-NODE-3917-length-17934-cov-5.158454_pt1 | contig 17934 bp, 13 predicted proteins | sample MGYA00521270_ERZ842401 | MGnify/ENA primary metagenome ERZ842401 (study PRJEB31892, sample SAMEA3878208) | bioreactor metagenome | biome: Moose rumen | place: Sweden | collected 2011-10 | study: EMG produced TPA metagenomics assembly of the PRJEB12797 data set...
ATTCGTGCGGAGGGTTCAATACCCCGACGCTCTGCGTCGAAATAAAGGGTATTGAATCCGACTGCAATACCTTATGAGAACACCATACCTCGACGCTCTGCGTCGAGTGTTGGTGATTAGTGTCTGTAGGGGCCATTGTGAGGACCCCCGAAGTTCTGATGATTCATGCCCTGCCTGTTCTGCATTCCAGATCCGTTTTGTCTATTCTGTGCAATGACCGAAACAGACTGCCCCTTGAAGCTGTCGCTCTGTGAATGCAGGATAAGGCTTCCGTTTGTGTACCTGTCAGCTTCCCTTGCTTCAAGAACAGTCTTCATCTTTGACTTGTCCCTTACCAGTCCGATTACTCCCGTCATGAGGGCGACAAAAAGTGCAAATGCTCCCAGCGGAAGAGCTACATCTGGACTTTCAGAAAGAGACATGAGTCCAAAGGCGGCAAGGGCTGCAATGGCAAGTGCAATGAAAAAGTTTCTAAAAAATCTTGCGGCGGCCTTTCCCTTGCTGGAGGGAAGGTTTCCCACGGTCTTTCCTGTCTGACCGTTTACTGCAAAAGTGTAAAGCGCGTCATTGCATTTTGTATTTAGTATGTAGACCGGTAAAAGTCCGTACCTAACAGTTCCTTTCTGAAGGGAGATGTTTTTTGAAGCTAGGGACACTGACTCGTAACCCTTAACTGTTCCCCTAAGGGCGCTTAGGAATGTGGCGGCGCATCTTGTGTTTGCACGGGGAAAACATTCTTCCGCACTTACATCGTGAATATCGGCATAGTAACCTGGAAGAAATCCTGTTGAAAATTCTGTAAGGCTTGCATAGTCGTAGGGTTCAATGGAATCCATAAGTTTGTCGTCCATCTGTCTTGATGCGTCTACAGGAACACCGTTGAAGCTTATTTCTCCAGAGCGTTCGCACAGATAGCTTTTTGTTATTCTAACTGTTTCGTCTCCCCTCTGTTCCGTGTGGGAAGAACTTGCGTTAAATGTGGCAGAGCCAACGGCAGTACCGTCAAAAAACCAGAATGGAACATAGATTCCCTTTGCTTCTTCAAGGTGATTTTCTTCTGCAAATTTCTTTGGAAGCAGGGGCTTTTTTCTATAAAATTCTTTTAGGGCCTTTACAGCCTCTTCTTTTTTTAGCTTAAACGGAATGATGTAGTCTGGCCTAAGTGACCCCTGAAACTGTGTTTCTACAATTGTTGGATTGTCGCAGTAGGGGCAACTGGTGGCGGCTGTCTGACTGTCGCAGATGATTGTGGCTCCGCAAGAAGGGCAGTTGTATTCCCTTATGGCATGGGCGTCTTCTCCCCAGTCGTTGGAAGTGCTTTCTGTCTTCCATTCAGTGTTTCCATCAAATCCCGCAGAATGTTCCGAAGCAATCTGGTCGGGATCAAAGGTGCTGTTGCAGTATGAACACAAGAGTTTTCCGCTGGCGGCGTCAAAAGCAAGGGGACCACCGCAGGACGGACAGGTATAATTCTGAACATTTGCCATACAAACTTCCTTACAAATAAGTATAACAAGGGGACTTTTGGGCTGTCAAGAAACGCCTTGTTATTTTTGGGAAAATTTGCTATTCTGTAAATACTATGAATAAGACAGCACGAAGCCACAGACGATTTTCAACCGCAGTTTTTTGCGTTTTATTGGTGAGCATGTTTTCATCTCCGCTAACTTCCGCTTTTGCTCAGAATGTTACAACTACAGAAAGGCGCACTGTTACCGAATCCGCTGACGGCCTTACACGAAAAGTTACCGTAACCCGCGTTGTAACTGTTACAGAAGTTACAAATGTTACAGAAGATTTGGACGGTTCTGAATATGTGGAAGAGGGAACTTCTTCTTCTGAGTCACGGACAGAAAATACTGAAACTTTCTCAGGTGCCGCTGCCCGAGCACAGGAACTTCCCGAATCAGAAGATCCAAACCTTGATGCTGTTATAGACGGAACTTCACTCCGCCACCTTACTGTTACAAAACAGGTTCACACCGTTACCGAAGAAACTGTTACCGGCGTGTCTGATTCCGAGAATGCTGCAGAAAATGCACAGACTGAATCTGAAAGCCAGGCTGTTGAGCAGAATACTCATACGGAAACAACTACCACCACAACTACTACTACAGAAGAAATTCCCGAAGAGCCTGTAGAAGAACCTGCACAGGAAGAAGCTCCAGTTGCTGAGCCAGAACCCGAACCCGAACCCGAACCCGAACCCGAACCAGTTGCAGAAGAACCTGCCTCTGAACCAGTAGAAGAAGCTCCTGTTACAGAAACAACAACCGTAAAGAAGACTACAACAACTACCACCACAACAACTACTACTACAGAAGAAATTCCCGAAGAACCTGCACAGGAAGAAGCTCCAGTTGCTGAGCCAGAACCAGTTGCAGAACCTGAACCAGAGCCTGTTGCAGAAGAACCTGCCTCTGAACCCATAGAAGAAGCTCCTGTTACAGAAACAACAAGCGTAAAGAAGACTACAACAACAGTAACCACAACAACTACTACTACAGAAGAAATTCCCGAAGAACCTGTAGAAGAACCTGCACAGGAAGAAGCTCCAGTTGCTGAGCCCGAACCCGAACCTGAGCCCGTTGCAGAACCTGAACCAGAGCCTGAAAAAGTTACCACTACAGTAACCGTAGTTCAGACTACTACAACTACGACTACAGAAAGTTCTGAGCCAAAAACATGGACCATAACCGTGGACGACATTTACTTTGACCCTGATTCAGCCACATTCAAGACTCTTTCTGCTGAGCAGATAAAGCACAACAACGAAGTAATAGACAGCGTTGCTCGACAGATTATTGCTTTGGATGGCAAGGTTGATGTAGAGGTTGTTGGTCACGCAAACAATGTTACCAACACTGAAAGGGAACACAGAGAAGAACTCATTCCGCTTTCCCTCTACCGTGCCGAAGTAATCCGTCAGAAACTTATTAGCAAGGGTGTTCCTGCAGAATCCCTTACTTCTGTTCCTATGGGCGGAACCGATCCTGTAACGGCTTGGAAAGATAGACCCAACTGGTGGAAGAACCGCCGCGTAGACTTTGTAGTAACTCAGACTGACTCAGTTACAGTTACCACAAACCACACAACAGGGTTGGAGGAAGAAGAAGACGGACGCAAGACCTGGACTATCTCTGTAGACAACATCTACTTTGACCCTGATGCCGCTACATTCAAGACCCTTACTCCTGAGCAGATAAAGAGCAACAACGAAACTCTTGACAGTGTTGCCCGTCAGGTACTCGCATTAGGAAAGGATGTAAAGGTTAAGGTTGTAGGACATGCAAACAATGTTACAAACACAGATCGTGAGCATTACGAGGAACTTATTCCTCTTTCACTGTATCGTGCCGAGGTAATTCGCCAGCAGCTTATAAACAGAGGACTTTCCGCCGAAGCAGTTACATCTGTAGGTAAGGGTGGAGAAGAACCAGTTGCAGCGTGGGAAGATAGACCCAACTGGTGGAAGAACCGCCGCGTCGACTTCGTTGTAACTCTACCCGAAAACGCTACAAAGTAATTTTTTCTAAAGCATTAGTAGCCATCTGTGGATCTTATCCTCAGGTGGCTTTTTTTTATGTTGTTACTTGACATAGAAACATTTTCGTGCTATATTGTTACTACAAAGAGAAACAAAAGGAGAACAATATGGTTTTAGTCATAGACAATTACGATTCATTTACCTACAATGTGGTGCAGGAAGTTCAGCGCATTTCTGGTGACAGTGTAAAAGTAGTCCGCTCAAAAGAAGTGGAAATAGAGGTACTGGAGGCTCTTAATCCCACTCACCTTATAGTAAGTCCCGGCCCAGGAACTCCCTCAGAAGCAGGTGTTAGCATTGAAGCAATAAGACACTTTGCAGGAAAAATTCCTGTCCTTGGAATATGTCTTGGTCATCAGGCTATAGGTCAGGCGTTTGGTGCAAAGATTGTTCAGGCAAAGCGAATCTGCCACGGGATAGTAGAGGAACTTTCTTTGGACGGCAGGGGACTCTTCCGCACTATAGGAAAAAGTGCCTCCTTTACTCGCTACCATTCCCTTGTAATTGACGAGTCTACTCTTAGTCCTGACTTTGAGGTAACAGCCCGTTCTTCCGACGGAGACATTATGGGCATAAGGCATAAGAGCCTGCTGATTGAAGGCGTTCAGTTTCATCCCGAAAGCATTGCAAGCCAAAAGGGAGAAGAAATTTTTAAGGCCTTCTTTAACTACCACCGGGAAAGCCTTGCTGTTGCTCCTCTATTAAATCAGCTTCTAGACAAAAAGCATCTTACTCAGGAACAGGCATCTCTCTTTATGGAAAACCTTACCGACGGAATCCTTGACGAAAAGGTAACTGCCGCCATCCTTACTGCAATGGCATCAAACGGTCTTCCTTCTTCTGACGAAATGGCAGGCTGTGCCTCTGTCCTTCTTAAAAAGAAAACTCCCTTTCCCCTTAATAAATCAGGTCTTGCAGAAATTGTGGGAACAGGAGGAGACTGCAAAGGCAGCTTTAACATTTCATCTCTTTCTGCTATTGTTGCGGCTAGCTGCGGACAGCCTGTGGCAAAACACGGTAATAGGGCAGTGTCAAGTAAAAGTGGAGCGGCAGACTTTTTTGAATCTTTAGGCATAAAAATAAATGCGGAACCTGCAAAAACTGCTCGCCTTGTAAACGAAACAGGATTTGGCTTCCTTATGGCTCCTGTCTATCATTCTGCAATGAGGTTTGCTGCTCCCGTGCGAAAGGCTCTTGGAGTAAAGACGATTTTTAATGTTCTTGGCCCCCTGCTTAATCCTGCCAATGCTGACTACGAGGTGCTAGGAGTTTACAGTCCCGAACTGCTTAAGGACTATGCCCATGCCGCAAAAAGTTTGGGTGCAAAGCGCGTAATGGTTGTTGCAAGCCGTGACGGATTTGACGAAATTTCTCCCTGCCAGACTACCGATGTTTTCCAGATTGACGAGGATGGAACTGAATCTCGCTACACAATAGATCCTTCTGCCTTTGGAATAAGTGGCGTTTCCGAAGAAGAACTTGCTGGAGGTTCCGGTGAAGAAAACGTCCGTCTAGCCATGGACATTCTGAATGGAAGCGGAAGAAAAACACTTCGTGCCGCTGTGGGACTAAATGCTGGTGCTCTGCTTTTTATTTCTGGAAAAGCGTCAAGTCTTAAGGACGGTTACGATATGGCGGTAGGTGCAATTGACTCGGGAAAGGCAATGCAAAAACTTGAAAAAATAAGATCAGTGTCAGCCAGCCTGTAATGTTTCCATGTACTTGAAACTTATGCGTAAAACTGTGATAATTATAGTACAATGGCAGACATGAGAAACCCTACCGATGTGTACGGTCGCAAGACATTTTTTGTAACTCCAGACACTTCGCTTCTACCGGAGTCTTATCTGCAAGACTATCTTGCCCACGGATACGAAGCCTATGTCATAAGCGATACTCATTCTTGCTCGCTTAGAAAAAAAATTGACCTTATTGTTTCCATGTTTCCAGACTCTATTCTTTTTTTTCATATTGACTACGATTCGGAACACATAGAATGGCCCCACTTTATAAAGGATTTGCAGAGGTTGCACGGTGACCATATAATCATTGGCGTACTGTACAACAAGCGCCTTAACGAGCAGGAAGCCAGAGAACTGGAGCAGTATTATCTTATTGAAGCTGGAATACAAGGCGGATGCATTGCTTTGGAATTTCAGCGAGCCAGAAACTTTGCACTCATAGATAAAGTCATGTTTGCAAACCAGTCCTGTGGTCGCCGTAAGACTGTTCGTGCCCTGTGTGACAACCTAAGTGAATTAACCTTTGACCTAAAAAAGCCCGGCCGCATGTCTCGGGGAACAGTCCGCTACAAGGCGAAACTTCATGACATCAGTCTGGGACATTTTTCGTGCATGTTTTCTTCCATGCCCTACGACATTCCCATTTACGAAAAGGTTAAGGACATAATGATGTTGGTAAACGGAATCCGCCTTCGTGCAGATGCCGTTCTTGTTATGAAGCGAGAAATGCAGACAGGAATCCTCTTTATCTTCATGTTTACAAAATCAGATGGAGCTCCCGGACTTGACCCTGATTCGGCAGACCGTTTGGGAAACAAGATATATCAGATGGTAACAAGCTGCACCAAAGCCCTTCTGCAGGATGTATTCTCCAAGGCTGGCATAGAAGAAAGAAGCGAATCTTTTTACCTGTAGGTTTTTATGAACATTCTTGAGCAAATCGTAGAAAAGCGAAAGACAGACTTAAAAAAATACGGAGCCTGTTTAGGTGCTGACATTCCGCCGCAAAGAAAAAGAAAAAATCCCGTTCCCTTCATAAATGGTAAGACTGTAATTTTGGAAGTAAAGCGTGCTTCACCCAGTAAGGGCGACATAGCTCCTTCCCTTAATGCAGAAGAAACAGCACTTTCTTATATTCAGGCTGGAGCTGGTGCAATTTCTGTCTTAACGGAAAAACATTACTTTAAAGGTTCGCTGGACGATCTTATGGCCGTTGCAAAAACAGTGGACGCTCATGCTCAAAAATCCCCTAATGCAAGACAGCCAGCCGTTCTTAGAAAAGATTTTTTAATTGAACCAGAAGAAATTGATGTGGCATACAGAGCCGGTGCTGATGCAGTCCTTCTCATAAGCAGAATTCTTTCCAAAGAAGAACTCTGCGCCATGGCGGACAAATGCACTCGTCTTGGAATGACTGCCTTTATAGAACTTCGCATGAGGGATGATGTGGAAAAACTTAATGCCGTTGCATCTTTCCTTGGCGAAAGAAAAAATCTTATTGCCTGCGGAGTAAACGCCAGAGACTTAAGCAACTTTTCAATTGATCTTCTTAAGCCCTGTACCATGCTTCCCCTTTTAACGGATTTCCCTGTGGTCTTCGAAAGTGGAGTGCGCAGTCCTGAGGCGGCTTCCTTTACAGGTGGTCTTGGATTTACAGGACTTCTTCTGGGAGAGGGGGCTGCAAAAAATCCTTCACAGGCTTCTTCTTTGGTAAGTTCCTTTGTAAATGCATCGGCTACAAAAAATTCAAAGGCCTGGCTTTCCTATACCTCCAGACTTTCCAAGGCCGAATCATCCTGCGAAAAATCCCACTGTTCCCATTCAGAAAAAAAATACAGGCGTCCCTTGGTAAAAGTTTGTGGACTTACTTCTCTTCAGGATGCACTTTATGCAACTATGGGAGGAGCAGACTTTTTAGGATTCATATTCTGGAAAGGCTCACAGCGCAACGCAAATTCAGCTCTTGTAAAAGAGGTTAGGGAAGTCCTTTCTGAAGAGTTTACAAAAACATGTCAGGACGAGCACATTTTTGCAGCAGGCTCAGACGACATGGCTCCTCTTTTGGTAGGGGTTCTTGTTGACCTTGAAACTGAAGAAGCCAAAGAGGCACTGGAACTTGCAAAAAAAGGCAGCCTTGATTTTATTCAGCTTCACGGGCAGAAGGCAGTGGAGCAGTTTTATTCACGACCAGAACTTCTTTCTCTTCCCCATTACTGTGTGGTAAATGTTTCCTGCGAAAAAGACCTGGAACTTTTTGATTCCCTCCGCATTAAAGGTCAGCCTCGCATTTTGGTGGATTCAAAGGCTCATGGGGCTGTAGGCGGAACTGGACTTTGCATAGACAAAAGCATCCTTCATAAAATAAGTGAAAAGACAAAACTTTGGGTGGCAGGAGGAATAAGTGTTTCCAATGTGGAAGAATTTCTTTCTTGTTCCCCGGAACTTATTGATGTTAACAGCGGCGTAGAAAAGGAACCTGGAGTAAAAGACTCAGAAGCTCTTCTTGAATTTTTTTCAAAAATAGATGAGCTTTGCTCTTATTAGATTTATTTTAAATTCAGGTATTGACACAAAAGTGCCTGTTTGCTATATTGTTACTATAAATAGAAGCAAAAAAAAAGGAGAACCCATGGACGGTTTTTTCAATGAATATGGCGGTATGTATGTTGCGGAAGTTTTAAGGCGCCCACTGGACGAACTTTCTGCGGCATTTAAAGAAGCAGTGAACGACAGTGCATTTTGCAGCGAACTTGACACAATCAGGAGGGACTACATAGGTCGGGAAACTCCCCTGTATTTTGCTCCTACGGCAACAAGACTTTTGGGCGGCGCTCAGATTTACATAAAGCTGGAAGGGCTTGCCAACACAGGTGCTCATAAAATAAACAATGCAATGGGTCAGTGCCTTCTTGCAAAGCGCATGAGAAAAAAGCGGATTATTGCAGAAACTGGAGCTGGTCAGCACGGACTTGCAACTGCAGCGGCCTGTGCCAAACTTGGTCTTGACTGCACCATATACATGGGAGAAGTTGATGTGCGCCGTCAGCAGCCCAATGTTGCGGCCATGGAACTGTACGGTGCAAAGGTTCATGCCGTTCGTTCGGGAAGCAGAACCTTAAAAGATGCCGTTAACGAAGCTATGCGAGACTGGGCGGCTCACCCTGATGACACTCATTATGTCCTTGGCTCTGCTTTAGGGCCCGCACCCTTCCCTGACATGGTGCGAGAATTTCAGTCGGTAATCGGACGGGAAGTAAAGAGACAGTGTCAGGAAAGAGGTGTGGAGATTGGAGCAATGGTTGCCTGCGTGGGCGGTGGTTCCAATTCCATAGGATTTTTTGAGCCATTTATAAACCAAAAGGAACCTAGACTTATTGGAGCAGAGGCAGGAGGCATAGGTCCCAATGTAGGAGAAAATGCCAGCCGCATGACAGGAAATGCAGCTCGTGACGGAATTATGCAAGGCTACAAGTCCCGCTTTCTTCTAGACGAGGACGGACAGGCTCTTCCCACCCGAAGCATAAGTGCCGGACTTGACTACTGCGGAATAGGTCCCCAACTTGCGGCATTAGGTAAATCTGGTCGCATAGAGTTTACATCGGTTCTGGACAAGGAAGCTCTGGAGGCTGTAAGTTTCTTTGCAAAAAATGAAGGAATCCTCTTTGCACTGGAAAGCGCCCATGCAGGAGCGGCTGCAATGAAAGTTGCAAAAGAAATTCCAAAGGATAAGGCTGTTATAATCAACATGAGTGGTCGTGGTGATAAGGATGTATTTATTACAAGCCCCGTCTTTAGACCTAATGAATGGCTGGACTTCCTTCATGCAGAAATAGAACGCCTTGAATCAAACCGAGACATTCACGAATCTAAATTGATGAAAACCTCAACGGAGGAAAATTAAATGGCAAAGCGAAAACTTATGGCTCATCTTGTTGCGGGCTATCCAAGTCAAGAAGTGGCACTAGAGATTGCTCGTTCTCTAGTAAGGGGTGGGGCAGATATTCTTGAAGTTCAGCTTCCCTTTAGCGACCCCAGTGCGGACGGAGAGGCCATTCAGACTGCCTGCACCCATGTGCTTTCCTCAGGATACAGTACGGCTCGTGGACTGGAATTTATTTCTTCTGTTCACAGGGAGTTTCCCCAGATACCTATTTACCTTATGAGCTACGCTTCTCTTGTTTACACTCCAGGAGTAAAGAACTTTTGCAAAAGAGCTTCTGCTTCGGGAGTTAGTGGCATGATAATTCCAGACCTGCCCTTTGACTTTGACGAAGGACTTACCGCCTCTTGCAAAGAATTTGGCATGACAAACATTCCTGTTGTGGCACCTTCAATGTCAGAGGAGCGTCTTAAGAAAATGGCTCATGCAGGCTTCCCCTACATTTATGCGGCCCTTAGAACTGGAATAACGGGAACTGGAACTGTTATAGACCAGTCAACTTTGGACTTTATAAAAAAGGTAGGAGAGGGAGGTAGTCGGGTCTACGGAGGATTTGGAATTTCTAACAGGGGACAGGCTGCTCTGCTTTCACCCCATGTAGAGGCAATCGTTGCAGGAAGCGTCTTTGTAAGGCTCATTGCAAAAAATGCGGAAAACATTACTGAACTTTCTGCCCTGCTTACTGCAAAGGCCGGGGAACTTTCAGGTGCTAACGATTGAAAAACTTGCCTTTTTCCGCTAAACTTGAAGCATGAATATGGAAGCCTTTTGTCTTGGTTGTGGTGGAATGATGCCGCTTCCGTACAGACACCTTACATCTATGCTTTTACGCAGAGACGGTGACTTGTTTTTGTTTGACGGTGGAGAGGGAACCCAAGTGTCACTCCGCCGGTTGAACCTTAAGTGGAAAAAAATATCCTGCATTTTTGTTTCTCATACTCATGCGGACCATGTTACCGGCTTACCAGGAATACTCATGCTGTCGGCACAGGTTGAGCGCTCGGAACCACTTTACATTTTTGGACCTCCTCGTATTGCAGAATACATAGAAACAAGCCGCAAGGTTCTGGACATGTACATAAACTATCCCATCATCGTAAAGGAAATTGAAGCACCCTGTGTTGTCTACCAAGGTCCAGACTTTTATGTGAGGGCTTTTCCTCTTGAGCATACGAAAACTTGCGTAGGCTATACTCTAGAAGAACTTGATCGTCCCGGTGAATTTAATCCCCAGCAGGCAGAGGCTCTAAAAGTTCCTAGGGGCCCCCTATGGGGAAAACTTCAGAAGGGAGAAAGTGTCCTTAATGCAGACGGAATTGAAGTTCGGCCTGAACAGGTTGTGGGAAAATCCCGAAGCGGAAGAAAATTCAGCTATGTAACAGACACACTGTATCTTCCCTCCATTGCAAAGGAAGTGCAGGGTAGCGACCTGCTTATTTGCGAAGGCATGTTTAAGGATGACTGTGCGGATCAGGCAAAAGAAAAAAAACACATGACAAGCCGTCAGGCGGCAACCATAGCACGAGATGCAAATGTCTTGCGCATGGCCATGATTCACTACAGCCCTCGCTATACCGACAAGGAACTCCCTGAACTGCTTTCTCAGGCTCAGGAAGTATTTCCTGCTGCGGAACTTACCCGTGACAGAATGCGGTTTGAAATTCCGTATCGGGACTAGAAATGTCTGACTCAATTTCCTTGTGCGGCGTAACAAAATCATACGGCTCAAAAAATGCTGTTCTTGCATGCAGCGATGTAAGCCTTTCTGCATCTTCTGGTCAGGTTACGGGACTCCTTGGACCAAACGGTGCTGGAAAGTCTACGCTTTTAAACATCATCTGTGGAATTCTTCTTCCTACAAAGGGAAGCGTCTCCGTGTGCGGAATGGAAAACGCTACACAGATAAGAAAGATAGTGGGCTTTGTTCCTGAAAGTCCGCTCCTAGATCCCAAACTTACCGTAAGGGAAACCCTCTTTGCTGAATGCTCCCTGTATGGAAAGTCAGGGTCAGAATCAGTTCGTCTTGTTGAATCTGCCGTGAGGGAACTTGAACTTGAGGAAGTGCTTGACAGAAAGGTTTCCGTTCTTTCAAAGGGATTTGCCCAAAGGACAAGCCTTGCTAGAGCTCTGTGTGCCGATCCAAAGGTTCTTGTGCTGGACGAGTTCTCCAGTGGACTAGACCCTGCACAAATCGTAAGCATCCGTAAACTTATAAAAAAACTTTCCTCTAAAAAAGTCATTGTAGTTTCAACTCATCACATAGAAGAAGCGCTTGCCCTCTGTACAAGGCTTTACATAATGAATCACGGCAGGCTTGTTGCAGGCGGAACTCCAGAGTCAATCATAAGCGAAACGAAAAGTTCTGGTCTTGAAGAAGCCTTTCTTAAACTTACTGGAGGAGGAGAATGAAAAAACTTTACCGCCATGTGCTTTTTGTCCTGTCTTCCTCTGTGTTTCCCTACATTGCAGCCTTTGTCTATGTGGCTTTTGCTTCGGTGGAATTCTTTTTTGTAAATCAGTTTTTTACCACGGGAACTACAGATTTGCGCACTTTCTTTACAGCCTTTCCCAAGGTTAGCATTTTGGTTCTTCCTGCTCTGTGTGCCTCACTTCCATACCGTGCAAGAGAGTCTTCCTATCCGTTTTCTTCTTTCGAGGCAATCTGCGGTCAGTTTCTTGCCCTTCTTACTGTTTGTGCCTGCATGATTTTGCTTACAGTTAGCGTTCCCGTTGCAGTAACATTCTTTGGCAGTGTGGAACTTTCTCAGATTATTTCTGCATACTTAATACTTCTTCTGTATACTGCATGCGCCCTTTCTGCCTGTCTCTTTTTTGGGACCCTAATTCAACATACGGGCGCTGCCTTTCTTGCTTCGGCTCTTCTTCTTGGAGCAACTTCCTTTTCCCACCTAGTGCCGCTTTACATTTCTCTTCCAGCATTCCTCCAGTCCTTCTTTAGGGCCGTTTCCTTTGCCTGGCACTTTGACGCCGCTTCAAAGGGAATTATAAGTTTTCCCGACATTGTATTTTTTCTTGCGGTAACAGCCGCCTTCCTTTTGGGCTCAACCTACATCATTGAAAAACGGAGGGGAAACAATACTCCCTTTATAAAAAAAATTGCCGCATTAAGTGTCGCTGCCTTTGTACTTCTTATTGCCGACTCCCTGCTACTTCCTGTAAAAATAGACACAACAAAAAACAGGCAGTTTACGGTTAGCGCATACAGCAGAACCGTCCTTTCAGAACTTACAGAACCCCTTTCCATTTCCTATTACAGAAGCCGAACTCTAAAAGACCTTTATCCTCAGATTGGTGATGTGGAAGACTTTCTTGTTTCTTATGCCGCCGAATCTTCCAAAGTTTCCTTTGAACTTGTGGATCCTGCAAAGGATTCAAATGCAGAACTTCTTAACCGGCACGGAATATACGGTCAGACCATAGACACCTCTGGCAGGGAAAGCACTTCCTATGCAACGGTTTATTCCGCAGTGGTAATAAGCTATCTTGGTAAGACTGAAGTTTTGCCCTTTGTCCTTGATACTTCTTCCCTAGAGTATGACATTACAAGTCGCATACAGAGCATGGTTAGGGGAACAAGCCGCACTGTTCAGGTTGTAGTGGGTAACGGACTTTCTTTAAGTGAAGACTATGCCTATGTTATTCCTTGGCTTCAGTCCCAAGGATTTACAGCTGTTCAGACTTGTGTTCCTTCTCTCTGTTCCGCAAGCGACATTCCCTTTACTGAGTTAAAGTCCATACCTCTTCTGCTTTTGGGAAGTTCTCGCTTTACCGCATCTGATGCCAGTGCACTGGAAGACTTTATTGCCTCTGGAGGAAAGGCCCTCCTTCTAGTTACTCCCTACGATGTAAATATAGGCGAACAGGGTGACTGGTCTGTAAGTGCCGAAGAAAATCAGGTTGACCTAATGCTTATGGATTTTGGCATTTTCTTTTACAACACTATTACGGCAGACATTTCAAACTTCAGGCTTACACTTACTTCAAATCAGGCCGCAGACGGAAGTCCTACTACGGAGCGCACTGAATACATAAACTATCCCCTGTGGCCAGTTTTATTTTCTCAGAATTTTGCACCCGAAGGACTTACGCTTTTCTGGCCCTGTGCAATCAGCCTAGACGAAGAGTCTGCTCTGTCCCAGTACAAAAGTTCCTTAGAGTCTCTTCTGGTAACAAGCCCCAATGCCTGGCAGATTAAGGCAAAGGATGGAGTTTTTGACACAAATCCCTTTGCAGTTCCTCAGGCGCCAGACAACAGCGGTGTGTATTCCACATTTACCCTTGCATGTCACGCCCTAATGCAGGCTTCTGGAGGAGGAGAACTTTATGTCCTAGGTGACCAGTATGCCCTTTCTGTAGACATGCTTTCCTACGCTTCCTCTTCCGCCTCTGCCGACTTTAGAGCTTATGATTTTGTAACAGACACTCTTCTTCGATTGAACGGGCAGAGTGAAATTCTTTTGCTTAAAAACAGAAATCTGCGGAATACAAGCCTTTATAAGATGGAGCTTTCAGAAAGAGTTGCCGTACGCACAAAAACTGTGGCTCTTGTTCTGGGCATAAGCGCTCTTTGGCTGGCCGCTGTTTGTATCCTGTGCATAATCTTAAGGAGAAAAAAATGAAATATGTCTCTCAAAAAAAAGGTCTTCTAATTTTTCTGGGCTTTGATCTTGCCCTTCTTCTTGTCATGTTTATTGCGCTCCTTCCATTTATTAGGCAAAAAAGCGCTCCCGACATGCAGGAAACAGCTATGCTTAATCCAAAATATGCCAGTCAGGTTCATTCCATAAAATTTTCCCTTCAGGATGATTCCCTTGACCTCTTTCACAAGCACACCCTTACTCTTATAAATGCTGATGGAATGTGGGTTGGTGGAGATTCTTTAAACGATGATGTGGTTTGGCCAGCCGACAGCACCTGTGTAAACAACTTTATCAGTCTGGCCTCTACAGTTACCACAATGTATAAGCGCTCTGACAGGGTAACTTCTTGGAAAGACTTTGGGCTTGAAGATGACGAGGCCCTTTGTGTTACTTTTTTGGGCGAGGGAGACACCATACTTTCTGAACTGTATTTTGGACGGGAAGACACCCTTACCCAGAGGATTGCAATGCGAACTTCTGCAAGGGGAACAGTATGGGATACTCCCTCGGACATTTCCACTTACCTTACCCTGAACACATCTTTTTGGGCTGACCCCTATATCTTCCCCCTTATGGTTACAGGACTTTCTTCCTCCGAAGCGGCATCTTCCCTTAGGCGGGGACTTTTGCAGCAGTCTCTTTGCGAGGGAGAAAGTGACTTTGTGCTCCAAAGGGATTTTTCTGGCGGAACGGAACTTGTCCTTTCCTTTTACAAGCAGACAGACGGTTCCTATCTTGTAAATGCCGTATGCCGTGCTGGACCTGCCGCCTCTGCCTATCAGAAGAAGATTCTTGAAACTGTAAGATATTCCTATTCAATAAGCGCATGGACATATCAGAGGATTTTGGAGGAGGAGTAATGGATTCCCTTAGGCCCTTTGAAGACTGGCTAGACTCTTACCTAAATTTTGAAAAGCTTCCCCAAAAGAACATTTTCTGGCTTGATACCATGGAATTTCTGTGTAAAAAACTGGGCAATCCTCAGGATGCCGTTCCCTGCTTTCATGTGGCTGGTTCCAAAGGAAAGGGGAGTATTTCCTGCATGATAGCCTCTATTCTGACCCAGGCCGGCTACAAGACGGGACTCTATACTTCCCCCCATATACAGACTCTTAAGGAGCGTATTTCTTCTCCTAAGGGATTTTTTTCTGATGAGGTATACCTTTCTTCTGCAGAAGAACTTAAGGCCTGTGTTTCTTCCATTCCAGCATCCCAACTGCCGGGAGGCAGACCCCTTACTTGGTTTGAGCTGGTAACTCTGTTTGGTATGCTCTGCTTTAAAAATGCCAGAGTAGACTATTCAGTGTATGAGGTTGGTTTGGGAGGAAGACTGGATGCAACAAATGTGGTAAGGCCCCTCTGTTCCTGCATAGGCCCCATAGAACTTGAACACACGGAATACCTTGGTGACACTCTAGAAAAAATTGCTGCAGAAAAGGCTGGAATTATAAAGTCTGGAGTGCCGCTTGTGGTTTCTGCCCAGAAGTCTTCAAAAGTAAGAAAAGTTTTTAAAAAAAAGGCCAAGGAAGCTGGAAGCAGAATAATTTTTGCTGATAAATGCTCTAAAGTTTGTAAACTTGTCTACAAAAATAAACTAACTAACGGTAGTTTCGCTTCTGTTGAGGGGGACGAACGCTCGTTAGGTATGGAAATTACAATAAAGTCTCCTCTGTTTTCCCGTCCTCTTAGAACGACCCTTCGTATGCTGGGAAAGGTTCAGGCTCAAAATGCCTGTGTAGCGGCCCTTGCCGTTAAAACTGCTCTTCCTCAGGTTGATGAAGAAACGATAGAAAAAGGTCTTTCGGAGGCGTTTCTTCCTGCACGGTTTGAAATCTTAGGTAAAAAGGATGGTCTTCCCCTTATGATTTTGGACGGAGCCCACACGGTAAATTCTGTAGGCTACACCTTAAAAACTTTGCAGAGTCTTGTGGGAATTGGAAACATGAAGCGTGTTCATGTGCTTTATGCCAGCGCCGCAGATAAGGATGTGGAATCTATAGCCCGGCTTTTCAAGGGAAGGTGCCGCCGCCTAACCCTTACCAGACCCGGCCTTGTAAAGCAGTGCGACTTACCCCGCCTTAATGCCGCATTCCAGTCTGCAGGACTTTCCTCCTGCCTTGTTGAGGATACAGAGGAGGCTTTTTTTAAGGCTTCCCAATGTGCACTGGACGAAGGTGGGCTTCTTCTTGTAACTGGTTCCTTTTATCTTGTGGCAGAGGTAAAGAAAATCCTTCAGTCTCCTAGAGGGTAAAAATTCGTGGAACTCTGGAAGTTATGCAGCTTGTTATTTCGTAGGAGATTGTTCCCGTAAGGGCCGCTATGTTGTCGGCAGTCTGAAGAGCGCCGTCTTTTTCGTCTCCAAACAGAATCACTTTGTCCCACCTTTTTATGCTTCCAGTGTCCTTTCCTATGTCAACCATGCATTGGTCCATGCATATTCTGCCCCTAATGGGGTAAGACTTACCTCCTATGGCTACAGGAACTCCTAACTGAGAAAACCTTCTAAGCCATCCATCTCCGTACCCTATGGGAAGAACTGCAATGTTGGTTTCTTCTTCTGCCTTCCATGTGCGTCCGTAGCCCACAGACTTTCCCTTTTCAAACCATCGTATTGAACTTATCTGGGTTTCAAGAGTCATGACGGGAAGCAAGTCTAGGGGGGTGCCCTTTTGTTCAAGATATTCTTTAGAAACTTCATCAGCATAGTAGCCGTACACTATGATTCCAGGCCTTACCATGTCCAGTTGCATTTCGGGATGATCAAGGGTTGCGGCGCTGTTTGCACAGTGGCATAGTCCCGGATTAAGGCCTGCCTTTCTGATTCCGTCTATTGCCATTTTAAACGCCTTAAACTGTTCTTCCGTAAAGTCAATTCCTTTAGGGCTTTTGTCGTCACTAAGGGCAAAGTGGGTGCATGTTCCTTCCTGAACAAGAATGCCCGTACTGGCGATTTCTTTTGCAAGACCAGCTGCTTCTTCGGGGAGGCATCCTATGCGTCCCATGCCTGTATCAACGGCAAGATGCACTCTATAGCCCTGCTTTTTCTGAGCCACAGCTTCTTTTGCAAACAGTTCTATGTATTCCGAGTCAAAAACAAGGGGGGTAATGTTAAGGGTAACTGCCTGGGAAACTTCTTCAGGAGAGCAGAGGCTAAGCATGAGTAGGGGGGCTTTTATTCCCTTTTCCCTAAGTTCCCTGCCTTCGTCGACAGTTGCAATGGCAAGAAAATCCGCTCCGCATTCCAAAGCAGCCGTGGCACATTCTGCCGCACCGTGACCGTATGCATTTGCCTTTACAGCAACGCAGAGTTTTACTCCAGGATTAATGAATGTCTTTATCTGATTTATATTGTGTTTGAAGTTGTTAATGTGAATGATGGCACGAGTTCCACGCATTCTGAGCCTCCCAAAGTCCATGATAGCGCAAAGCCTTACTCGTTGCAATCCGTGCCTTGCTTTTTATTACCTCATATAGTATAATTTTGTTACGGTGGGGCAAATGGAGCTGTAAGTGGAAAACGATGACATTGGGTTTCGCATGCGAGGTTCAGGTGTAACAGACTCTAATATGGTTGTGGCCGATGACCTGCTTGATTACGGAGACTTTGTTTCTTCGGGTAAAAAAAAGCCATCACAGCAAAAGGCTCAGTCTCTGCCTTCTAAAACCAGTGTTGCACCTGCACCAGGCGCAAGGAATGTTCCATCTAGAAACAGTGAGCAGAAACCTGTTCAATTTCATCAAATTCAGAAAGTTTCCCCAACACCACAGACAGGCACAGGCAAACAGACAGTTTCGTCTCAGGACTTTGTTTTTAATCCAGAAACCGCCAGTGGAGCAATATATTCCCAGTCTTTCCATTCTGTCCAGACCGTAACGGAAAGTTTTAAGAAAGAGGCAGAACCAGCAGAATTCCTTGCAGAAGAAAGGCAGAAAGAGCCTCAGCAGGCTCCGAAGTCTCAAAAGGTTCAGTCAAAAAAGGAGCGCAAGGAAGCGAAAAAAAACGCCAAACAGGAAGCAAAGCAGGCAAAGGCTCAGAAAAAACAG
>ERZ842401.3918-NODE-3918-length-17933-cov-15.875881_pt1 | contig 17933 bp, 12 predicted proteins | sample MGYA00521270_ERZ842401 | MGnify/ENA primary metagenome ERZ842401 (study PRJEB31892, sample SAMEA3878208) | bioreactor metagenome | biome: Moose rumen | place: Sweden | collected 2011-10 | study: EMG produced TPA metagenomics assembly of the PRJEB12797 data set...
CCTCCCCCTTGAGGGGGAGTTAGAGGGGGTGTCCTCGCTCCCCGCTCCCCGCTCCTCGCTCCCCTTGAATCGCCTGCAAAGGTACGAAAAAACCAAATAAAAAAAGCATTTCTTTGTTATTATTGTATTTTTTCGTACCTTTGCAGACCCAAGTAATGATAAATAGAATATGCAAGAAACAAGACAAAATCGAATAGCACGCTTGCTCCAGAAGGAGCTGAGCCTTATTTTCCAGAGTCAGACTCGAATGATGCGAGGAGTCATGGTGTCTGTCACACGCGTAAGAATCAGCCCCGATCTCAGCGTCTGCACAGCTTATCTCAGTATTTTCCCCTCTGATAAGGGTGAGGAAATCATTCAGAATATTCAAGCCAACGAGAAGACTGTTCGTTATGAATTAGGTAAACGTGTGCGCACGCAGCTGCGTATCATTCCCGAGCTGCGCTTCTTTATCGACGACTCGCTCGACTATATTGAGCATATCGACGAACTCCTCAAAGGCTAAAACACCCATCACCCATCACCCACCACCCATCACCCATCACCCATCACCCATCACCCACCACCCATCACCCATCACCCACCATCATGAACACTGCCTTTTACATCGCTCGACGCTACCTGTTCTCCAAGAAGAGTACCAATGTCATCAACATCATCAGTGCCATTTCTGTCATAGGTGTGGCTGTGGCCACGATGGCATTGGTAGTGACGCTCAGCGTATTCAATGGTTTCCATGATATGGTAGCCTCCTTCTTTACTGCTTTCGATCCACAACTCAAGGTGACACCCACTACGGGAAAGACGGCTCCCGCGGACGATCCTATCCTGACACAGATACGTCAGTTGCCTCAAGTGGATGTAGCTACAGAGACCATCGAAGACAATGCTTTGGCTATCTACGGCGAACAGCAATCGATGGTCGTTGTAAAGGGTGTGGATGACAACTTCCCCGAACTGACGCATATCACTGAAATCCTCTATGGTGACGGCGACTTCGAACTTCAGGCGGCCAATCTGCAATACGGTGTGCCAGGCATCCGTCTGGCTCAGCAGATGAACCTTACGGCTCGATGGGACAACTATCTCAAGATTTATGCTCCTCGACGCGAAGGGCAGTTGGATATGACCGACCCCAGTAGCGGTTTTGAGGAAGACTCTCTGCTCTCTCCGGGTGTTGTATTCGCTGTGAAGCAGGGGAAATACGACCGCAACTATATCATCACCTCTATCGGTTTTGCTCGTGGACTGTTCGGACAGCAGGGAATGCTGTCCGCCTTGGAGTTGCGACTCAAGGCTGGCAGCGACCTTGAAGCCGTGAAAAAGCAGATGCGACAGATAGCTGGCGATAAGTATGAGGTGAACGATCGCTTTGAGCAGCAGGCAGATACGTTCCGCATCATGAAGGTGGAGAAATTCATTGCCTACATCTTCCTCACGTTTATCCTCATCGTAGCCTGTTTCAACATCATCGGGTCATTGTCGATGCTCATCATTGATAAGAAAGAAGATGTGGTGACGCTGCGCAATCTGGGAGCCAGCGACAGTCTCATTTCGCGTATATTCCTTTTCGAAGGACGCCTTATTTCAGTCATTGGCGCCATCATCGGTATTCTCATCGGACTGCTCCTTTGCTGGTTGCAGCAGCGCTTCGGCCTCGTATCTCTGGGGCAGACCAGCGGAAGCTTCGTCGTTGAGGCCTATCCCGTCAGCGTTCATCCCTCTGACATCATCCTCATCTTCCTCACCGTTGTTGCTGTAGGTTTCCTCTCCGTCTCGTTGCCTGTACGCAATTTCACCAAATAACCCTCGCTCCTCCCCCTTGAGGGGGAGTTAGAGGGGGTGTCAACCCATCACCCACCACCCATCACCCATCACCCACCATCATGTCTCACTCCCCGCTCCCCGCTCCCCGCTCCTCGAATATCTTCCGTCAATGGCTCTGGCTCCTCAGAATCTATCTTGTCGTATTGGTCGCTATGGTGCTGGCCAAGCCCCTCTTCATGCTCTATCAGCTGCCCACCCATCAGTTCTCCTTCTCAGATGTTCTCTCCGTCATTTGGCACGGACTCACCCTTGATCTCTCTACATCCCTCTATTTCATTCTCTTTCCCTACCTCCTCGTTCTCCTCTCACCTCGCTCCCCGCTCCTCCCCCTTGAGGGGGAGTTAGAGGGGGTGTCCCCGCTCCCCGCTCCTCGATTACATTCCTCTCTCCTCAAAATCTACTTCGCCCTTGCCTCCCTACTGATGGCTGTAGCCTTTGTGGTAGATACCAGTCTTTATGAGTTTTGGGGATTCAAGCTCGATGCTTCCGTTCTCCAGTTCATCGATGGTACAGGACATGCCCTCACCAGCGTCTCCGTTGGTTATGTCATCATACGCATCATTGCCATCCTTCTTATCGCCATCATATTATACCTCCTCCTCATCACCCCTTGTCCCGTCTCTTGCCGGCGGATTTCATCCGCCCCTCCCCCCCCGCTCCTCCCCCTTGAGGGGGAGTTAGAGGGGGTGTCCTCCCTCCCCGCTCCCCGCTCCTCGCTCCTCGAAGAACGATTCTCTCACCTTCTCCTTCTCCCCCTCATCATCATCGGACTGCGAGGAGGCACCAGCGTCTCTACCACCAACGTAGGACAAGTTTATTTCTCACAAAATCAGTTTCTCAATCATTCTGCCGTCAACCCCATCTTCTCGTTCCTTGCTTCCTTCGGCAAGTCCACCAACGACGTTCCCGACTATCATTTCTTCTCCACCTCTCAGCTCCCCGCTCCCCGCTCCCTCTTCCCCGCTCCTCTCCCCCTTGAGGGGGAGTTAGAGGGGGTGTCCTCGCTCCTCGCTCCTCGCTCCCCGCTCCCCGATTACATTCTCCTTATTATTATGGAAAGTTGCGGGGGACAGTTCACCGAACTGGGCGGTAACGCACATGTAACGCCTAACCTGACACGATTGGCGCATGAGGGTATCTACTTCACTCGTTGCTACGCCAATAGCTGGCGCACCGATCGAGGTATGCTCTCCATCATGAGCGGCTATCCTGCCCTGCCCAAGACATCGGTCATGAAGATGCCTTCTAAGGTACGCACACTTCCTTCTATAGCCCGTTCGCTCCAGCGTGCTGGCTATACCACTACCTTCCTCTATGGCGGCGATGCTGACTTCACCAATACGCGAGGCTATCTGCTCTCCACAGGAGTAGAAACCATCATCAGCGAAGACGACTTCACCAGCGAGCAGCGAGGCAGTAGCAAGTGGGGTGTCTGCGACAGCATCACTTTCGACAGACTCTATGACCTTCTCGCTCCTCGCTCCCCCCTCCTCCCCCTTGAGGGGGAGTTAGAGGGGGTGATCCCCGCTCCTCGAAAAACCTTCGTAACCTTCCTCACGCTCAGTTCTCATGAACCCTGGACGGTTCCTATGCCTACCAAGTTTCAGGATGAGAAGCTCAACGCCTTCTATTACCTTGACCATTGCCTTGGACGATTCATTCAACGGTTTCGAAAGACCGATGCTTGGAACAATACGCTTGTCATCATCATTCCCGATCACGGTATCCTCTACAAAGACCAGGACGAGACCAAGGAGATACGATCCCATATCCCCATGATCTGGACAGGAGGTGTCGTCAAGGAACCGAAGCAGGTGGACATTATCTGCAACCAAAGCGATCTCGCTGCCACCTTGCTCGCACAGTTAGGGTTGCCTCACGACGACTTCACCTTTAGTCGCGACATCTTCAGTCCCGACTACACCCAACCCTTTGCGATGCACACCTTCCCTGAAGGATTCTCCATTGTCGACACCACAGGTTTCTATGTCTACGACCTCAACTCCCAGCAACAAACCGTTGGCCACTCTCCATCTGCCATCCAATTAGGCAAGACAGTACTCCAACTGAATGCCAACGACCTGCGTGCACGTTGATTATCCAGCCAGAAACATTATTCTCTTCCATCTACGCACCGCCTGCGGATTCAACTGGGGTATACACGTCATTTAGGATGGCTAAACACCATAAAAAAAGGGTAGACCACCAATGGGTCTACCCTCTTTAGTCATCCTCCCCCTTGAGGGGGAGTTAGAGGGGGTGATCCCTCTCCCCGAGGTGGGATCAGGGTTTACTTTCTGAGCACCTTTACGCTCTTCTGCTTGCCGTTGTTGTAGTTGATGCGCATGATGCTGACACCCTGCTGAGCGCGAGTGAGCTTGCGACCACCAAGGTCGAAGTACTCGATGCTGCGGATGTTGTTCATGTCGTCGGTCATTGTGGTGATACCCGTGTTCTCGCCTACCTTCACCTTATTGGCGTTGCACACCTCGCCGGTTTGTAAGTTGATGAGCATAGCCACTACGCGCAGCTTGTTCTTGTCCTGGATGACATAGTTGCCGCTGGTGCTAAGTGCCTCAGCCAGGTTGAAGGTATAAGAGTGAATGATGGGTTCATCGGCAGCGATGCCTGTGGGCAGACTGTTCTCAATGCCACCAAGCTCAGAGATCATGACGACAACATCGTTGAAGACGAGTCCTTCAACATGATCTGGTGCCTCGATAAACGGCATGAGTTCATCGCATGCCTCCTCGCCGTATTCGCCCGAATAGTAGTTGCTCTGTACCCAGTCGGAACCCTCGCCGGTCAGTCCGTCGGCTATGAGGAGATATTCCAGAGCGAACTTCTCGTAGCCCTCATCCTCAACGTCGTATGGGAATACAACAGAGGTGTTGACGGTAACGATATCGTTGTCGCTGTCGAACGCTGTCTCCATATCGATGGTGGCTTGTCCGAATACCTTGGCACGCTCGGAGAGGTCGTCGACGATACCCATCGGCTTAGCACCATAGTTAGAACCCCAGAACGGGTCTACTTCAGCCACACGGTCCATAGCTGCACTTGGGAATCCGGGGAAACTGCCGAGAACATAGTCGTTCCAGGGATATTCATCCTGAAAGATAATTTCCATCGGGTCGCCGTTGTGGAAGCTTACGCAGACGAAGTCGTCGGGATAGAGTTCAGCCAGCTTCTCAAGACCTGTGAAGCCACGAACACAGTATCCGCACCATGTGCCTGTGTATTCTTCCATCAGCGTGCGATGCACGGGTACGGTGTTCAGGGTGATAAGCGGTGTGACAGACACGGCTCCAGCCTCTATGTTCTCCTCTCCGTTCACCTTGAGCACCTTCACCTCCAGCTCGTAGTTGCCGCGCTCGGTCAGAGCAGGCAGTGTTACGGTCTGCGTGGAGGTCAGTCCGTAGGCTCCGTCGACAGGCTCATCCAGGTCGATGTGCTGCTGTGTGGTGGCACCGTTGAGTGAGAGTTCGATGTCGACCGACTGAATGCCCTTAGAACCGTGATTGACGAAAGTCAGGTTCTGCTCGATGGGCTCGCCCACCTTCACATAATGCGTGTCGTTGTCTTCTGCGTAAGCAGCATTGTCGTAAATATCCTTACCCGATACACTTACCTTGATCATCGAGTTCAAACCCATGTCCCACGACATGTTGAGCCACTTCAGGAATCCTTCGGAGGTGTGCAGGTAGAGACCGTCGGTCTTGTTGCCTCTGCAGAGCACGATGGGTTTGGCTGCATCGTCGGTGGTCACTTCATCGATGGTCACAGAGTAGCCCACGTAGACTCCCTCTGCGGGAATGGTGTAAGGCTTCGGCAGTTCTACTACGGTGAATCCTTCCTCAGTGGGCGTCACGTCGATGCTCACCAGGTCGGGCACGTTCTGTCCGTTCTCGATGCGCAGCTGCGACGAGAGCCATACCTTCACGTTCTTCATATCAGCGAGTCCCTGAAGCGGAATCTGGATGTTGTCGATGTGTGCGCCGGTGAGGGCCGATTCGTTCAGACGGATGGCCACGTCGTAGGTCTGCGCTTTGTATTCGCCCCATACTGTCACGTCTTCCTTGCCTGTGTAGAAGCTGAAGTCGATGCTCTCGCCCACATTGTCGGCAGCCACCTCGGGATATTCGGGTGTTGCAGCCTCGGGCTGCACCTCGCTGCCCAGGTCGTTGACTTCCTGCCAGGCTATCTCCGAGCGGCGCTCCTCGCCTGCTCCGCGATAGATGGTCTGAATGCCGAAGGCCTCCGGGCCGATGATGTAGTAGTAGACATACATGTTAATGCCAGAGCTGGAGATGTCGTAGTTGAATGCGTCGCTGTAGCCGAAGGGAATCTCCGTCATGTCTTCGTCGATATACAGATAGTCATTGGTGGAGAAGTGGATGGGAATCTCCTCGCCGTTGACGCGGGCATAGAAGGCATACGAAATCTTCTCGGGCAGGATATAGTTGCCGTCGACGTCGGAAGTAATCATGTCGAAGTTGAAGTAACCCCAACCCCAACCAGCGTTATAGTAGCTGTAGCCGCCCTCGTAGAGCTCAACCCATTCGGGAGCTGCTGGTGTGGCTGCCACCTCGGTGAAGGGAGCTATCCTGGCGTTGTTGTACGATTCTGCATAGTAGACTTCCTCCGTGCCTGCATTCACCAGGAAGAAGTTGCTGTTGGAGAGAATCTTGGTAGCAGCATCGTAGTCGAAGACGATGTCCTCGTCGCTGAATGAGTATTCCTCGTAGCTATAGTCCCATTCGGGGTCGTAGATTTCTTTCACATTGGCACTCATGAGATACTGGTGGAAGCCATTCACTTCGTCGCGTCCGAGATACTGTCCGTTGGCAAAGGTCACCTTGTCGCCATTGATGGTACCCTTGATCCAAGCCTCGGGCATCGTGGGATAGATTCCCTGCACATAGACATCGTTGCCACTGAAGCCCACCTGAGCCAGACAGCCTCCGAAGTCCTCGGCAACCACCGAATACTGCTCAGTGGTCAGTCCGTCTGGCACTACAACGGGTTCGTCGTTCATCACCTCGAACGACAGGTTCCAGTCGCCCATACCGGCCCATGTCTCATCGTCGCCCCACATCAAGCCAATCATCACTTCGCCTGTAGCAAGGGGAGAGTCCTCTGGGGTGGTGATGGCGCGAGTTGCGGCATCGTAGTTGAGGGTGAACGAGGTCAGTTCAGGGTTGTAGACGTATGTTTCTTCTTCTGCGTCGTATTCCATCAGGGCTGCATACATCTCGTAGTAGCCACCATACTCAGCAATCTTGGCTGGCAACTCGAACGTCATCGTGGAGCCTTCGAGCTTACCCTCTATCCAAGAGGAATACGACACGGGGTAAGGCTGCGAGATGATGTTGCGGATGTACACCTTGCCACCATCGCCGAACACCACGTCGCCGAGAGCACTGGTTACCATAGTGTACATAGGACCGAACATCATGTTGTAGGCGTAGGCCTCGCCGTTGCGGCTGTAGGATACATACTCGCCGGCCGGCTGCTCAGTGATGTACTTGCCACCCTCTATCTTCTGGGGAGCCATCTTCTTCTGCCAAGGAGCTTTGGGAAGGCCAGCTTTCTGGTGGTTGACCAGTAGGCCGCGTGCCGACTTGGCCGACTGGCACTGCTTCTGCATTTCAGCTCTGGGAGCCATTGACTTGTCCTTCTTGACGACGGTCTTCGCCGTGCCGGGCAGTTGAACTACTCTTTTCTGCCCTGGTTGAGCCATACTTGCGGTCGCCACAAACAAGGCGGCCATCAGGAACATAGTAATTTTTTTCATCATACTTAAAGTTTAAAATGAATAAATAGAGAATATCTTGTTCGAATGAGAATATCTCAGGGTTCCTAATTTTTTTCAACTGATTGTAAAAATCATTCAATAATGGTTTTTCGACCATGGTCGAGATTGTAATTGAATTGCACTGCAAAGTTACGATTTATATTTCAATCTACAAATTTTTTTTACCGATAATTTACAAAAAGTTTTTTTTTTACCGATAATTTACAAAAAGTTTTGGTAATTATCTTGTACCTTTCGTTCTTACAGTTGACAGCTGACAGTTTACTTTTAAAGCGTACACACCCCCAAGAGAAAGATAAAGGTTATAAATTATAATATAATATATAATATAATATATAATATAATATATATATATTATTATAACCCTCCGCTCAGCCATTTTGCAACCGTTTCGTAGAAAACTGTCAACTGTCAAACTGTAAGATTTTGTCAGCCTATCACACCTCTCACCTCGCACCTCGCACCTCGTACCTCTCCATTAAAAAATTTTATGATTTTGAGTCCCCTCTGCAACTCCTTGTGTTTAAGCACTTTACAAAATTTTCGTCAGTTTTTTCCCCGAAATCCCCGATTTCTCATTTTTTTTTGTACCTTTGCACTCAGAAACAAACACATGTGTTAACCGCGATCTTTGACTTACTGAAAAACACACCTCCGCACTCCAGTGCAACCCCCCTCCGCACTCCAGTACAACCCCCTTCCTCTTTCAATGCAATCCCCTTCCTCTTTCAATGCTTTCCCCTGCTATTCCGCCCGTCATCCTCTCCACTTTTCAATACATAGCCTCGCGCGTGCGGTAGGACTCCCCCTCCCCAGGGGCGGGGAATAATGGGGGTATCTATTCTATGCTCCGCGCCGCTTGGTACCCGTACGGGCTTCCACCACGTTCACCACATAGTCGCCCAGTTTCTCACACTCGTTGATGAGGTCCATATAGATGGTGCCCACGCCGTAGGTGTACTGGTGATTGTTGATGTCGTTGATGTTCTGCGACTTCAACTGGTCGCGGTAGTTGTTGATTTCCGTCTCGATGTTGTACGAACGGTTCACGTTGAACGAATCCTTTCTGCCACCCATCAGCTGGTTCATCTGTGTCAGCGCATGATCTACGAGTCCCATCATCTGGTGGATGCGCTGATAGTGGCCCTCGTTGAAGTGGTCTTGCTTGGCAGCAAACTTGCGGTTGATGGTACGGGCCATGTTGTAGCACGAGTCGCCAATCGACTCCAGTTCGCTCACCTCACGCAGCATGGCTCGAATCTTACCCTTCGTGTCGTCGGAGAGGTGGGCATCACTCACGTTCTCCAAGTATTTGGCTATCTCTATCTCCATGTTGTCGGATATGCCCTCATATTTTTCGATGCGTGAGAAGAGCTTGTTATATTCAGCCTCGTTCTCCTTCTTCTGATTCGAGGTCGACGACGAGAGGTTCAACAGTTGCTGCACCATTCCGAACATACGCTGCATACGCTCCGAGAAGGCCGTGATTTCCTTTTGTGCCTCAAGCACCGAGAGCTCAGGAGTGCGCATAAAGCCAGCCGTGATGAAGTGCAGGCGGAAGTCCTCCTCCTCGTCTACTCGCTTCGGCTTGATAATCCAGCATACCAGACGCTCTATCTGGGGGATAAACCAGATAAGGATGAACGTGTTGGCCACGTTGAAGCAAGTGTGGAAGGCTGCCAGCACAAAGCTCAGTTTGGCTGCATTGGCCAGAAAGACCTCGTTGCTCACGTTTTCTTTCGTCATCGTCACGTCGTAGCCCACCATCCCGCAGACGGCATCGATGAAGGGCTTGAAAATGAACAATATCCAGAAGACGCCGAAGAAGTTGAAGAGCATGTGCGAGAGGGCTGCCCTGCGAGCCTGCGTGTTGGCTGAGAGCGCTGCCAGGTTAGAGGTCACTGTGGTGCCGATGTTCTCACCCATCACCAGCGCAATGCCTTGATAGATGGGTAGCGCTCCGCTCGAACAGAGTATCATCGTGATGGCCATCACTGCTGCCGACGACTGAACGCAGAAGGTCAGAATGCCACCCAAGAGCAGGAAGACAAGTGTGGTCCAGAACGAAGTGGGGTCGAACGAGGCAAAGAAGTTCAGCAACGCCTGATTCTCACCGAGGTGCATCTCCGTTCCCGTGAGTCGTAGTGTTCCCAATCCTAACAACAGAAACGACAGACCGAACAGGAAGTCGCCGAAGAAGCGGTAGCGTTTCTGATAAATCAGGATGATACCCAAGAGGAAGGCCGGATAGACGGCACTCGTGATGTCGAACGACATACCCGCCGACATAATCCAGGCCGTCAGAGTGGTACCAATATTCGCACCCATGATGACGGAGATAGCTTGCGCCAGCGTCAGCAATCCTGCATTTACAAAAGATACGGTCATCACCGTTGTTGCCGTAGACGACTGTACAGAGGCCGTCACCAGCATGCCCGTGAGCATACCCGTGAAGCGATTTGTTGTCATCGCACCCAGCACATGACGCAACTGTGGACCAGCCAATTTCTGTAAGGCATCGCTCATAGACTTCATACCAAACATCAGCAAAGCCAATGAGCCTAAAAGTTTCAATACAATAGAAATAGACATATAAAATGATTGAATTCGGTGCAAAGTTACAAAAAAATACATCAAGAAAAGAAAGTTTCACCGAAAATTCGTAACTTTGCACGGAAAAAAATATATCATGATGGAAAAAACCGTGACTTTAAGGTGCCTGAATAATGGCACAAACGTGCAAGTGCCTATCGGTATGACGCTCGAAGAGGCTTTCCCGCTGACAGGACTGCAGATGAAATATGGGCCGTTCAGCGCTCGTGTCAACAACAAAGTGGAAGGGATGCACTATCGTATGTACCGACCGAAAAACGTGGAGTTTCTCGATATCACCTCGCCTTCGGCCAACAGAGCCTATACGCGCACGCTCTTTTTCATACTCTGCAAGGCACTTCATGAACTGTATGACGAACCAATGCCGAAGCCTTCGCAGGACGAAGCCCCCGTCGCCACAGACAGGAAGCGCGTCAGGGTGAGCATCGACATACCTATCAGCAATGGTTATTACGTAGACTTGCAGATAGGGCGGCAGCTGACTCTGGAGGATGTGGGCCATATCCGTAAGCGCATGCAGGCCATCATCCACGCCGCTATGCCTATTCATCGCTATGAGGCAGCTACCGAAGAAGTGGTGAAGATGTTCCAGCAGGTGGGCGATTTGTCGAAGGTGAAGTTGTTCAAGACTACGGGAAGACTCAACACCATCTACTACGACATCGATGGCTACAAGGATTATTATTATGGGACGCTGCTCACCAATACTCGACAAATCTATCTCTTCGGCCTGGAGAAATACCACGATGGACTGCTCTTGCGCATTCCCTCGAAGGAGCATCCTGCCGAGTTGGGCGAAATGACTCATCAGGACAAGATGTTCAGCATCTTCAAGGAGCATCACCAGTGGCAGGATATCTTGGGCATTCGCACCATCGGCGACCTGAACGAGGCTGTAGAGCAAGGCGATAGTTCGCTGCTGATTCAGGTGAGCGAAGCCTTGCAGGAGAAGAAGATAGCACAGATAGCTCAGGAAATCGCCTCGAGGAGGGAGACGCGTATCGTGCTGATAGCGGGGCCTTCGTCAAGCGGAAAGACCACCACTTGCAAGCGACTCAACATCCAGTTGCTCACCAATGGCATCAAACCTGTGGGCATCTCGCTCGATGACTATTTCCTGGATCGTGAGCATACACCGCGCGACGAGAAAGGCAACTACGATTTTGAGCATCTCCATTCGCTCAACCTCGATTTGCTGAACAGTCAGATGAATGCGCTGCTCAACGGCGAGGAGGTGGAGCTTCCGAAATATAATTTCCAGACCGGACACAGCGAGAAGAGTGGACAGCTGCTCCGGCTGAAACCCGGTGAGGTGCTTGTGATGGAGGGCATTCATGCGCTCAACCCAGAACTCACGGAACATATTCCGCAGAAGCAGATCTATCGCGTGTATGCCTCGGCGCTGACCACGATACTCTTAGACAACCACAACTACATCCCAACCACCGACAACCGACTGCTACGGCGCATCATTCGCGACCATAAGTATCGGGGGGTGAGCGCACAGGAAACCATCCGCCGATGGGCCAGTGTGCGGGCTGGCGAGAACCGATGGATATTCCCCTATCAGGAGACCGCCGACGCAATGTTCAATACGGCGATGCTGTTCGAACTGGCCGTCATCCGCGAGCAAGCTCTCCCGCTGCTCGAAGAAGTGCCCGAGCAAGTGCCCGAATATGCTGAGGCCTACCGCCTGCGCAAGTTCTTGCGATATATCCGCCCCATTCCCAATATCGAGATTCCGCCCACCTCGCTCCTCCGTGAGTTCCTGGGTGGTAGTTCATTCAAATACTGATAACCTCACTCCTCGTACCTCGTACCTCGCACCTCGTACCCCGCACCTCGCTCCCCGCTCCCCGCTCCTCGCTCCCCGCATCTCGTACCCCGTAAATCGCTCACATCATGTATCAAATAGTATATTCCCTAACCTGGCTATTGTCGATGTTGCCCTATCGAGCCCTATATGTACTCAGCGACTGCCTATACCTTATTATATATTATATAGTGAGGTATCGGCGCAACATCGTCAGACGAAACCTGTCGACCTCATTTCCTGAGAAGTCTCAGCAAGAGTTGCGAAGGATTGAGCGAGCATTCTATCGTTGGCTGTGCGACTATGGTGTGGAAACCATCAAGCTGCTCAGCGTTTCAGATAACGTGTTGCGTCGGCATTTAGAGTTTCGTGGTCTGGAACAGGTGGAGCAATGCTTCGACGAGGGGCAGTCGTGTGCCGGCATGCTCGGTCACTATTGCAACTGGGAATATCTTTCGGCCACAGCCTTAGGGCTTACGCGATGGGGAGGAGAAGACAAGGATAAGACGGGGGCTGGGACCGCCGTGATGGGCTTGATCTATAAGCCGCTGCGGAATAAGGTGATGGACAGGCTGTTTCTGGCTATCCGCCAGCAGAAGCAGGGTACCTGCGTCTCACGCAAAGATATCCTCAGGGCGTTGCTCTCATTGAAGCGCGAAGGGCGCATGTCGTTCTTTGGCTATATCGCCGATCAAGGTCCTCGATGGGAGAACATCCATCTGTGGATCCCCTTCCTGAATCACGATACCCCCGTGTTCACGGGGTCGGAGCGCATCATTCGGAAAATGCAACATGCCGTGTTCTATCTCGATATGGAGCGCCCCAAGCGCGGAAAGTATATCTGCACCATACGCCCCATCACTCTGCATCCTGAACAGATGGCGGAGCACGATCTCACCACAACCTATTTCCACATGCTGGAACAAACCATCATCCGTGCGCCACAATTCTATCTTTGGACTCACAATCGATGGAAGCGTACCCACGAGGAATACCTCCAGCGCCAATCACCCTAAACCCTCATCTTTCATCCCTCATCCTTCATCCCAAAACAATGATTATCGGTTTCGATGCCAAACGAATAGTAAGAAACGGCACAGGGCTCGGAAGCTATGGCCGGACACTCATCAACGATCTCTCGGCAATTGTACCCGCTGATGACCAACTGCTGTTGTATGCACCCAATCTGGGGCGCGACGACCTTCGCCAGCAGATTGTCAGTCGCGACAACCTCCGTTTCGTCACCCCTCATCGTTGGAGGGGATTCGCAATTCCCGACTCTCACCTCCTATGGCGAACTCACGGCATTGTCAGCGACCTGAAGCGCGACGCTGTGGATGTCTATCACGGACTGTCTGGTGAACTACCCTGGGGCATCCGGAAGGCTGGCATCGCTTCGGTTGTCACCATCCACGACCTCATCTTCCTCTGCCATCCTGAGTATTATCATTGGGTTGACACGAAGATCTATCATCGGAAATTCCTGCGAACCATTCGCGAGGCCGACCGGATTATCGCCATCAGCGAGTGTACCAAGCGCGACATCATGTACTATGGCGACGTCGACGAGAAGAAGATCGACGTGGTCTATCAGTCGTGCAGCACTCACTTCAAGCTTCGCGAAACTCCCGAGAAACTCGAGGAAGTCAGGCAGCGCCTGCAGTTGCCGCCGCGATACATCGTCAACGTAGGCACCATTGAAACGCGAAAGAACATCCTGCTCGCCGTGAAGGCGATGCTGCAGCTGCCACGTGAGCTTTCCCTCGTTATCGTTGGTCGCACCACAGCCTATTGCGAGCAAGTCAGAAAGTTCATCAGCGCCAACCATCTTCAGCAGCGAGTCCACATTCTGCATGGGGTGGAGAATGCCGACCTCCCCGCCATCTATCAGTTGGCCGAGGTGTGCGTCTATCCCTCTCGCTATGAGGGCTTTGGCATACCTGTCATCGAGGCCATCCAGAGCGGACTGCCCATAGTGGCCTGTACGGGCAGCTGTTTAGAAGAAGCTGGTGGCGATGCCTGTCTCTATGTTCATCCCGACGATGTAGAGGGAATGGCCCAAGCTGTGGAAAGACTGCTGAAAGGAAATGCCGACCGCGAACAACGCATCGCCCAGTCGCAGCAATACATCACTCGCTTCGAAGGCCACGATGTAGCACGCCAGATACTCCATATCTATCAAGCCTTGAGCCTTCAACACCCATCACCTATCAACCATCAACCCTAAACCCATCACCCAAATAAAAAAGTTATTTCTCCTATTTGTCCTCACCTCGCTCCTCGCTCCTCGAATAGTATCTCACCTCTGAAAAAGGGCGTTTACATCGTCAATGGGCGCAAGGTCGTGCTGAAGTAATCACCTGAGATGCCTCATAGAGCACATTTGCAGATACTTCCTAATTTACTGGAATAGTGGAAGAGGTCGCTTTCAAGGTCGCCCAGTTCGAAGTTGAGGTTGATGTTGGCAATGCGTGCATCGAACTTGAAGAAGTCGGGGTTGAGCTGATGCATGTCTTTCCTGACCTGCTCGCCACATCCGAAGAGGGTGGCATAAATGAGATAGTCGCGCCAGAGTTGCACCTCGTAGGCATGTCGCTCGTTGGAGATGGTGAACTCTTCGAGGAATTTCTTGAATCCAAGCACTTTCCTGACGGTGTCTTTTTCTGCTTTTAGTTGTGACAGGGTCATCCGGTTTCTGAATCGCAAGACGAAGGTTTTCATCTCTTGCCGATGTTGGTTCATGTAGAGGGTAAGTTCCTGTGGTTGGAAGGTGCGGTCTTTCCCTGCCGCCTCTTTGAGAATACTGAACAGGGCTGCTTCAGCAGAGGCATCATCGGAGTGAGGGGTGAAGGACCCCACCCCTAACCCCTCCTCTCGAGGGGAGGGGAAATATGAGGGGTGAGAGGTGGGTGGTGTGGAGCATACCTCCAGACAATCGTTCTTGGGCTTGAGCCGTCCGTCGTAGATCATCCGGAGGAGATAGGCATTGATGATATTTTTCAGGTTGGCACCGTCCATCGCATTGAGGGAATAGAGGATGGTGTTTGTCTGAAGCAGACTACAGACGGGTTCACGCCAACAGCTGAGGTCTTGCTGCATTTTGGTGAGCAGCGAAGAGCGCGTTTGCTCTTTCCACGACATATAGAAAAGGGCTGCCACGAAGGGGAAGAGAACGCCTCCGAACACAAGTATGCCGCTAAACATCCAAATGGGGTCGAGACCGAAGGGCAGATGGATGGAAGCAAGCCACTGTGAGAAGCGGATAATAAGCTGGGTGAGCCAATCAACGAGGGTCTGCATGATGAAAAGATGAGGGGTGAGGGATGAAGGTTAGCGGATGCCGCCTCCTTGTCCTCCTCCAGAGAAGCCACCTCCGCCGCTAAGGGAGGAGAATCCTCCGAGGCCCGATGAGCGGTGTTGTTGCTCTTTCTCGGCTTTCTGTTGTTCGATGAAGTTGACAACGTGGTTGGTGCCTTTAGCCATCGCTGTGGAGAAGAGGGGGAGTAGAGCGTCGGAGGTCTCGATCTGTTGGGTGATGGTGTCCATCTTGAAGAACTCCGGGTTCACCTGTTTCATATCCTTTCTGACCTGCTCGCCGCATCCGAAGAGAGTGGCATAGATGAGATAGTCGCGCCAGAGATTCACCTCGTAGGCATGTCGCTCGTTGGAGAGGGTGAACTCTTCGAGGAATTTTTTGAAGCCTAACAGTTGGCGGATGCCCTCCTTGTCCTCAGTCTTGACGTCGGAGGCAAAGGTGGTCTGCCGCAGACGTTCCACAAAGTCTACGAGTTCGGCCTTGTGGTTGTCCATATAATTGGTGAGTTCCTTGGGTTGTAGCACACGGTCATCACCAGCTGCTTCGGTGAAGATGCGATAGAACTGGTAAAGCAAGGAGGAGTCGTTGTCAAGTAATGGGTGTTGGGTGTTGGGTGATGGGTGTTGGGTGTTGGGTGATGGGTGTTGGGTGTTGGGTGATAGGTGTTGATCGCTGATGGCAAGATACATCTTCTTGTCAGCGTCGGGACTGCCGGCCAGCGTATCGTTGTGATGTTCGTCTACTACCTTGAGCCATCCCATATAGAGCATTTTAAGAACGTATGCACTGAGGAGGTTCTTGGTGTTGTAACCAGAGATGAAGGATAGTCCGGTCAGGAAGCTGTTGGACTTCTGCAGTCCGTAGACCGGTTTGCGCCACCATGCGAGGTCTTGCGTGAGTTCTTTCTTGAGTTTCCTTTGTTTACGAAAGCCTGATGCGATAGCATATACACCAAAGATGCCGCCACCAACGAGACCCAGTCCGCCCAGTATGGCTCCAATCCAGGCAATGATGTCGGCCACCTTGTCACCCAGCGTTTTTTTCTCTACTCCATAGTCGCTGCCCTCAAAGGCTTTCTCTTTGAGCGTTTCGAAAGAGTCGTCGGTGATGAGTGCGGGATGCATCATGTCTTTTTCGAACCGACAGAGTGCCACCAGATAGTTATCCTCGTCGAATGGTTCGTTGCTCTCCACGACGATGCGGTCGTTGCGCACCTCTACCTCTCCCTTGAAACCGAAGGCCCATCCGCGGGCGTTGGCATCCTCGAGAGCAAATTGCTCGTGACTGATGCTCACGAGTACAACCTGTGGGGTAGGATAGATGCCAGGGTTGACGAACATATGGTTAAAGCCATCGTAGTCGTTATAGCTGCGCACCAGATTGGTGATGGTGTATTGGGTGAAGTAGGTGTTGTCCCCATAGTCGCCGATGCCCCAGCAGATTTCGTAGCTACCATCGCCCTTGTCGATGATGCCGCACTTGCGAGCCTTCTGTTGTCGGGAGGCTTTGCTGTCCCATGCTCCGATGTTCTGGTAGAAGTCCTCTCCTTTATTGTCGAACACTTTGAGGTCGGCAATCTGGCTACCTTCAAGGTTGCTGATGGGGATATACAGTTCCGACCCCTCGTTGTCGATATGCATCACCCGCTCCTCTGTGATGTGCGCGTCGCCATTGTCCTGCAGGCGGCACATGATGAAGAGCGTGTCAAGACGACTGTCGGCAGAAGCACGAAGGATGAAGGATGAAGGATGAAGGATGAAGCAGAAGAGAAGAGGTAGGAGGTGGGCAACACGAGGGGAGAGCCGTTGTAGTACAACGGCGTACAAAACCCGGGTAGACGGTGGATGAAGCATAGACGGGTCAGAGTTGGTCGATGGGTATATCGCGCTTCTCGGCGCGGTCGACGGTGAAGTAGTCGCGGTCTTTGAATCCGAGCATTGAAGCAACAAACGAGCTGGGCCACTGGCGAATCATGCGGTTGAGCTTGGTGGCCGTGTCGTTGTAGACCATACGAGCCAGACGGACGTTCTCTTCATATTCCTTGGTGTCCTTACGGTCTTGCAGTGCAATCTCGTCGAAGTGGAACTCTGGGTATTTCTCCACGACTACGCTCAGATGGCTCATCATCTGTCCGAGAAAGTCCTGTTGCTGTTGTGCCTCTGTTGCTGAGGTGATGTTGCCTGTGGGGCGGCGTGCCTCAATGGTCTTGATCATTGAGTTGGCCTCCACCTCGTTGAACTGCTTGAGTTTCTTAGCCAGGGTGAGCAACATGTCGTAACGGGTGTTCACCTGTACGTCGATTTGTCCGAGTGCATTTTTGCACAATTCGTCTTTGTTGACGAGTTCGCGTTGTGTATTGAACACATACACGGCTACTGCAATCACCAGTACAATGATGAGCAGCACTAAAATTCCAATAATCAGTAAAGCCATAGTTTTGTTAGATGAATGATGAGGGATGAATGATGAGGGAAGAATGATGAGGGATGAATGATGAGGGATGAATGATGAGGGATGAATGATGAGGGATGAATGATGAGGGATGA
>ERZ842401.3919-NODE-3919-length-17924-cov-3.594549_pt1 | contig 17924 bp, 16 predicted proteins | sample MGYA00521270_ERZ842401 | MGnify/ENA primary metagenome ERZ842401 (study PRJEB31892, sample SAMEA3878208) | bioreactor metagenome | biome: Moose rumen | place: Sweden | collected 2011-10 | study: EMG produced TPA metagenomics assembly of the PRJEB12797 data set...
ATAAAAATCTTATACGTTGGATTATAAGGATCTTCATCTCCAACTACAAGTATTTGAATCGGTAATTTCATTAAATCATCAAAAATCTGACGCAAATAATCGTATCCCTTAACGTCTGTCAATCTGCTAACCATGCAAATAAATAACTTGTCATCATTAGGTGTAAAACCGCAAAGCTTTTGTAATGCAAATTTATTTTTATATTTATATTCGTTAATCAAAGTCATTTTAATGTTTTCTATATCATTATCTTCAGATTGTATTGCAAATTCATTGATATTTATAAATTCTGATTCTGTTTTAAATCTATAGCGTTGATTACGTATACCATTACGAATGCCCTTAATTAAAACTGGCGCAAACTCTGGTAGTTCCTGTAATTCTTCAGCATGCCCTTTACTTACAGTAGTAACTACATCCGCAAAGTTTATTCCTATTCTTTGCATGCTTATTAATGTTGGTTGGATGTTTAACTTTTCCGCTTGTAATTCAGTCAAAAAATCAATTTTTTTCAGTTTGCAATTATTTGTACAATAAGCGCAAAGTTTGCATGTTTCCTTATCAATTTTAAAGAGATTAGTAATTTTCTTTTTCGGCAGAACACCTTTATAACAAGATGCATGAATCGTATATATTGTTCTCATACCGTTATATGGAATCATTTTAGCATATTTATACTTATGTAGTAGAGGGATTAGCCCAGTTTCCCAATCATTGCAATGTAAAATATTTGGAACAAACCCTACCATATGAACAATCTTTTGCAAAACAACATCACAAAAAATAGCATACATCTCTCCTTTATCTTCATACCATCCAACATCAACAACATAATATATCAACCCATCATACTCATATTTTTCTAAGAACATAGTTCCTTTTTCTCCATTAGCAAATTCATAAACAAAACTTTGTTTATTTATTTTAATTAATCCATTACACATAGGTACATCTGTAATTTTCGGCAGTACAACACAAATATTATTTACATTCTTAGATAAAACTTTAGTTAGTTGATAAATAACTTCTCCTAATCCTCCAGTTTGGTAGATGGGAACTGTTTCTGTAGTAATAAGAATGATATTATTTTGTCGTATCTGTAGAAATTCTTGTATTTTATCTTGTTGTGTATTATCAACAAGATAAGAACACATAGATTTATTAAATGATCCATCAAATTCGCTATAATGCTTATTAGTATACAGTTCTTTTACTATATTTCCTACTTGTATTGTATCAACAGACATATCATCAACTCTACAAAGAGAAATATTAAATTTAGTTGATATGTACTCTATAGCTAACTCAGTTTGATTTTTATATATATCGTATATATCATAAGGATGATCAATATAGAATATAATATATTGAGGATTAATCCCACATGAATCAATTACATCTAAAATAGCACTAGTTGTTAATACATGCATTGGATGCATAACTCCCAGAGGTATAGCTATATATAAATCATCCAAATCATTTTGCAGCTTAATTTCATTCAAAAAATTCTTTAACCAGACACATAGTTGATTATAGTTTTTTATACCATAAATATTTTTATAAATAGAAATTAATTGTTCATGGCTTTTCATTTTTTCTTCAGTTCTGTTATCCCAATGCAAATCATTAAATCCTGCATGAACATGATTAACTACATTTAGCTTTTGAAAAACGCTTCCCTTTTTCCTTACTGTACTAAGTTTAATTATATCCCTAAAATCTTTTTTTTCGTGATCCGTTTTTGTTATAGTTAATATTATAGAATCTACATTTGAAGCAAAGCAAACACCTGAAGCTGATCCAAGTGCATCATCTGGATGCGGTTCTATTATTATTACTTTTTTCTTGTTACATTTATACATTAATTTAAAACCTCCTTAAATCTAAATATTGCACAAAAAAGAATAACAAACTCATATGTTTGCTCAACTCCTCATACTTTTCAATCTACATATTTACTTTGTTCGCTCTTCACGGGTTTTTGTGGGGTAAGATTTGAAGAAGGAGGTAATACGTTCAGCAGTGCGTAACCCAACTTGTCCGCCAATCGCTTTGCCCGCGATTGCGGGCGACAAAACGACAGCATAATATATCACCGGAAGTTTTTATCCCACATTTTTCCGTGAAGAACCACTTTATTTAATATGTAATAACATAGCTATTTTCAATCTAGTCTCTACCTCATTCAAATTGGCGCTCTTAGGATATTAATAATTAAGTAAACGCTGATTAACTGATGTTTTCATCAGCATAATGGGTCTACGGTTCAAAATTTGATTGTAATTTGGCTGTTTTCGCTATGTGGATAACTTTTTCGCCCGAAATGGACATAGTTATCCTATGGCTTAAGCCATAGTTGGTTTATGTTTTGCAGAACCTTTTTGTCCTGACCAAACCATATACAGGTTAGTCAAAGCAAAGAGAATGTTGCCCGTTGCCTCTAATTTGCAGATACCACGATAGGGTGTTTTACGGAAGCCGAAGATGTCTTTGACTATGTGGAAAACATACTCGACTTTACTGCGTACTCTGGACTTCTGGTATTCGAGCTGACAAAGCCAGTAGGTTCCCGGACCTTCCAACCAACGATTCTTACGGTACGGCTTTTGCTTATTGACTCTGAAGTCTATTTTGGAGAGATTAGGATTATTCTTGACCTCATCATGGTTCTCTAAGGCGCAGTAAGCTGAATCGCCATAAGCGACTTCATCATCTTCCCTAAGCAACTGTGGAGCTACCGTAGCATCATGAACATTAGCGGCAGTCGTTATGACTGTATGCACTAACCCTAATCCGGCGTCTACTCCAACGTGAAGCTTTGCGCCAAAATACCAGATATTTCCTTTCTTTGTCTGGTGCATTTCGGGATCTCTCGCCTGTTCAGTGTTCTTTGTGGACTTCGGAGCATCTATGATAGTGGCATCTACGAATGTTCCGCCATGCATTATACGTCCATGTTCATTCATAAAGTCTCTGATGGCATTGAACACCAGCTTGTCGCTCGTTATCTACTATTATCTTTCTGAATTTGCACAAAGTTGTCGCGTCAGGAACACTATCCTCCATGAGATTCAGATGCATGAACTTACGCATGGCATAGCTGTCATAGATCGCGTCTTCTACCGCTTCATCTGACAGACTGTACCACCGCTGCAACAAGAACATCCGAAACATTGTCTCTATATCCCGAGCCTTTCTACCTACCTTGTTTTTGTAGTAATACGGCTCGATCAAGGCTACGATCTCATCCCACGGAGTAATCTCATCCATGCACTCAAGAAATTCTTCCCGCTTGGTCTTTCTCTTCCTCTGGCTGTATTCGTAGTCTGTAAAACTCATTTGCTTTCCCATGACGTACACCCCTTATTTGTGTTGCTAATATTATACCACATTCAGAGACGCGTGTCATGTGAATTAATCATTGTCTACTTAACATTTCTGTATTAACTCATTCAATAATAAGTTTTACAAATATTTGAATCGTAGCTTAATTAGCTTCTGTAATCTCAATTTAATTTTTATTCTTAATTGTGTTAAATGACCAATACCAAGAGTGGATTGTAGCTTTATTATAAATATTATTAGGTTAATCTCTATGTGGTTTTTAAGTATTAACTTTGCATAACAATTCATCCACAAAAAAAGATTTCAATTAATAAAAGCTCAAAAATTTTACACTTCAAGCAAAAAAACAAATTGTTATCTAATACACAATTCTATTTAGAAACCCCATCAAACTATCCATAGTGATTTCTTCATTATTTGAAATCAACTTAAAATCTTCAAATATTGTATTGTGATTGATATAATCGTCCGTACTCGAAAACAAACCTATATGTGTAATCTTTTGATTATATTGATATGTATATATTTTTTCCCACAAATCCTCTTTGCTTTTTCGTATAAAAAAAGAAAGTTTATTATCACTTTTTTTAATTCTAAGAAAAGACGGAGGAAACATATATTTCTTTACAGCAACTTTATATTTTCCTTCATTCAACGGATGATAAATTGCAATTGATTTATTCGTATCATTACCATATAGAAGTTTGGTATTATCTGAATACCTAATAATTAAGCCAAAATGAAAAGGGGCTTCTAAATTATTTGTTTCAGTACTTGCTTTAATTTCACATAATAATTCTTTTTCATTTTCAACGAAAGCCAAAAGTTGAAATGCATCATCTTGAATCAACCATGTGTCATACCTTTTATCACACTCATGTGTTATATGAATTCTTTTATTTTCAACACAAAACTGTGCAAAATTATTATTAATCATGATGATTTTAGAAGGATAATTAACACTCTCATCTCTGATTTTCATAAGTATTTCTCTCAAAAGATTAGCTAGATATACAAATTCCAAATTGGTATTTTCTATAATTAATTTACGAATCTTTTCTAAATTAGTTTCTTTTTTTTCATATGCATAAATTATTTTATTTTTTATAGTTCTCCAACGAGAATGGAATTTAATTAATTGGTGTTTATATTCACTTAAAATACTTGAATCAATATTTAGATTTGCTAATATCTTATTAAATGAACTATAATAAACACTACGCATATTCATAAAAGTTATTGCTTTATACAAGGGGAAATCCCTTTGCTCAGTTAGACAATTACAAATTTTCATCTCAATACTACATTCTGCCCAATCAATTCTATTTATTTCTTTTTCTATCAATCGTAAACTTTCTAGGAAATAGTTTTTTGAATCGTATCTTTTTTGCACTAAAAAGTAACAGCCTGTTTGATCATTTGAATAATAATTAAAAAAACATTTATGCATTTTATAGATATCATCAAATAGTATTTTAAAGTTTTCGTACCTTGTTGCTCCGTTTTCCAGTTGCATATTATCAAGGACATAATAGACTTTTCTGTCCAAGTCATAACCTTTCATAATAATAAAATGCATATGGTGCGTTCTTCTATAATCTGGGGCATATGGCATCATATACATATCTATGGGTACAACTACAATAACATTATTTTCTATATTTCGAGTAATAATTTCATGAAAATTATCTTCATCAACGTATTTTGTGTATTTTAATTGTAAATCCAAGCCAAAAATTCTCGATAAATTTTCGGAATAATAGTTAGTAAACGAATTATCCATTAAATTAGGATTAAAATCTAATAAATACAAATTTGAAAATGACTCCCAAAACAAAATCAATTCTAAAAACTCGTAATTAAATGCATAAAAAGATGTTGCAATTGGACGCGAACGGCAATTTAGTTCATCCCATAAATAATGAATGTTTAATGAATGAATATTATTATTTACTTTAAATCTACAGTGTTCTATATCCTTATTCATTGAATATTCCTTTTTTTAAAGTAGCTTGATAATTTTAAATTCTTGAATCAATATTAAATACTTGTCCAGTTACACTAGAAACTTGTTCAGATGAAAAAAATAAAATAAAATGAATTAAATCTTGTAGATTCATCTTAATAGGTAATAAACTTTGCTCTTGGGCAACTCTTTTCTTTTCGTAATTGCAACTATTTAAGTTGGTGGTGATATAACCAGGACAAACAGTATTTACTGCAACATTAAACTTGCTAAGTTCCTTTGCCAAAGATTTGCTTAACCCTATTAATCCTGCTTTCGAAGCCGAATAATTTACTTGTCCAGCACTTCCAATTTGACCTTTTAATGAAGAAATATTTATAATCTTTCCCATATTTTGTTTTATCATAATTTCCGAAAACATTTTACAACATAAATATACTCCAGTTAAATTCACATCAATAACCCTGTCCCAGTGTTTCTTAGACAAAATTTGAATATCACTATCATAGCAAATTCCAGCATTATTAATTAAAATATCAATCTTTCCAAAAGCGGAAATTGTTTTGTCCCTTAACGTTTTGACATCCATCTCATTTGTAACATCAGCCTTTACTTTAATACAATTGTTATTATGTCGTGCTATTTCTCTATAGAGTTCTTCAGCTTCATCATCACTATTTAAATAATTAATAACAATCTTTGATTGCTCGTTAGAAAAAGCTTTAATTAGTTCACGACCTATCCCTCTTGAAGAACCTGTTATAACTACGACTTTGTTGTTTAAACCTAAATTCATAATTTAGCTTCTCCTAGAACTTGATTTATTTAGTAGTGTCTATCAGTAACAGCATTATTTACTAATTATCATATATGATAAATCAGCAAACACATTCAATTTATTAAATGTGTCCTAAATAAAAACTAAGATTATATATCAGACATTCCCATATATAAAACTTAAAACGCTGTTTTTTAATCTTCTAATATATACTGATTTTTAAAAAGCAAATCATATATCTTGTTTTTATTATAAAGATTTTCATGGATATCTATCGCTACCATTTTCCCATCTTTTAAAACTAATACTTTGTCGCAGTCTAATATAGAAGACAAGCGATGAGCAATAGAAATTAAAGTCTTTCCATATGAAAGGTTCCTTATCTCTGAAATAATATCATTTTCGTTTTTGTTATCCAAAGCACTAGTGCTTTCATCAAAAATAATAATTTCATTATCTTGTAATATAGCACGTGCAATTGATAATCTTTGTTTTTGTCCTCCAGAAAGCTTTACACCATTTTCGCCAATTATAGTATCCATTCCATCTGCTAGAGTTTCTATGAAGTCATAAATATTTGCTTTTCGGCAACAACTTACTAGTTCTTCATATGTTGCATCAGCTTTAACCATTAAAAGATTATCTCTAATTGTTGTATTAAAAAAAAATGGTTCCTGGGTAATTAGGCTTACTTTATCCAAAACACTTTTACTATTCACATTAGATATATCCACATTCCCAATATATACCATTCCAGCATTCGGTTTTATTTGTCCACTTAACAGCTTAGCGATTGTAGATTTACCACTACCACTTTCACCAATAATCGCTAAATGTTCTCCTTGTTTGACTTTGAAAGAAACACCTTGAATGGAAAATTTATTATTACAATCATATGAAAAATTCAAATTTTTAACAACAATATCATTTCCTTTAATTTTTTTGTAAGGTTTTTCCTTAACCTTCAAACTCAAAATATCTATTACTTTATTTATTTTTACAGAATCATTTTTGAAATTCAGTATTGAGTTATTAACATTTTGTATACACTCAAAAAAACAAACATAATAATTAACAAAGACTAATAATGTTCCGATTGTCAAAAAGCCATTTATCAAAAATAATCCACCAATAAAATAAATATATAATTGTGTAATAAAATTTTTTGTAAAGTAAGAAAATGTAATTCCAATATGTAATAACAACTGATTTAAAAACCAAGAATGTCTTATATTTTTATAGTGACCATTTAGAATGTTAAATTGTTCATCTTCAAGGTTATTTATTTTAATATCTTTCCAATTTTTGAATGAAGAATGTAAAAAACTGTAGTAGTTTGTTTGTTGTTCCCGTAATCTTTCATGAACACGCTTAGTTTTATTACCTAAACAATTAACAACTATAAAAGCCATGGGCACAAAAACAAAGCTCAAAAGAGCTACTTGCCAACTATAAAGCAGCAAAATTATTCCTAATACAATGACATAAACTACAGAATACATAAAGTCCACTATATGGGATAAAAAAAATTTTGCTACAATTGCGGAATCATTTTCAATACAAGTAGTTATATCTCCAATCGTATATTTTTTGTATAATGAATTATCCATTTGTATATATTTATTAATTAATTCATTTTTTAATTTCAAATCAAATTTTAAGATCATTTGATTTGAAATTCTTCTACTAATATCTAACCCAATTGTTGCAATAAAAAAAATAGATATGTATCCAACAATTACAAACCAAATTAAATTTAATTTCTTTTCTACCAATATATAATTAACAAAATATGAATATATTAACAAAGGAATTATTTCACAGAATAGTCCCCAAATCTTTAACAACAAAAGAAAAAATAAAGGCCTTTTAACATCATATACTCTAATAAATAATGATTTTAGTATTTTAAATCGCCTCATACCGTTTCGCCACTCTTTCGAATTTTTGCAAATAAATCTTTATATACTTGATTATTCTTAATTAAGTTATCGTGACTATCATAACCTTTAATTTCTCCATCTGCTAGAACAGCTATTCTATTACATTGTTTTATTGTTGATAAACGATGAGAAATTATAATACATGTGCGTCCATCTGACATTTTCTTTATGGCATTTCTAATAAAAGATTCATTATAACTATCGAGCGAAGCAGTAGCTTCATCAAAAATTAATATTTTAGGATCTTTAACAAATAATCTTGCGATAGCTAAACGTTGTTTTTGTCCAACTGATAACTCATAATCGTTGGTTTCTATAATAGTGTCGAGACCATCAGGAAATTTCAAATAGACATCATAAAGAGCGGCTTTTTTTAACGCTTCTATTAGCACCTCATCATTTTCCTTACTATTTGAAAAAGAAAGATTATAGCGCAGTGTATTACTGTATATTATTGTTTCTTGATGAACTATACCAATCTCTTTACGCAAACTATGCAGATTATAATTATCAATATTCAAATTATCAATCCGTATTTCTCCATCATTAATATTATATAGTTTATAAATCAAATTCACCAGTGTTGTTTTTCCTGAGCCACTTTCACCAACAATTCCGATTATATTACCTGCATTAATATTTAGATTAATGTTTTTCAATATTTTGTTATTATCTCTGTAACCAAAAGAAACATTTTTGAATTCTATATCGCCATATTTTATTTGTTTGGATAAAATATTTTCTTTATAATCTTCTTCATCCTCATTTAAAACTTCAATGACACGCTCAATAGATGCATTCTGTCTACCGTTATCAACGATTTTTTCGTGGATAGTTTCAAAATAAGTAGTAGCCATATTAAAATAACTTATCGCCGCTACAAATACACCTATCTGCATATTTTTATGCGCAATAAAAAAGGCACAAATTATAAATAATAATAATTGTGAAATAAGAGCAACAAGTGAATTTGCTCTTTCAGATTTCAGTTCAATTTTTCCTCGTTTAACTTTTATTTTATTTATTAAAACAGTTTTTTTTAAATATATTCTCTTAGCCTTTTTACAAGAATTAAGCATCTTAACATTTAACAAATCTTTCATAAATTCAAATAAGTATGACCACACTTTCCCTTGCTCATTTATTATCCTTTTATTGATTTGATGGTTTTTCTTTTTAAAATAATTTGAAACAAATGCTAAAATCGGTGCTAATATAACTGTAAATATTCCTAGAAAAACATTGTAGTAAAACATAAACACAATTGCAAAAGCAATATGTAGAAAATTCGAATATCCCCAAATGCAATTATGAAAAATTAGATTTACAAAAGCTTCTGTATCGCTCTCCATTCTATTTATAATATCTCCGGTATTTATATTAGTTAGATCTTCTCCTTTTTTATGTAAAATTTTTTTAAAAACAGTTCGTCTTATATCAAATAAGAAGCCTGTCATTATGTTTGATAAAAGCAAATTATTCAGTGTTGCTATAAGAAATTGATTAAAAACAAGTATACTCACATAAATCAAACATAGCCTTAAAAAAGCAGTCATATTTTTTTCATATAATGCAATATTGATAATTTTACCATTAAAAAATGGATAAATCATATCTATTAATGTCATAATTGTAACAACGAGACAAGAAAAGAAAAAAGTCCATTTATGCATCATAATAAACTTAAAAACCCATTGTTTTTTTCTCATAATACCATAATACCTTTCTGAATTCTAAAAAAACCGCCACGATTTTCTAAATTATTAACACAAATTATCCTATTTATTATTTAATTGCATTACATTAAATGTTGTAGTAGAAGTACGACTAACGACTTGAGAAATACCTGCCCTAATTATAAGATGTAAACATCTTATACATGGTTTAGTGTCTTCTAGATACTCCCCTGTCATTAGATCTTGACCTACTAGGTAAAGTTTTGCCCCCATGGTTTCATTAATAGATACTGCTTTTAAAGCGACAGCCTCAGCATGTATTATTGTGTAAAATTGCTTTTGTTCTTTTATTAAATTTGGGTGTTGAACATCAAAAAAGCAATCTGATACCTCTTTATATAATGTTTTAGTATTTGCAACATAACTATATCCTGTAGATACTATAGTACAATCACGAACAATAACAGCACCATAACATCGATGATGACAATTACTATATTTCATATACTGTTGAGCAATATTGAGATAATAATTGGTTTTATCAACATTATCCATAGGTTTTTCCTTTTTTATGCATAATACTTTTTCTATATAAATATTTAAAAAACTCTTTTTATTGGTAAATTAGAATAATTCTGATAACTGATTTGTTAAAAAATGATAAACTCCGTCCTCGTTATTATTAAAATCTGTTATATAATCTGCCACAGCTTTTGCTGCGTTTACTCCATTATTCATACAAATCCCAATTCCAGAATTTTTTAACAACTCAATATCAGTATTAGAATCTCCAAAAGAGATAATATTGTCTAGTCTAACGCTATTCTCTTCTGCAATAGATTTAACGGCTGTCCATTTGTTTACAGAACCTACAGATATATCAATAATATCATCACGACCTCTCCAACCACAAACTATGATGTGGTTGAACTTTTTTATTATCTCATTTTCAAGAGATTGACGATAATCAGACGATATACTAATAATAATTCTTTGAATATCATAAATTGAAAATATATTATTTCCCACATAAAAAAAAGGTAAATCCTTATGCAGCATTATTTTATGTAAATATTTATTATTAGTAGTAAGTAAATATGTTTCATTGCATCTTGATAGAACAATATTATTTATTTGAAATTTTCTTTGATAATTAAGCAAAAACTTTAATATGTGTTCTGCATTATATATATTTTTTTGATATTTTATAGTTCCACTAATTGGATTGTAAATTAGTCCTCCGTTATTACAAACTAATTCTGTATCCAATTTCAAAATTTTATAATATGAAAAAGCATCCGAAACTGAGCGACCAGTTGCAATACACACCATATGCTCATTGTTAATTGAACATATCGCTTGCTGTAATTTACGGGTTAAACAATAATCATCAGTAATACATGTTCCATCAATATCTAATACTAACATTTTTCTCATAAAATACCCCCTCACTACTTTCACATATCACATACTATAACCCCATTCAGATTAGTTCCAAGACTAAACAGCTTCAAATTTAGTAGATTGCAAAATTTGATACCGCTTGTGAATAATAGAACATACTCTTATTGCAATTAATATACTATTTCATAAAAAGAAACATTTTTAGCATATTCAAATTCACTTGAAAAACTTTCAAAGAATGGAATCAAACGACTAATTCGATATTTTCTTTGAATCAACTTATGGTTTGATAACATTAATATGTTCTTGCTCAAAAAATCAAGATAGCCATACGATTTTTTTCTAAATTCTAGCTGATTCATCGGATTTAATAATTGAAGCGAATTCATAAGTTCAAAATACACTAATTCGCTTGCACCAAATAAATGTGTTAAATATAAATCAAACAATTCCTCTTGAGCGCCAAATCCTAATCTAAAATCGCCATACGTTCTTTGTTTATCCATGGAAACATTCAATAAATCTCGAAATTTATATAAATCAATTGTATCAGGATATATATGTGGGAATAAATTTAAAATATCGTTAAAACCAACACAGAAATCTGAATTATTATTATTCCAAGACCATATTTGTATTTGTTGTCTTAAATCGTTATTAAATCCATCTAACTTATAAAAGCTACTTTCGCTCATAATTAATCTTTTGTTAGGGGATAAAATAGCGTTCAAAACTTCTTTTATATATGGTGATTCCATATTTCCAACAAAAAGCATCTTATTCACAAATTACCATTAACCCCAAAAATCTGTCTGCTGATTATATAATCGAACAATGGCATATATACTTGAAAAGAATCAATTGTTAGCAAACCAACTTTTTTTCCAGAATCATACGCAATTTTATGATGCAAGTATGCCATCTGATGGCAATCTAATAGCCCCATTCTAAACAAGTTTATAGTTGAGTAACTTACATGCATATTAATAATTCCATCATATAAGTCAAGAAGAATATTATTTATACATGGAGTAGGTACATAGTCTCGATTATCTTTACTCGGATCATATATACATATTACAATGGGTTTAATATTCTTTCTCTTTTTTAACACATTAATCGCATTATCATATTGATTAATCTTACTTGGTCCATAAGAATAAAGACGTTTCATTTCAGAATTCTTGCCAGGCATAGAAACCTGTGACAAGTAATAATCTCGATTTTTTAATTGCCAAAGGCAAAAATCACTTAATGTTTGATCAAAAATGTAGTTTCTTGCTTGAACTGACAAATGTTCCAAAATAAAATACTCTTTACCACATATTTCTCTAGAATTAGCATTCAAAAGAAAATATTTCATTGATTTTTCCCAACACTTGTTAATTGATGAAGCCTTAATCATGTTATATCCTTTCGAATATAAATAAAAACTTAAAATCACAATACAATTTAATTTGCAAATTGATTTTACTAAATATACATACTTTCTTTATTATATGCTCTAATAATTTCCAAATATGGAAATTCTATTTCATTATTATTTTTAATATATACTATTTTTTTATTATTTTTAGCATAATTCTGATAAAGTTTTTTTAATCGTCGCAATGAAAAAAAATTTTCAAATTCATTTGCACCCCCTCTATCTTTAATTCTTTTTTGTACCAACTCCATATCCGCATCAATGACAAAAGTTAAATTTGGTTTCAAACATGAATTATATGCTAAATCTATAAACTCATTATTCGCCATCCAAACCTTTGCATACAATTGCTGACATATTGCCCATCGATCCAGTAAAATAATAGTGTCATTAGAATCCATTTTTTTTATTTTTTCAGACTGTTGAAACAAATCAAAACTCATAAGGTAAGAGCTAATAACATTAAACGCATGCTTTTGATTAGGATATTTTAAAAAAAACTTATTCCTAAGTATATTATAGTTTTTCATAAAACTAGAATGAGCATTTAACGCCTTAATTATATGTACCTTTTTTCCTTTTTTTTTAAGATATTTCGCAAACATATTTATTAATGTAGTTTTCCCCACACCATCAATACCAACAAACGCAATTATCATAATAAAACACCTTAAACTAAATTATCTTATATTTTGCTATAAATAATTATAACTAAAAATTAATCTGATTAATCATAATCGGATTCTTTATGTTTTTCATCCAAATTAAACCTCCACATATTTTTTTTTCATATTCTTGAAGGGATAGTTCTCCTAACATAAAGTCTTTTAAAAACAATATTTCCTGCCCAGAATGCTTTTCAAAAAAAATTTTATGACTATCAATAATCTTCCTCTTGTAAAAACCAGAATTTCTACTATGAGCTATATGTATATTTTCTGCCTTTGTATTATTTACAAAAACAGTTCCTCTTGTCCACAACCGATACCCAAGCTCAAAATGCTCGAATCCCCAATCCTTAAAATCATTATCAAAACGCATATTGGAAAGTGTATTTTTTTTGAGTGCCATATTTCCAGATAGTGTTGATAACCAACAAAGATGGCTATCAGTTTTTCCAAATTCATTATAAATCTGAGAAATCACTTTATAATAAACACTTTTTCGTCGTAAAATATTATTTACATTCGTCTTAAGCTTATTAATATTTTCATATGTTTCTGTTGAATACCCGACACTAACAACAGGCTCTAAGGAATCAATACAGCACATATGTGATTCTATAAAATCCGGAGTGGGTATTCTGTCACTATCACAGAAAATTAAAAAGTCACCTTTAGCATTATCTAAAGCAAGATTTCTTGCCTTGGCCCTTCCCTCGTTTCTTTCAGTACGCAAAAAACAAAGATTTAAATTTGTATATTTCTCTAGTACAGATTTATCATAGTACAATGAACCATCATCCACGATAATTATTTCAAAAGGTTTTGTTGTATTTTGTCGAGAAAAATGCCATAAAACTACATCTAAAGAAGGGTATTGATTATATATGGGAATAATTACACTTATCATATTCTATTTCTATCCTTCAAAAATATCATTAACTATATTATAAATATCCTTAATCAATTTATCACGTATTGACGCAGACATAACTAAACCTTGTTCGTCATTCCTATAAATGGTGTGTTTACCAACACAATAAAATTTATTATTCACAAAGGCATATCCACTATATTTTTGTAAGATCAAAAATGGATTGAATCTTGATAAATGTTTTAGTAATTCGACAGATATATTTAATCCCTTACTTCTATTTAGTATATTTCCAAGAATACAACATTCCTTTTCTGCCCATTCATACCTATCATATAGTTCACTAGTATCAATTATAGATTGTTTTTTTTCAGAAACATCTAATCTCTCCCAAATCCTGCTTACTTCTGGAAATAACATAATTGAATTTGAAAAAAATTCTCTATTTTCATATAGTAGATAATTACCACAACCAGACGCAATCGCAATAATCTTGACATCTGAACTTCTTTTATTTAGAAAATCAATCATAAATATAAGTACATCTTGCATTAAATCATATGTGAGGTTTTCACTTTTTCCACTACTATCACCAGATGCTGGAAAATCAAACATACAAATATTATATTTGCTACTAAGATTATTTGCTATTTGAGAAAACAAAAAACCTGGTCCTGACTTATTTTGAAATAATCCATGTAAAAACAAAATGTAATTTGAAGAATGACTTTTCTCAATAAGTTTTACACAAATGCGAGTGTGACCTGTGTAGAGAAAAAACTCATTTTCTTTTGTATCAACCATTTTTATTTCTTTGCAATGCCACTGAACTATTATATCAATTAAATCCCTAATCCAGGTACTTTTGGTAAAAAGATGATCTGCTTCTGGCAATAAATACAATGGCCAATTTTGTTTTTGCCAAAACCTCCTACTATTCTTTGATGTATGATCCCCCGTTGAGTACACCCCAAATAAATCAACTTTTTTATTTAGTTCATTTGTATCAATAAAATATTTTTTATAGTTTTCTAGTATTTTCCAATTGATCCATGTTCCTAAATTGCTATCATAAACTAATTTTCCACACTTTATTTTCGGGCGGAGAATTCTATCTGAGTTTGATTCTTCAACACATAATCCATTACATGATAAAATAGCAGTTACATCATTTCTTTTTTTGGATACATGATAAGCAAATTTTAAGCCTTCGCTAAAACCAATATAAATAATATTTTTAAAAAATGAAAATGACTTTAATAATTGATTAGTCACTCCATCTAATTGCTCAATAAAAGAATCAAAATCATTTTCAAAATAATTTCCACCATTACTTCCTCCTCCTAGAAAATCAAAACGCAAAACAGAGAACCCCTGCGCATTTAATTCCCTAGCAATTCGCGTAAACATAGCTCGAGAGTCTCCACGATCTCCAAATATTCCTGGTACTATTATAGAAACATAAGGATTTAACAAATTAAACGAAGTATGAAGAACGGAATTTAAAGTTTTAGTTTTATATTTAAATGATAAATTAATCTCATACGATGCTCTATACATAATATTTATTAACCAATTTTATAACCGCATTTACTGAAGACATATTTTCTATTGTCAAATCATTATCATCAATCTCAATTTTCAATTCATCCTCAATCAAAGTCACTAATTTAAGCACTCCTAAAGAATCTAACCCTAGGTTAAATAAATTTTGGGTATAATCGTTTATTTTAGTATCTATAACTGCTTCAATTATCTTTACAACAACATCATTTTTTTCCATTTTATTGTTCCTTTCTAATTAATTCCGTAAAACTACTAGAACAGATCACCTTAATTAATAATATTAAATATTCTTTCATTCCTGGCATTCGAACCAATAATCTAATATTCTCTGCATGTTTAGACAATTCAATTACACAATGCACTTGCATATAATAAAAAATTATTCTTTCAACCTCTATTGGTAGTTTATCACAATAATAACTATGTAAAAACAATCTAACCTGTTTGATTCTTTGAGGATTAATATTGTATCTATCAGTTCCATAATAAATCAAAGAAAGAACAGTATTAGCAACATCTTCCATTGCATTGCCAAAACGCAAATTATCAAAATCAATTAGATATGATTTACCATCATTTGACACAATGTTTTCTAATATACTATCACCATGTATAATAGTATCAATACTTTCTGTGTAGTTATCAATAATTTTCATGTACTGATCTCTACATGATAATATTTCTTGCTTAATGGAATAGTCGCCATTAAAAAAAAATTTGAATTGCTGTTTTGCCTCTCTTAACATTGTGCCAGTGCTACTACAAGACGTAAGTAAATTCGGATTAGCGACCTCATGGTACTTTTTTAAACATTTAGCTATTTCCTCATACTGTTCCACACTAGGGTGTTCTCCAAAAACATACTCAAAAACAACATAGTATCGATGATTAAGGTGCATGTGAAACTCATCAGAGAATTTTTTTCCCAATGGACAACCTACCTTAAGATTCATTTTTCTCAAAGTCCAATAGTATTGCCAAATTCTGTTTAATTCTTGCAGATTAAATTTATCTGAATAGTCTTTAAGGATGTAACGATTTTTATCTATGTCCGACAACATAAAACTTTGTCTAAACATTAGTCGTTCAATCATTTCAATTTTGACAATTTCTAACCCATAATCTCTTTTAAGATTTTCTATTATTTGTTGTTTCGTAATCAATATTATTCACACCTGTTGAGATATTTTCTTTTGCTTTTATTCCTTAAAACTTTAATAAATTCACTCCAATATGGGTTAAGTGTATTTGCACTCTCAACCATTTCATTATCCCTAAAAGCTTGCTCTAGTCGCAAAACCAAAGATATTTGCTCACTGCTAATTGATTCTCTCGTCATATAAGGCATACTATAACATGAACGAGGCTTTATATTCTTGAGATTATCGAACACACTAAATTGTTCTTCATAAATGTGCAAACTACCAACCATATGGGTATATACCCCCAATTGAACATTTAATTCTACAGCTAACATCTCTTGTAACATTGTAAAACTAAAAATATCGTATGGCATTCCAAGAAAAATATCATTTGAGCGCATATATGTAACCGCATTTAATTTTCCATCACGAATAAAATATTGAAGTACACATGTACATGGAATATCTTTGGAAGCTGAGAATAAATCCCTAGGTTGATATATTGAAATTACAGCTTGTCTTGAGTCGGGATCTTTCCTTAAAAGAGTTTTAATTTGTTCCCATTGGGAGCATTTTCCACCAAATATTCTTTTTCCATAAGCCCCATTAACAGTAATTTTATCATCTGAAAACCGTGGGTAAATTTTACTGTAATATTCTATAATATTTAATCTATCACTTCCTCGAAGATACCATAAAAATTCGCCAAACGCAAACGACAAACTCATCTGTCGTATGGTATTATTAGTAATTCGATTTCTTGGATCTAAAATCGTAAAAGACACCCCTATACATTCTTTTATTTTCATGCCACGGGGGCTAGACTCAGGCGCATATTGTAATTTACCTATATAATAAATAAAAGCTTCATTGACATTTTTAAAATTCATGGTCTATTCCACCTGTAATTCGTCTTATTTTTCCATTATATGTTCTAGAAACACTATCCACAATTTGAATTTTCTTTGGGATTTTATAACTGCTCAAATTTTCTGAACAAACAGACTTAATATGTTGAATGATTTCAGTATCCTTAATTTCTAAAACAACATCAGCACATACCATTTCTCCATACAATTCATTTGGTTCCCCATACACCTTTACATCAACTACACCAGAACAAGTTAGAATTACATTCTCAA
>ERZ842401.3920-NODE-3920-length-17917-cov-17.845930_pt1 | contig 17917 bp, 12 predicted proteins | sample MGYA00521270_ERZ842401 | MGnify/ENA primary metagenome ERZ842401 (study PRJEB31892, sample SAMEA3878208) | bioreactor metagenome | biome: Moose rumen | place: Sweden | collected 2011-10 | study: EMG produced TPA metagenomics assembly of the PRJEB12797 data set...
GAAGCAAACTTTACATCGAAGGAAACAATTTTGTAAACTTCTCAAAAACAACTGGAGATTCAGTATCGAAAGGCTCTTACATTATCGGCTTCTTCTTCGCTGATACAAGTAAGGCTTACGGAAATGTTTCCGGTTCATGGACGGCAAAAAACAACAGCACCGCAAATGGCAACGAAGGTTCTGTTTCTGCGCCAAAGTACACATACACGGCACCAACAACCTATCCAACATCTGCCCCAACTGATGTTGGTGTCGGAAAACTTTTAGCAACCGACTTGCAGTAAAATTCATTTTGCAAGATTCGTTTTACATATTCAAAAACGAATCTTGACACAAAGCACTTTGTTTGTATAAACTCTTACAAAGCAAAGACGCTATAGGACGCATTGATTGCGTCCGTAGCGTCTTTTTGTTTTTTGGGGGAAATATGTGCGGTTTTGTAGGTGCTTTTGATTTGAGTTCGGGCGGAAAGCCGATTGCGGACGGTTTGCGCGACGAATTGCGCTCGCAGATTTTGGAAATGTCAAAGAAAATCCGCCATCGCGGACCTGATTGGAGCGGTGTGTACACTGGCGAGAACGCGATTTTGAGCCACGAGAGGCTTTCTATCGTTGACCCGCTCAGTGGCAAACAACCGTTAGTTAGTGACGACGGAAAAATCATCCTCGCGGTGAACGGAGAAATCTACAACCACAAAAGCCTCCGCGCCCAATTCAGCGACTACGCCTTCAAAACAGGAAGCGACTGCGAAGTGATTCTCCCGCTCTACAAAAAATTCCGCGCGACGGGCGATTTTTCGGCGATGATTGAAACGCTTTCGGGCATTTTCGCGTTCGCGCTCTACGACAGCGAAACCGACTCCTACCTCATCGCCCGCGACGAAATCGGCGTAATCCCGCTCTATCAGGGCTGGGACAAAGCCGGTCGCTACTATGTGGCGAGCGAGCTCAAAGCGTTGGAAGGAGAATGTCAGACAATCGAGGAATTCCCGAACGGAAGTTATTTGTGGTCAAAAGGAGGGGAAAGCGGCTCAGGCACAGCCTTCGCCGAGACTCGCTCAAAACCTGTCTCACAGGTTTTGACCCCGCAAGCGGGGTCGCTCCCTATCCCCCTCGTCTCAGCCGCTCCTATCCGCTGGTACAAGCGCGACTGGGAATCTTTCGACGCGGTAAAGCAAAATCCCCGCGCCACCGACGACAAAGGCGAAATCATCAATCCCGCCGTAATAGAAAAAGTGCGGAACGGCTTGGAAACGGCGGTGAAAGCCCAGCTTATGAGCGATGTTCCTTACGGAGTGTTGCTTTCTGGCGGCTTGGATTCTTCAATCATCGCAGCAATCACGCAAAAATTCAGCAAAAAACGAATTGAAACCGACTCAAAAGAATCTGCCTGGTGGCCTCAGCTTCACTCATTCGCAATCGGCTTGGAAGGTTCGCCCGACCTAATCGCCGCGCAAAAAGCCGCCGACTACATCGGAACGGTTCACCACGAAGTGCATTTTACGATTCAAGAGGCACTTGACGCTCTCCCTGATGTCATCTACCACATCGAAACTTACGACATCACGACCGTTCGAGCCTCCACTCCGATGTATCTTCTTGCCCGCGTCATAAAGTCGATGGGAATCAAAATGGTTCTTTCGGGCGAGGGAAGCGACGAGCTTTTCGGCGGCTACCTCTATTTCCATAAAGCTCCGAACGCACAAGAATTTCACGAAGAATTGGTGCGCAAAATGAGCAAACTCCATCTTTACGACTGTCTCCGCGCAAACAAATCTCTTATGGCGTGGGGCGTTGAGGGGCGCGTTCCCTTCCTCGACAAAGACTTTATCGACATCGCGATGAGACTGAACCCGCACGACAAAATGAGCATCCGCCTAGAGGACTCTCCTCATGCTGACCAAAACCGTCATGCTGAACTCGTTTCAGCATCTGAGATTCTGAGACAAGCTCAGAATGGCAAATCGACAGGCTCAAAGACCGCATCTCGCCAGCGCATTGAAAAATGGATTCTCCGCAAGGCGTTTGAAGACTTGCTTCCCGAAAACATCGCGTGGCGGCAAAAAGAGCAGTTCAGCGACGGCGTGGGCTACAACTGGATTGACACGCTCAAAAAAATGACCGAAGAAAAAGTAAGCGACGCGGAATTTGCCCGCCGCGAAAACCGCTTCCCAGTGAACCCGCCGAAGACGAAGGAAGAATACTACTACCGCGAGATTTACTCACGGCTTTTCCCGAGCGACAGCGCGGCAAAGTGCGTTCCCCACGAGGCGGGGGTCGCCTGCTCAACGGCGAAAGCGTTGGAATGGGATGCGGCGTGGAAAAACATGGACGAGCCGAGCGGACGGGCGATTGGCGGCGTTCATAACGATGCGTACAAAGCGAAATGAATGTGGCGAGTAAAAATCGGTGGTTTCGATAAACTCAACCACCGCAATTTGCGAAAAAAAATCTGGTGGTTGAGCCAGTCGAAACCACCAGCAACGGAACGGTCACTTCGACAGGCTCAATGCCCACATTCAATTCGTCACATTGTGAAGCCACTTTCCGCTCTTCACGCGCCACGCGCCACACGCGCTCTTTAAAATCTGTTCGCTTTCGAGGCAGAGCAAAATCGTCCACGGCGGAAGCTGCCACACAAAGGTCGCCGCAAGCCCGAGCGGAATCGCAATCGCCCACATCCAGCCGTTGTCGATAATCGAAGCGAAAATCGTGTCCCCGCCCGAACGGCACACGCCCACAATAATGAGCATATTGAACGCCCGCGACGGATAAGTACACATCAGCACATACAGCATGGACTGCGTGATTGCTATAATCGACGGCTCGACATTGAACACGAGCGGCAGAATCCGCGAAATCGGGAAAAGGAACAAACCGATGCCCGCGCCCATGAGCGGGAAAAACCAGCAGAATCTGTTTGTAAAGGCGCGAGCACTGTCCTCTTCGCCCGCGCCGATTTTCTTGCCCAAAATGACCGATGATGCACTTCCCATGCCGATAAAAAAGACCCAGGTCAGCTGGCTCACCGTGTTCATAATGCTGAACGCCGAGAATGAATCCGTTCCCGCGTGAGAAAAAATCGAATTCTGCGTGGTGATTCCCAAGCCCCAGAGCGTTTCTGAACACAGAACGGGAAGCCCGACAAGCGCGAGTTTTTTGATGAAAGCGCGGTCAAAGGCGAGCAATTCGCTGATTTTTCCGACCGCCTCAAATTTGAGGACAATTCCCACCAAAACCGTGATAATCATCTCGACCGCCCGGGCAATCACCGTGGCAAGAGCCGCGCCCGCAACGCCCATCGCCTGAATCCCCAGCATCTCACAGCCGAAAATAAAAATCCAGTTGAACAGCACATTGAGTCCGAACGAAATCGCCGTCGTCACCGTGGGAAGAACGACATGCTCCGTGCTTCTGAACGCCATCTGGCACGAAAAAGTCACCGCGAGCATTGGGTAGCAGAACGCAGCAAGCCGCAAGTAACGACTTCCTTCCGAGATGACCGCCTCATCCTTCGTGTACAGGGCGAGCAATTTCTGCGGAACGAGCGAGCCACCGAGCAGAAAGACAATCGCCACCAAAAAACACGCGACGAGCATGAAACCGAAAGTCTTCCGAATCCCCGAAAGATTCTGCGCCCCCCAGAACTGAGCGATAAAAATCGCACAACCCGAAGAAATCCCGAACACGACCATGCAGAGCATGAAGAAAATCTGGTTCCCAAGCCCCACCGAAGCAATCGCCACCGAGCCGAGCTGACCAACCATAATCGTGTCGAGCATGTTCACGAAGGTCTGCAAGAGATTCTGCAAGATTATCGGAAGCGCAATCGAGAAAAGCGTTTTGTAAAAGCCAGCGAGAAGCGGATTTTTGCTTGCGAAAGTCATTGTGCGATTATAGCAAATTGCGCGGGATTTTTGTAGAGAACGCAAGAAGCCGCGCCGCAAGCGGAAATTGTCGGAGCAAACGCAACGGCGGGCGAAGCACTGCTTCAAGCGCGCTCGCCCTCACAAAATTCAGACTTTGACTTTCACTATCTTGAAATCGCGATTTTTGTCGATTTTTCCATTAAAAATCCTCCTGTGCAAAAGCGATGATTTTAATGGAAGAAAAGTTTATCATGCTATTGGAGAAAATTGAATTGCCGTACAATGGCTTTGGAGGACTCGATGAAGCGGATTTGGAACAGGGAGCGCGTCATATTCGGGAGTGCGGTCGGGGTATTGCTACTGCTGATTTTTTTTCGGCTTTTTCCCGAAGTGGCGTTTTCGGAACGAATTACTGTCGCCGACATCATCGTTGTTACCTTGTTTTTTTTCGGATTCGTCTTTTCGGCGCATTTTTTGGTGAGCATCGTTTCCTATGACGACGAAAAATTTCGCTCGTGGAATTTGCTCGGAAAAAAGACGGTTCTGTTCTCGTCGCTCACGCGCATTTTAGGGAAATGGAGTAGAACGGGGAAAGGTGGCGGAGAGCGAAAATGGTATGCGGTCGTCAACGAATCGGGCGCTGAGCGGGAAATCCGCCTTCATATTCCGGACGACAGCGACGACCCTGCAGTGAGCGATTTTTTCTCCGCAATCCGCCGCGCGAATCCTAACGTAGAAATTCAGATTGAATTTCCACATTAGGGGTGATATGTCGCTACATGAAATTAATAATATAGTTTGCCAATTCTCCGAAAATTTTTCCTTGTGACTCATTTATGCAGTTGTTGATTTTTTCGTAAATCTCAGGGGTAAGTTTCGTCGCATATCTTTCCAGATAACCACCTACAAACTTTGATAAGGCATATCCTGCAACCAATTCTGTTATTCTTAGCAAGTATTTTGACACATTTCCAGTTTTTTGATATTCCTCGACGGCTAAGGAACAATCACAAAGTATGATGAAGCCGTCCACGAGAATTCCCAGTTCTACTTGCCCTGACGCATAGCAGGCAAGCGCAACATAACAGCCGTACTTGCTTGTATACTGGCGTGCAACTTTCGTCTTTTTGCCGAACGCTATGATGAATTCCTGCGAGAGTTCCGCAATTTCATAGCCGAGTTCTCGCGCGTTTTTTTCGATGTCGCGCAGGATTGCCTCGTTATTTGCGAGATTCTGCGCACGCCCCCAAATGTTGTCAAATCCATTTGTGGACGTGTTTAAAACGTCGTTGCGTCGATTCCAGAACTCCGCGCCCGCGCCCCAGCGCGATTTTTGTCGATTTTTCCATTAAAAATCCTCCTTATTTTGATTTTAGATTTATCCAGAATTTATAATAACATTTTCAAAAAGTCAAGCAAAATGTTAATTTTTTATCAAATTTATTTGTTCAAAATATCTTTTATTTGCTCGCTGTCCTTTTCATCGAGTTTGCCCATCGCCTTGGCAAGCGCGACGATTCCGATAACGGCGGTCGCAGTAAGAGCAGTTCCCGCAAGAATTGCGCCCAAGTTCACGCCATCACTTGTGCCACTTTCTTTTTGAGTTCTTTCGTCGGTTCTCCCTAAAAGGTAGTCGGGCGTAGTTTCAAGAATCTCCGCGATTTTCTGTAGCGTCTTCACGCTCGGATTGCGACTCCCCTCGCCCACCGTCATCCAGCGGCTCACCGTAACCTCGCTCACGCCAAGCCGAGTGGCGAGTTCCCGCTGCGTCATTTTCTTTTCACGCAAAAGTGCGCTCATCCTGTTTCTAAAAGTGTCGTCCATGGTTAATTCCCTTTGTTAAAAATTATAACAACTTTACCAAAAAACGCAATACAATTTTTACCAATAAAAAACCTCCGCCCAAAAACGCGAGCGGAGGTTTTCAAAAAAATCGTCTTTTCTTTTTACAGCACAGGCTTCATCGCGGTCATGTAGGCGCGAAGTTTGCGACCGACCACTTCAATCGGGTGGTTGCGGATTTCGGCGTTTACATTCACCAGTTCGGTGTTGTTTACTGCCGTGTCTTTGTTGCTCAATCCTTTTCCGATGACCTCGGTGGTAACGCGCGGCATGAGTTCTTTTGCCATGAGCGGCGCGGCAACACGAGCGAACAGGTAGCAGCCGTATTCTGCGGTGTCGGAGATGACGCGGTTCATTTCGTACAGTCGTTTGCGGTCAATGAGGTTTGCGATAAGCGGCACTTCGTGAAGGCTTTCGTAGTACGCGCTTTCTTCTTTGATGCCCGCGTCTACCATCGTCTCGAATGCGAGTTCGCAGCCAGCCTTGACCATGGCGACCATGAGGATGCCTTTGTCAAAATATTCCTGCTCGGTGATGTCGTCTTTTGCCTCTTCTTTCTTTTCAAAGTCGAGTTTTCCGGTTTCTTCGCGCCAGGTGAGCAGGTCGTGGTCTTTGTTCGCCCAGTCTTCCATCATCGTCTTGCTGAATTTGCCACTGATGATGTCGTCCATGTGCTTCTGGTAGAGGGGCGCGAGCAGTTTTTTGATTTCTTTGGAAAGTTCGTTCGCCTTGATTTTTGCGGGGTTTGAGAGTCTGTCCATCATGTTGGTGATGCCGCCCCACTTTAACGCCTCGGAAATGACATTCCAGCCGTGCATCAAAAGTTTTGTTGCGTATTCGGGTGCGATTCCTTCTGAAACCATTTTGTCGTAGCAGACGATGGTGCCTGCCTGCAACATGCCGCAGAGAATGGTCTGCTCGCCCATGAGGTCAGACTTGACTTCGGCGACGAACGAAGACTCAAGCACGCCGGCTTTGCTTCCGCCCATGCCCACGGCGAGCGCCTTTGCATACGCCCAGCCCTTGCCTTCGGGGTCGTTTACGGGGTGCACGGCGATAAGGTCAGGAACGCCGAATCCGCGCTGGAATTCGTGCCAGACTTCCGTTCCCGGTCCTTTGGGAGCGCACATAACGACCGTGATGTCGTCTCGAATCTGCATGCCTTCTTCAATCATGTTGAAGCCGTGGCTGTACCAGAGCGCGCTGCCTTTTTTCATGCGCTTCATCACTTCGCTAATCACATTTGAGTGCTGCTTGTCGGGGGTAAGGTTTCCGATGAGGTCTGCCGTCGGAATCAACTCGTCGTATGTGCCAACTTTAAAGCCGTTTTCAGTCGCGTTTTTCCAAGACTGGCGTTTTTCGGTAATGGCGGCTTCACGGAGTGCGTAGCTCACATCCAAGCCTGAGTCGCGCAAACACAAGCCCTGATTCAAGCCCTGTGCGCCGCAGCCGACGATGACGATTTTTTTGCCTTTGAGCGCATTTACGCCGTCAGCGAATTCTTCCTTTGCCATTGAGCGGCAGTGACCGAGCTGCAAGCGAGCTTCGCGCCACGGAATCGAATTAAAATAATTGTTTCCCATTGGGTTCTCCTAAAATGTACATTTTCTGTATTTTAGCGTTTTTTTTGATTTTGTTCGATATGCCGTTTTTTCATTTGGCGCAAAAAATCGAATTTACGGTTGGAATTTTGAGCCGTACACTTGCCGAACGCGATTTGCTTGGCTTATTGAATACAATTTTACAGCAGACGTTCCCACAAGGCGTAGCATTACCAATGCGTCAGCGTCTTTTTTTTCTACAGAAACGGGGTAGCCCGTTACCAAAAGTCCGTTCGGAGGAGGATTTTTGAACGAAAGTTCCACGGGGATTTTTTTTCCAACCGACTGCTCGATTATGTGGACTTTTCCAATAAAATCCATGCCACTCGCTTCGAGCGACAAAAATTTCACGCTATCCGAGCGCAACTGCTCTTCACAAAGAATCGTTCGGCGATTTATTCTAAAAAGCAACACTTCTTTTTCTTCGCGAGAAAGCGGCATTTTTTCAAGCGCAGAACGCATTTTCTCCAAATGAAACGTCGATTTTTCCGCACTTTGTTTGCTCGCGCTCAATTCATCGGCGGGCTCGAATTTTCTCAAAAAAATGGGCGGAAACGGCACTTCTTCTCGCGTTTTTTTTGCTTTTTTGACATTTCCAACCGACTTTGCCCCAGACTCTTCAAGGATTTTTTTGGCTTCCGCTTCGTCCGCCACGTCAAGAAGATACACGCCAGAAGCGATTTTTTTGGCAATTCGGTTTTTTAATTTTGGATTCTCCTCAAAACGAAAAGCCTCGCTTTCTTTTACGCAAAGCACAATTCCAGAATAAAGCGTCGCCGATTCATATTCGTTTTGCCATTCCAACAGTCTAAACGAAAGCACTTGCGGAACAGGATTCGCGCTCAATTCAAAAAGCCGATTTTCGATTTCTTTTGCACAAACTGACAAATCAAACGCATTTAGAGCGGATTTTTTTGTGAGCGCGAAAATCGCCGCCGTGTCAAAATGCACGATTTCAAGAAATTCCGAAAGCGAAATCAATTTTGAAAGCGAAAGCCCCGGAAAAACCGTTACGGAAAACGCCGAATCCACGGAAATCAACGGAGCATTTTTTTCTTCTTGAGAAATCGAAGCAAACACGGCAGGATTTGCATCAAATATCGCCTCTCCATTTTTGTCCGTTCCAAGAGGACTAAAAAATCCGAGGGAAATTGCGCCGTCAATCAAGCGAGAAATATACGCCGTGTCGTTTTCCAAAGAAAAAGTCGAAATCTCTTTTTCATAACGCGCAAGGATTTGAGAAAATCTCGATTTTCTTCCCATTCCGCCGTTTTCCTCGGCATTCAAAAAACTCAAAAGCCACGCGCATTTTATTAAATTCGAGCGCGAATATCCTCCTTTTGGAATCGACTGCGAAACTGAAAGCAAAAGCCCGCCTTGCATTCCAAGATTTCCAAGCGTTACGCGAGAAGAAATATTTGCGCTCAGGTACGAAAGACAATGCGAAAACGGCAATTTTGCAAAAGAATCAAGGCGAATTTTATCAATCAAGTGCCGTCCGTCGTCTAAAATCAAAAAAATTCCCAGGTTTTCAAGGGCATCTTTTACAAACAAAAGCGGCTTCAAAAAGTCTTCGCCAAAAATGCCCTTCATTTCCGTTTCCGTCTTTTTTTTGAACGAGCCGTCGATTTTGCACAATTCTGGATTTGCCCGAACAAAAGCAATAAAAGAAGCCAACAATTCTTTTGACAAAAAAAAGTGCGCGTTTTCTTTTTTTTCGCTCAATTCTGTTTGGATTTTTCCTTCTTCCAAAAGAGTCGAGCGACAAAACGAATCCGAAAAAAGCGTGTCAACGTGCGGATTCATTTTGATTTTTTCATTTTTTGATTTGAACAAAACGAGCCGCTCTTCCAGATTTGACACGCGCTCGCACAATTCTATAAAAGAAATCGAGCCGTCAAAAAACTCTGAAAGTTTTTCAATCGTCGCGCTTTTCATAAGATGCACCGCCGAAGCGATTTTTTTATCATGTTCGTCAAGGAGCAAAAAAATCGTCTGGAGATTTTCGTCTTTTCGCAAAAACGCGCTCAATCGCTCAATGAGTTTTTGTTTATTGAACGGCGTTTGGATTCCGCCAAGATAAATCCGCATGAGTTCAAAAAATTGGTCGTCAGAAAGTTGTAAAAGACTTTCTCGCCATTCACGGATTTTTTCCGCGCGTTTTTCGTCCATTTTTATCCCTCCAAAAGCATTGCGCCCACTTGCGCTGCCACTTCTGCGTCTTTTTGCGAGCGGACGCGCATCAATCGGTACGAATATCCTTGCTCCGCCAAAAATTTTTGCCGAGACGCTCCAAATTCTTCTTCAACCGTACCGTGCGTGATGAGCGTAAAAAACCGCGCATTTCTTTCCTTTGGACGCAAAATGCGCCCCAACCGCTGCGCTTCTTCTTGCCGACTTCCAAACGTCCCCGAAACTTGAATCGCCATACTCGCGTCTGGAAGGTCAATCGCAAAATTCGCCACTTTTGAAACAACAAGAACGCGGATTTTTCCCGCTCTAAAGTCCTCGTAAATTTTATCGCGTTCGCGCGTGGGCGTTTTTCCCGTGATAATCGGGCTTTTGAGGATTTTTGCGATTCTGTGCAGTTGCGAAACGTACTGTCCGATTACGAGAATTTTGTCGAGCGGAGATTTTTCAACGAGGATTTTTACAACCTCGTCTTTTTTTTCGTTATCCGAGGCGATTCTGTGCTTTTTTCGGTTTTCTGATACCGCATATTCGATTTTTTGATTTTCTGGAATGTCCACGCGAATTTCAATGCACTCGGCGTGAGCAATAAATCCAGAGCCTTCCAAATCTTTCCACGGAACGTCGTATCGTTTTGGACCGACGAGCGAAAAAACGTGTCCTTCCATTCCGTCTTCGCGAACGAGCGTCGCCGTAAGCCCCAGCCGCCGCACCGCCTGAAGTTCTGCCACCACGCGAAAAACGGGCGCGGGAAGCGTGTGAACTTCGTCGTAAATGATGAGTCCCCACCCGTTTTTGCGAAAAATCGAAAAATGCGGATACGAGCCGTCTTTGTCCGCGCGCCACGTAAGAATTTGATACGTTGCCACCGTTACACTTTTTACCGATTTTTCTTCGCCCGTGTACTCGGCGATTTGATCGCGCGTAAGATTCGTTTTGTCCAAAAGTTCAGAAATCCACTGATGAACCGCGCTGATGTTCGTTGTGATAATGAGCGTGTTTTCTTTTACAAGGCTCATCGCTTTGAGTCCAACGATTGTTTTGCCAGCTCCGCACGGAAGCACCACCGTACCAAATCCCGTTCCTGCGCCCCCGTTTCCAATGACCGCTTCCGCCGCTTCGACTTGATACGGACGCACGCAAAACGTTTTTTGCAAAAGCGTCGTTTCTCGAAGCGAAATATCAAGCGGAGTTCCAGGAACGAGCGGCACTTCGTCTTTGACAGGAAATCCAATCGAAAGAAGCGACTGCTTTACCGTTCCTCGGTCTGTCAAAGAAAGCCGAAAGCAATGCGAGGATTCTTCTTCGGAAACAAAAACGCCGTTTTGAAAACGGTACGGAGCAACGGAAAGATATTTTTTTGCCACAGGACTTGCAACGATTTCCCGAAAAATCGCCTCGTTTTTTGCAACAAGAAAAAGAAATTCTTTTTCGCTTCCGTCCGCCGCCTTTTCGCTCGGAGCAGGCAACAATCTCAACGAGCCAAAGCGAGAGGCGATGTCAAAAATCCACGTTTCAACGGATTCTGGAACGTCGTATCGAGAAAACGTGCGCAACGTGTTTACGGCATCTTCGGCAGAAAGCCCCGCGCCCGCCGCATTCCAAAGAGAAAGCGCAGTCAGTCGATACGTGTGCAAATGCTCTGGAGATTTTTCGAGTTCCGCAAACGGAACAAGCGCGTGCGCACACTCTTTTGAAAGTGGCGCGTGCACGTCAAGAAGAAGCGTTCTGTCACTTTGGATTATCAGCGGATTTTGGAAATTTGGCATATCATCTCCAGATTTTTCGCGCACTAACCAAAAAATCCAAATCCGCCAGGGCTTTTTGTGCCCGCTTTCACCCAAGTCAATTTTTGCTTTGGAAGGAGCGGTTTTCGCAAAGATTCAAGAGTCGCAATGTAGCCAAAAAGCCACGTTGCAAGCGCGTTGTCGTTTGAATACAGCGGATTGTCAAAATCGCATTGCACCAAAAGCGGAAAAACCGTTTCGCTTTCCACAAAAGATGCCGCCACGTTTTCTGCATACGCCTTAAACGCGCTTGCCGCCGCAGAAAGAAACGGCGACGACGGCTTTGCAGAAGGCTTTTTTTCGCCTTTTAAGACACATTCAAGAAGCGAAGGGCTTGATTTATAAACGTAAACCAAGCGGAGCGGATTTTTTTCGCCCGATTTTTTTTGAGTCCGCATGACGACTTCCATTGAAAGATATTGATAACTTGAAACGAGTTCTTCGATTAAATGCACGTTTTCCGTGGCATTTTCGAGCGAATCGAATTTTCCCGAAAAATGCTGCTCGTCAAAAATAAACACGCTCTCGTCAAGACGACCAAATTCGTTGAGCGCACGAAGAACGAGCGAGCGAGCGGAAAGGGCTGACGGTCGATTCCAGTCCGCAGAAAGTGTCCCGTTTGGAGGAAGTGCGTTTTCGTCCGTTCGATTTTTTGTTATGAGCGTGCGCCGTGCCGAAGTTACCGCCCCCGAAGCAAAATTCGCCCCGTCTGGCAGTTCTTTCCCCGCAATCAACACAGTTTTTTCCATTGTTTTTGTTCTTTTCTTTTGTTTAGATGAAACCTAGAGCGATACAAACGTATCGAGCAGGTTTATTCGTTCGGAGTTTTTGTTTTCCGAATCTCATTTATTGTACCACAAATTACAGCGCGTAACTCAAAAAATCGAATGCAAAAGAAATAAATCCTACTTTTCCTCTCGGTAAACGCCCAAAAGTCGCACATCTTCGGCTTGCTTTTTGAGTTCGCTCATTACGCGAGAAACGTAGTCTTTGGGATTTTCCAGCGTTTCATCGATTTGAGCGTCGGCGTAAAACCAATATTTCCACGGTTTTCCAGAAATCGGGCGGCTTTCAAGACGATTTAGATTCAACCCCGCGTTTTTGAACACGCCAAGCGCGTTATAAAGCGCACCCGACTCGTCTTTTGTGCTAAACATAAAAGTCGCCATGTTTGGTTTTTCAGAGTCGCCACAGATTTTTTCGTACAAAACGGAGTTTCCGCCGTTTTTTGCAACGTGATTTGCTTTTATGACAACAAAGCGCGTGTAATTGCTCGCGTCGTTTTCGATTCCTTGCTGCAAAATCTCAAGCCCGTAAATATCCGCGTTTCGCGCGTTTGCCACGGCTGCGTTTTCCAAACTTCCTTTTTCAGAAACAAATTTCGCGCCACTTGCCGTGGAAACGGTGTCGATTTCTTTCCATTCGTGCGCCTTCAAAAAATTCGAGCATTGCGCAAGCCCTTGCGGATGCGAGTAGACGTTTTTTATCGTTTCGAGCGTTGCGCCTTTTGGAGCAAGAAGCGAATGTTCGATTCTGAGCGTAATCGCGCCAACGATTGAAACGTCTTCAAAGCGAGAAAGATTGTCGTAATTGTTGTACACCGAGCCAGCCGTGGAGTTTTCGATTGGAACCATTCCGAATTCTGCCTTTCCGTCAACGACTCCTTGAAAAATGCCGTCAAACGAAGAAGCGTGCAAAGCCTCACACGCGCCGTCAAAAAACTGTTCCACCGCCATTTCCGCATACGCGCCCTTTTCGCCGCAAAACAAACACGATTCGCGATTTTGCTCGGCGCGAACGCTGATTTTTCCAAAAGAACTCACGCTCGTTTCGCGCAAAATCGCTGATTTTGGCGGATTTTCTCGAATGTGCGCCACTTGCTTTCCAAGCACGGGAGCCAAAGCCGAAATGTCGCGCATGATTTTGTCAAATTGCTGCGGGTAAAGAGCCTGCGCCGCGTCGCTCAACGCCTGCTCTGGGTGGCAATGCACTTCCACGATGATTCCGTCCGCGCCCGCCGCCACAGAAGCCAACGCCATTGGCGGGATTTTGTCTCGAACGCCAAGCGCGTGGCTTGGGTCAACAATAATCGGAAGATGCGTCATGCTCCGAAGAATCGGAATCGCGCTCAAATCGAGCGTGTTGCGCGTCGCCTTTTCGTAAGTTCTGATTCCGCGCTCGCACAAAATCACGTCGTTCGTTCCGCTCGAAAGCAAATATTCCGCGCTCATAAGCCATTCTTCGATTGTTGCCGATAGTCCGCGCTTCAAAATGACGGGTTTTCCGAGCGCACCGAGCCGCTTCAAAAGTTCAAAGTTTTGCATATTTCGCGCGCCCACTTGGTACACGTCAACGTAATCGCGCATGACGGGAATAAACTCACTCGCCACGATTTCCGTGACGACGGGAAGAGCGAATTTTTCGCCCGCTTCTTTGAGATACTTCAATCCCTCTTCGCCCAAGCCTTGAAACGAATACGGCGAAGTGCGCGGTTTGTACGCGCCGCCACGAAGCATAACCGCGCCCGCCTTAGAAACCGCAGCAGCCGCGTCAAGCATTTGCTGCCTTGATTCCACCGCGCACGGACCTGCAATCGCGACTAATCGGCTTCCGCCCACGCGGATTTTTTGCCCGCGGCAATTTTCTATTTCAACAATCGTGTCGTCGGGCTTGAACTCTCTGGAAGCCATTTTGTACGGCTTTGAAATCGGAATGACGCTTGCAACTCCCGGCAAAATCTCAACTTCGCGCGTATCCATCGCAAGTTTTCCAACCGCCGCAAGAATCGTTGCGTCCTCGCCTTTTATCTCGTTCAACTTAAAATTATTTGCAAAAAGAAGCCGTTTGACGTTTTCTTTTTCGTCTTGCGTAATGTCTTTTTTGAGTACGATGACCATAAATTACGCTCCTTTCTGTTTTTACTTCATTGGATTGAAGCTCACCGTGCGCATGATGTCGCCGAAAACGCCAGCCGCAGTGACTCCCGCGCCTGCGCCGTAGCCTCGCACTGTGAGCGGAATCGGGGTGTAGCGTTCGGTTTGGAAGACGAATGCGTTTTCGCCGCCGCGAACGCCATAAAGCGGGTCGTCAGGACCGACTTCGAGCATTCCGACCGAAACTTTTCCGTCTTTGATTGACGCGCCCATTCTGAGGACTTTGTTTTCTTTCTTTAACTTTGCCATTTTTTCTTCAAAATAGCCGTCAACTTCGGGAAGTCGCTTTAAGAATTCTTCGGTCGTGCCTTCGATTGAAAAATCTTCGGGGAAAATCGAGTTCATCTTGATGTCGTCGAGTTCGATTGTCATGCCGCTTTCCCGCGCGATAATCAGTGCTTTTCGGGCGACATCCGTGCCTTTGAGGTCGTCGCGCGGGTCTGGCTCGGTGTAGCGCAATTCTTTTGCTTCAAGCACCGCCTCGCTGAATTTTTTGCCCTCGTCGAGTTTTCCGAAGATGTATGAGAGCGAGCCTGACATGATTCCGTTGAAGCCCGTGAGCTTGTCGCCTGAGTTAAAGAGATTCTGCAAAGTGTCGATAATCGGCAATCCCGCGCCCACATTCGTTTCGTACAAGAATCGGCAGTGATTTTCGTTCGCCACTTTTCTCAGCTCGTGATAAAAATCCATGCTCATCGAATTCGCGCGTTTGTTCGGCGTGGCGATGCTCATTCCCGCCTTAAAAATGTCAAGGTAGCGGTTCGGTAAATCGTAACTCGCCGTGCAGTCAACGAAAACGGGATTCAATGGCTTTGTGTCACGCACGAATTCCAAAATTTCGTCAACGCTAGCCGCTTCTTTTGCCTGTTTGCTCAGTTCCCGCCAATTTGATAGGTCGATTCCGTTTCCGTCGAGAATCATGCCGTCCAAAGTCGAGATTGCGCAGACTTTGATGTCGATGTTTTGCTCAAGAAGTTTGTCGTGCTGGTCGCGGATTTGGTCGAGCAACGCGCCGCCGATTGTTCCCGCTCCGAACGCGAAAACTTCGATTGGCTGCGCCGTGTTGAAGAAGAAAAGATGAGCCGCCCGCACCGCAATGTCGCCGAATTCGCCGCCGATGACGACTGAAATCGAACGCTCCGAAGAGCCTTGCGCGATTGCGAGCAAGTTGATTCCCCGTGCTGAAAGTGAATCGAGGAATTTTCCCGCCACGCCGCAATTCTGCTTCATACCGTCGCCGACGATTGAGACGATTGCCGTGTGTTCCTGCACATTGATTTTGTTGATTAAGCCGTCGCGGATTTCAAGCGAGAATTCTGCGGAAAGCACATCTTCAACCGACTGCGCCTCGCTCTGTTTCACGCAGAACGAAATCGTGTATTCAGAAGACGACTGCGTGATTAAAAGCATTGAGATTCCTGCGCGACTCACCGCCGCAAAAATCCGAGAAGCGATGCCAGTTTTGCCTTTCATGCCGCTTCCGCTCACCGAGACTAAAGCCGTGTTTTTGAGGCAGGAAATTCCACGCACGGGACCTGCGTTTTTCTCTGATTCAAATGGTCCTCGCCCGATTCTAGTTCCGCGCGCCTGAGGATTGTGCGAATTCAAACTCCAAGCCTCGATATTTTTTGAGGCGAGCGGAGTAAGCGTTTTAGGGTGAAGGACTTTGCTCCCGAAGAAAGAAAGTTCCATCGCCTCTTCGTAAGTCATGTCCTCGACAAGAATTGCGTCGCTCACCACGCGCGGGTCTGCCGTGTAGATTCCGTCAACATCAGTCCAGAATTCGCATTTTTTTGCGTCAAGGCAGGTCGCCACGACCGCTGCCGAAAAATCCGAGCCGTTCCGACCAAGAAGCCCCATCTTCGGCTCGTCGTCAAAATGCTCGCTCCAGGAACAGACGAAGCCCGGCATGAGCAAGATTCTGTTGTTTCCTGATGTTCCGCCGTCTTTGTACGGTTCAAGCGCGACCTGAGTGCGACCAAAATCAACATCGCCCTCCGCCTGATTTCCCGTCGTAAAAATGAATCTTCGGCTGTCCAAAACGGCGACATCTTCGCCTTTTGCGAGCAAAACCGCGTTCACGATTGGAACGCAGCACAATTCGCCCATTCCCATGATTCGGCAGTGAATCGATTTTGGGCATTCGCCGAACGACGCGACTCCAGAAAGCAATTTTTCAAGTTCAACAAAGTTATTTTCGATTTTCTTCAAGACTTCTTTTGCGGAAAAGCCTTTGACTTCCGCTTCGAGCTGTGCGCAGATTTCTGAGTGGGTTTTTCGTATGCTCTCAACATAACTCGTCGCGTTCCCGCCCGTAACGCAACCGTCAATCGCCGCCTGCAAACTGTTTGAAACGCCCGCGACCGCCGAAACGATGACGCTGATTCGGTCTTCCTTTGCGCGACCGACCATGATTTCGGCAGAATTAAGAATGCGCTTGGCACTTCCCATCGATGTGCCGCCAAATTTAAGAGTGAGCATAGATTCCTCGAATTTTTGAAAAATTGTAAGGATTTTAGCAAAAATCGCCCCGTTACGCAAACGACGGACGGTTTTCAATCCGAAAAATCTGATTTTTGCGCAAAAATCAAACTTTCGTGCTAAGATTTTCTCAAAAAAAAAGGAAAAAATATGGGGTTGGAATCTTTTTTGCCGAGCGGAAACGAAAAACTCGATTCTTTGCTGAGATTTTCTGCGGAAATTGACAAAATGACGAGTGTGATTCGGAGAACGGTTCACGTTGACGGAAGCGGACGCGAAAACGACGCGGAACATTCGTGGCATATCGCGTTGATGTCGCTTCTGTTTTACGACTTTGCGTTGGAAAAAGTGGATGTATCTCATGCCGCAAAATTATGTCTTACGCACGATTTAGTAGAAATCTACGCTGGCGACACGTTCGCTTATGATAAATCTGGAAACGAAACAAAAAAAGAGCGCGAGAAAAACGCCGCCGACCGCCTTTTTTCGCTTCTTCCAAACGAACTGGGCTTTAGTCTTCGCTCGCTTTGGGAAGAGTTTGAAGAAGGCAAAACCGCCGAAGCAAAATACGCGCTTTGCCTGGACAGATTGCAACCGCTTTTGCACAATTCGCTCACGGGCGGACGCACCTGGAAAGAAAACAAAACGCTTCGCGCCGATGTTGAATCTCACACCAAAATTATCCATGATTTTATGCCCGAAGCGTACAAATGGATTGAACAAAATCTTGACCGTGCGCAACAAAACGGCTGGCTTACATAAAGCGCGAAAAACGTTGACAGTCTGCTTTTTTTTTTGTATAGTCTGACAATCTTTTTTTTTCAAGGAGTTTTTATGAAAAAGATTGTCGCGCCGCTTTTCATCATCGTTTTTGTCTTTTGCCTTTCGCTTTCATCATGCTTTCTTTTAGGCGATTCGGAGTACACGTTTAAGTTCAACTGTAGCAACGCAAACTACATCGACGTTTATCCAAACCACGGCGGAAGTCCGTCTTATTTTCGCCTCAGCAGTTCAAATCCGTCGGTTACGGTAACGTGGGAAAACGAAGGCGATGATTACTACGGCGGATTTTCAAGCACTTCAAATTATCCGAGCAACAAAAAAGCCCCGTGGTTTTCCCGTTACGACGCTCTAAAAGAAGTCATTTTCTACGATTACTAAAAAAAACAAACTAGATTTAACGAGTTCAAAATCGCGCAAAACAATGCGATTTTG
>ERZ842401.3921-NODE-3921-length-17910-cov-48.742369_pt1 | contig 17910 bp, 10 predicted proteins | sample MGYA00521270_ERZ842401 | MGnify/ENA primary metagenome ERZ842401 (study PRJEB31892, sample SAMEA3878208) | bioreactor metagenome | biome: Moose rumen | place: Sweden | collected 2011-10 | study: EMG produced TPA metagenomics assembly of the PRJEB12797 data set...
CCCCGCCGAGCAGCCCCTGCTGGAGAACAAGAAGGGCGAGGGCATCTGCGTCAACGTCCCCGCCACCGTACAGCTTACCATCCTACAGGAGGACCTCCCTCTGGCCACCTTCGACGTTCCGATGGCACAGTTTGGCATCACGGCGCTTCGCGACGGCAGCGTCTTCCGCAGCAAGTCCAGGACTCATCTGCAGCTCCACCCCGCCACCGGGGCCGTCGTCCGGATGTACACCGACGCGGAATAGACCTAAAAAAGCCCTGCAGGGTTCTGCAGGGCTTTTAATATCATTCCTTCAGTTCGCTTACTGAGCCAGCTTACCGTCAGAACCCAGCACATTCACAATCTTGTGGATGTACATCTTCTTCATGTTCTCGCGGGCGGGCTTCAGGTACTGACGCGGATCGAAGTGGTCGGGATGCTCGGTCAGATACTGACGGATGGCAGCCGTCATGGCCAGACGTGAGTCAGAGTCGATGTTGATCTTGCAGACAGCGCTCTTCGAAGCCTCGCGGAGCTGGTCCTCGGGAATACCGATAGCGTCGGGCAGGTTGCCGCCGAACTTGTTGATGGTGTCCACCTCTTCCTGGGGAACCGAGCTTGAGCCGTGCAGCACGATGGGGAATCCGGGCAGCTTCTTCTCAATCTCATGCAGCACGTCGAATGCCAAGGGAGGAGGAACCAGCTTGCCGGTCTTCGGGTCGCGGGTACACTGCTCGGGCTTGAACTTGTAAGCACCGTGCGAGGTGCCGATAGAGATAGCCAGCGAGTCGCAGCCTGTGCGGGTAGCAAAGTCGATGACCTCCTCAGGCTTGGTGTAGTGGCTCACCTCCGAGGCCACCTCGTCCTCGACACCAGCCAGCACGCCGAGCTCGCACTCAACGGTGACGTCGTACTGGTGGGCATACTCCACCACCTGGCGTGAAATCTTGATGTTCTCCTCGTAGGGCAGGGCCGAACCGTCGTACATCACTGACGAGAAGCCCATGTCGATACAGTCCTTGCAGAGCTCGAAGCTGTCGCCGTGGTCCAGGTGGAGCACAATCTCAGGATGCTCGCATCCCAGCTCCTTGGCGTAGGCCACGGCACCCTCTGCCATGTAGCGCAGGATGGTAGCGTTGGCATAGTTACGTGCGCCCTTCGACACCTGCATGATGACGGGTGACTTGGTCTCGACAGCAGCCTGTACGATAGCCTGCATCTGCTCCATCGTGTTGAAGTTGAAAGCGGGGATAGCATAGCCGCCGGCTACTGCTCTCTTGAACATCTCGCGGGTATTTACCAAACCCAATTCCTTGTAATTTACCATAACTGTTTATATTAGTTTGTTAGTTAAAAATCTGATTTGAGCGCAAAGATAACAAATTCTTTTGGAAAACAAAAATAAAAAGGCATAAAAAGGCACGGATTACATAGATTTCACGGATTTTAATCTTTTTTTCCCATCATCATGGCTTGAGTGTAAACGACAAATTTGATACGATGTCCGCGGCAGAGAATCCTATCCTAGCTTCAAACTCGCCCGGTTCGGCCACCCAGCCACGGGTCCGGTCGTCGTAATAACTCAGCGAGCGCTGGTTGAGTGTGAGTCTTACGTCACGGCTCTCGCCTGGTTGCAAATACACCTTCCGGAAAGCCTTGAGCTCCTTCTGTGGGCGTGGCAGCGAGCTTTTTTTGTCGGCAACATACAGCTGTACGGTTTCGGCACCAGCCTTCGAGCCTGTATTCTTGATACTTACCGTAATCGCAAGCGTGTCGCTACAGGCCAGTTCTCTTTTGTCGGCCACCACTTTCTCTATTTTAAAGGAGGTGTACGACAGACCATGTCCAAAGGGGAATAACGGCTTGATGCCCTGCCGGTCAGCCCAGCGGTAGCCTACATAGATATCCTCTTTATATTCCTCGTCAATAATCTTTCCGTCCTCGCGCCAAGTGCCGGGATAGGAGTCAGTAGCATGGGCACCGACATCTTCCAGACGGACAGGCCACGTGAACGGAAGACTGCCGCTGGGGTTGACATCGCCCGACAGTATGTCGGCCAAGGCATGGCCCGTCTCCGAGCCGAGGAACCAGCCCTGCACGACGGCAGGAACCTGCGCTATCCACGGCATTGCCACGGCATTGCCCGAGATGTTGACAAACACCAGGTTCTTGTTGACGGCCAGCAGGGCACGTACCAGTTCATCCTGACCATAGGGCAGCGCATACGACAGGCGGTCATGCCCCTCGCAGTCCTGATGGTCAGCCTTGTTCAGCCCTCCCACCACTATGACATAGTCGGCCTGGCGGGCCTTCGCCACAGCCTCGTCGACGAGCACCGCCGGCGTGCGGAGGTCGCAGAGGCTATGCCCCACCGTGACACCGTTGTAGCTCTGCACCGTGTCGCCCACATAGCCGCGGGCATAGTCCACCATGTCGGCACCGAAGCGCCGGCGCAGTCCGTCTAAGGGCAGTACCTCGCGCTGCACCTTCAGCGAGCTGGAGCCACCGCCTACGGTCATCATCTTGACGGCATTCTCGCCAACCACCAGGATGCGCTTGCCGGTGGGAATGGGCAGCAGGTTGCGGTCATTCTTCAGCAGCACGATGCCCTCGTCGGCAATGCGGCGGGCAGCATCGTAATGGTTTTCAGAACACAGGAAACCATAGGGACGCCGGCGGTTCATGCTGGTGCGGAACATGAGACGCAGCACACGGCGCACCTTCTCGTCCAGTTCGCGGGTACCATACCTGCCCCGGGCCACCAGGCGTTTATAGGGATTGGCCATATAGTAGTTGTCGTAGGCATTGGAGGCACCTTCCGACAGTCCGTTGGTCCAGGAGCCGAACTCCAGGTCCAGCCCGTTGTCGACGGCCTCCTCCGTATCGTGGGTTCCTCCCCAGTCACTGACCACCACACCGTCGAACTGCCACTCCTGCTTCAGTATCTGGTTCAGCAAGACGGCATTATGGCAGTTGTGCTGGTTCCTGTACAGGTTATAGGCGCCCATCACGGCCCATGCCCCGCCCTCCTTGACGGCAGCCTCGAAAGCAGGCAGGTAGATTTCCCGTAGTGCACGGTCGGAGACGATGACATTCACCTGATGCCGATACTCCTCGTCGTTGTTCAGCGCATAGTGCTTCACACAGGCGGCCACGCCCTTCGACTGCAGTCCCTGCACGTAAGGCACCACCATACGCGAGGCCAGCCAAGGGTCCTCACCCATATATTCGAAGTTACGGCCGTTCAAGGGCGTGCGGCAGATGTTGACCCCCGGGCCCAGCATGACGTCCTTGCCGCGATAGAGGGCCTCCTCGGCCAGGCTCTCGCCATAGAGGCGGGCCAGCGAGGGGTTCCACGTAGCAGCCAGACAGGTCAGTGCAGGAAACGCCACGCACGAGTCGTTGGTCTGGCCCGCCTGATCCCACTCGTCCCACAACACGTCAGGACGCACTCCATGAGGACCGTCGTCCGTCCATAGGTCAGGAATGCCGAGCCTTTTCACGCCTGCCGACGAAAACTTCGACTGGGCATGAATGACGGCAAACTTCTCGTCGAGCGTCATGCGGCTCAGGGCGTCTTCTACCCGCTGCTCTATCGGTAGCGTCTCGTCCAGATAGGCAGCCTGGGGTTGTGCGCTCGCCGTCAGGGTAATCAATAGCGCACCGAAAAGGGTCATTGTCTTTCTCTTCATAGTCTTGCGGTATTTTTTGATTGTAACTTCATCACGCTAAGGTTAGGAAAAGGCAGACGTATGCTCACGCACACGCCCACCCCTTACAAAGTTCTAATTTAAAACTACTACTAACTACTAACATGTATTTGATGAATAAAAACTACTAATTTCTAATGTACCAGTCCGTGGCATTGGCACCTTTGGAGGTGACCCAGTCGATGAAGCGGGGGTACTCGGTATCAATGCGGACCTTCTCCGTGACGACCTGGAATCCCAGGTAGGGAATGTTCATGGCAAACGGGAAGTTGGAGTCGTTGACGTACGCCTTCTGGTAGACATCGAGTCCGTCCAGCTTGGCGGCACTCGAGGCGGGCTTCTTGGTCAAGTGGACCTCATAGCCCGTATTGGCAACGGTGATGAAAGGGTTGAAGGCATCCCAGCCAAGCGCGTCCTTCGGCATACCGACCAGCGGAACTGAGGCAACCTCGCCCTTGATGGTCTTCCGCATCACCTTCTTATGGTCGTCGAACACCTTGACAGGTTCGGTGGTGACACCGTCCAGCAAGAAGCTGAAGGCACTGTGATAGGAAGCGCCGTCCCATACCGGGGTGAACTCATAGCCCAGCTTGACCAGCCGGTTGTCATTGTCGAAATATTTGGTCAGCCTGTACGCTATCACCACGTCGTTCATGTCGTAGTCGCCCTGCTGGGGGAACAGGTCCTCGTAGAGCAGCGTACCCTCGACAGACTCCTCCTGATAGGTGACAGGAGCGGGCGGCAGTACGGGAATATCATCATCGGCAATGGCGTCAGGGTCACTGGCCTTGACCACAAACATCACGTCATTGTAGTCCTTGTCCGAGACAGACCAGAAGTAGTGCTGGCTGGTAGGCTGTCCGGCAGCTATGTGCTCCTGGTGCTGCTCCCACGTCTCGCCCCACAGCTTGATGCCGTCCTGCAAGGGAGCATCCTCAAAACCGTAGACTATCTCCTTGTTCTCGCCCTGCCCCCACTGGTAGCGAATAGACTGTGAGCAGCCACCGGGGTTGTAGTCGCTGATAGAGTAGAGATAGGGTACTGTCCAACCCGAGAGCGAGGCATCCCAGATGTCGCGATAGGCGTAGTAAGGATGGGTGATGACCCAGCCGATGCGTGTTCCGGCAGGAATCCTGGTCGTAATGCCGTCGTTCTGGGTGATGCGCACCGTGGTGCCAATCTTGCCGTCCTTATGACCGTAGATGCCCGAGTTGCCGTTGTTCACATAGTCCACCACCCGATGGTGGTCATTAATGTAATAGGTGTCAATATACTCCTTAGTAGGCACATTGTCGTCCGTATACAGGAAGTAGTACAGGTCGCACGAGGTGTCGAACGGGAACCAGCTGTCGTGCTCGTACTCGTCCTTCTGGCAGCTGAAGTCTGCATCCTTATAGTGCCCGGAGATCCACACGCCGGCACCGCCGTAGATGAAGGTCACATCTACGTAGTCCACGTCCTTGGTCACCTTGATGCTGATGTCGTTGCTCCTCTCGCTCAGCTTCGAAGAGTTGTCGTGCTCCTCGGCCAGCTCGGCATCCAGGTTAGCCAGCAGCTCTTCCGAGACGCTTTTGTTAGCGAGCTTCACACCGCGCGTGGCAGCCTCGGCCTCGTCCACCACCAGTCCGTTCCTGGTCACCGTAGCAGCCATGTTGCTGACGGCCCCCATCGACCTTGTGACGGCATAGACCTTCTTGCCTATATAGCTGGCCGGAATCACCATCTGTCCTTCGTAATGACCATTGGAACCCGTGAAGGCTGCATAGAGCACATTTGCCTTGCGTCCCGTCATGGCCACACTGGCGTTACGCTCGTCGGCATCCACTATCTGTACGAAGGCATTCTTCGTGTTATAATTCAAGGTGACAGGCACACGCACGCTAAGATTGTAGTCAAAGGCACTGGCTATTTCCGTACGCGCCTCCGAGGTGTTGCCCGTTACAAGATCCTCATCGTAGAGATCCTTCGTACTGCAGGCAGCCATCAACAAGATGGCTGTAGTCAGCATGAATGTAGTTTTCATTGTTTTCATCTTTTTGAATAGTTGATAATAAGTTGTTACTATATATTTGATAATAAGTTATTATTCGTTTTGACGGTGCAAAGATACGACGTTTTTTCATTCCCCAAAAGAGCATATAAAGATAAAAGTGGAAGAAAGCCGCCCGCATAACAATGCCAAGTTGCTAACAACCAGTAACTTGGCATCATATCAACAGATTCCGAAAAGTGGACTATATATAGAGGTGGTCAGCCGACACTTACTTCCTGTAACCGATGGTTAATCTCGAAAAGTTCTTTGTTATACCTGACCATGCGGTCGTTCATCCATTGCAGCTTGCTGTTGGTGGCCGCCAGTTCTTCGTTCCTAAGGTTGAGTTCTGCCTGCGCCTTAGCCAGACGGCGCTTCTGCCGAAGCACGACATAGAACAGCACAAAGAGCAATACTGCCAGCAGTGAGCCCACACCAGCACCGATAACAAGCAGACGGGTGTTACGGCTGACGGCGTCCTGATAGTTCTTCTCAATGACATGAAGGACTGGTGATATTTGCGAAGCTCGCATACGGGTATTGAAGAAACTGTTGCACTGCCAGGTGAATCGGATGTAGCGATAGGAGCGTTCCAAATCGCCATCAAGATTAAGCAACTGGGCCAACGTGATGAGCGAAGCCTGGTCCATGATGGCGCAGCGAATGTCGTCGAGTGCCGACTTGGCCAACCAGCAGCGTGTCTGCTCCGGACGCCCCATATGGTCGAACACGATATGGCGGTAATAGGATGCATAGGCATCTTCATGGGTGCCCTCCTGTACTTTGTTGAGCCACTGGTCACTGACTTTCAACGCTTGCTCATAGTCTCCGCGGGCCACCAGATTGGACATCAGCAGATGCAGATATTCGTCACTACCCTCTTCGGCCACCATCAATACTGAGTCACGATAGTGGTACTGCTCGGCATAGTAGTAGTCACGAACCTCGGGAATCAGCGTGTAGGCCGCCACCTCGCCACAGACATGCATGCAGGCGTCGTAGTAGTCGGTCAGCCCCTGACGGTCAAGTTCATTGCGGTCTGTCTGCTGCAGAATACCGCTGGACTCTACGTACATGCCGGCGTTAGAGCACTGCCGTGCCATCAGCGCCCGGTAGCGGTTGGCTGTGGCGGAATTCCCCGCAGCCTCAGCCAGACGGATGCACGTCTGGGCATAGCTGAGGGCGGAGTCGTTTTTATACGGCTTGTAAAGCCAGAACAGCCGCTCGGCATGCATCAGCCGCTGTTCTGCATCGGCTGCCTCCTGAAAACTTTTACGTTGCTGATTGATGGACTGTTCCCTGACAGCCACATATTGCGGCGACCGGGATATGGATTCGTCAATCTGAGTATACAATTGCTCCAGATCTACTGATTCATCTTCCCGGGCACAGACGCCTAAGAGAACCATCAGGAAGAAGCTAAGAGATAGAAGTCTTTTCATATCTTAACGGCTTCAAACAAACTGCAGACCGCCATGGGACTCACAGACAAAGCTACGACATGTGTCACGATAATGCGGGAAGCGGGACAGATAGTCGCGAGCCACCTGCTCATGAATCAGTCCCTCCTTGGAAGGATCAATGAGTGCCAGACAGGAACCAATGAACCCTGCTCCACAGAAACGGGCTCCGTAGACGCCGTCACAATTGCGCAGACTGAGGTAGATGGTCTTCAGTTCTGCCGAGCCGCACTCATAGTTGAGAATACTGCTCTCACAGCTTTCGAACACCAGCTCGCCGAAATGGTCGATATCGCCTTCCTTCCAAGCCATTACGCCCTCCATCACACGCTCGCTCTCGCTGAAGAAATGGCGGGCACGGCTGGCAAAGCGAGCTGGCATTTGCTGGCCATATTTCTCATAAGTTACGGGACTGACCTGACGAAGTGTGGTCTGTCTCAGACGATTCAAACGACGCCCCTCATAGGACTGCAACATCCAGGCTGCGGCACGGCACTCCTCCACACGCAGATTGTAGTCGGTGCTCATGAGTGAACGGGTGACACCACTATAGAAGATTACGATCTTGAACGGCAAATCGCATCCCGGCTGGTCACCAAAAGGGATTAGGCGCTGTTCACCAGTGGCAGTGTCAAGATAGAGCAGGTGACCTTTCTTGCTGAACGTCACACACGATTGGTCTAACACACCATTGTCAAGGCCTATGAACTGGCGTTCAGCCTTCGACGCTATTTCCACGGTCTGCTTGGGGGTGACATGCAGCCCGTTGGCTCGTGCCAGTGCTGCCACAAAGGCACACAACAGCGCAGCAGAAGATGCAATACCACCGGATGGGAGCGAGCCACGGATGACTCCGGTGACACCCCTTTCCAATTTGAACTCGTCACGCATCACCTGCACGACACCACGGAAGTAGTCGCCCCAGTCGTTCTGACGCACAATATAGGGCAAATGAAGGCTCGTCTGCAAGACGTTGGGAAAAGAGAGCGACCTTAGTTCTACCGTGCCGTCATCGGTTGCCGAGAAATCCATGTTGACACCCCGGTCAAGGGCGAAACCAGTGACAGGGCCTTTCTGGTGATCGATATGCGCGCCGACAGGACACACACAATAGGGAGAGAAAATGTGATATTCGTACGTCATGGACTACCTTGTTATTTAAAAAGTGAGTACTCAGGAACTATCCAGGCCAGCGCACTGGCACCGAGGACGTCGCGTTCGCGGTCGTCAAGCAGGGAGAGCAGCAATTTCACCTTGCCCCGCATGTTGCGGAACACATGGCTTTCGAATGACTCTTCCGCTGCATCCATCAGCCAGTGACCCGCATGAGAGACACCACCCGTGATGATGATAGCCTCGGGATTGACTAATGACGCATAAGTGGCCAGTCCACGACCGAGGATATGTCCTGTACGGCGATAGACCTCTATAGCCAACTGGTCTCCCTGCTCACAGCAGTCGGTGATGACCGCTGGCGACAGTTCGTCTTGGTCACGCATCAGCGAGGGCACATCACTCTCGGCCATCAGCTCGTTAGCGGTTTGCACGATGCCACGTGCGGCACAATAGGACTCCAGACATCCTTCCAACCCGCAGGTACAAGGACGTCCATGCTCCTCAATACAGGTATGGCCAAACTCTCCGGCATAGCCACCAAATCCCTGATGTTCGCGGCCAGAGGAGAAGAAACAGCTGCCCAGGCCGACTCCAAGATTGATAACGATGAAATCATTCATGCCGTGTGCAGAGCCGTATATCATCTCGCCAATAGCCGTCGTGTGGGCATCATTACCCAATGCTACAGCCACGCCCAGACAGTCGCGCAGCATGGCTGTCAGCGGAACGATGCCCTTCCACGGCAGATTGGCCGCATTCTCAATACACCCTGACACAAAGTTGGCACTGGGCGAGCTGATGCCGATGGAACGGATGGCTTCGAAACCTCCGTTGGAATCGGCCATACAGAGGATGCAGTCTGCCAGCTTGCCGACAAACTGGTTAGCGTCAGGATAGTCGGCAGTTCTGAATTGATCCTTACACAGGATATTGCCACGTATGTCGACCAGTGCATAGGTAGTGCACTCATTGCTGATATCAACACCCACCACCTTGGACTTAATGTTGTAGTTAGTCATATATCTTATTTTTTATATCACGAGCGTTGGATTACTTTTTCTGAAACACACGGACGTAGTCTACCAGCATGGTGGCTGGCAGAGCCGACTCGTCGACCCCACCGCCTGCGGCACCCCAGTCGCCACCCCATGCCAAGTTGAGGATGAGATAGAAGGGAGCGTCGTAGGGCCAGTCATCGCGTCCCAGGCCACGGTTGTCGTAAGAGAGCTGGACCTTGCCATCGACATAAGTGGTAATGTTGTCCTGAGTCCACTGAATGGCATAGACGTGATAATCGGCCTCTGCACCTGCACACAGCATTTCGTGGGTCACCTGCGTACCATTGGAATGAACATGGGCATTGGCATGAAGACTGCTGGAAACATAGTTGGGATGGTAGCCCACCTCCTCCATGATGTCAATCTCACCATCGGCAGGCCATGACTTGAAATTGACAGGCATCATCCAGAAGGCAGGCCATGTACCTTTGCCCTTGGGCAACTTGATGCGGGCCTCCATGTAGCCATACGTCCAACCCGTAGCGGGCTTGGCATAGACTCGGCCGGAATAAACAGTGCCACCCGACTTGAAGCAGTTGATGCGCAGTTTGCCGTCCACCAGTTCCGTGACACGCTGGCCGGCAGCGGAGCCGTTGACGTAGGTCTGCAGCTCGTGGTTCACCCAGCCCGGCCCTTGCACCTCATGACGCCAGTCGCTGCTGAGTTCGGTACCCTGGTTGAACTCGTCGTTCCATACCAGCTGGTAGCCGTCAGGCGTGCTGACCTCGGTCACCTCGGGTGAATCCTGTAAAACACCGATGACGTGCTTCTCGTTACCAGAAGTCACAGTCACATGGCCCGAGCGCACCAGGCTGTTTGTGTTGGGCTGCGTGGAGATGACCAGCTGAGCGTCGTCAGACCGCTGAACGCTGATCCAGCTCTGGTCGGGAGAAGCTGTCCAGTCGGTCCTGCCACTGACACTGACCGTGGACTGGTCACCCGACGAACTGGCGATGAGTGACAGGGCAGACACCTGGAAGGGGTCTGGCGTACGGACGGGTCGGAACGACAAGTCGTCATCGCCGCCACCACAGGCTGTGATGGCGACGAGACAGAAGAGAGAAACTAAAACTGATTTCTTCATAAGAACAGATGTTGTTATACCCGCAGGGGGATTACTTACTTTCACCGAGATATACACCTAAAACGCTTACATGGCTGTTGGCAGGAGTACCTCCAAAGTCGAGCGTCAGCACCAACGTACCGTCAAAGCCTGCAGAAGCGGGCAGTGTCACTGCAGTGGGCACACCAGCCTTCAAGGCATGTCGTGCGTCAGAGAAGAACGTGTTGTCGTCGCCGTCGGGATGGGGCTTGACGGTAACGCCTTCACAGTCGGCATCGGCCAGCAGGACGAGCGAGAAGTCGTACTGCCGTCCAGCACTCAGCGTGACGTCATACTTCAGGTGAGCCTGACCCTGCCACTGCGAGTGGCCCAAGCCTTCAGGAGCGGTGAAGACATACGCACCGGTATTGCCTTCAAAGCCTGCAAATTCGTCGCCAAAGAGCTGACTCCAGCCGTCGTCTGCTATCCAGTAAGAGTTGGTGTTCACGGCTTCTTTCAGCAGATTGTCGGCCGAAGTGAAGTCGAAGGCCCATGTGTCGGCACTTGCGCCGTGGGCATCCTGATGCTCACCGACATAGATGTTGCGCAGCTCTAAAGACGCACCCTCGGGCACACCGGCAAAGTCCATAGCCAACTTGAGGTTTCCGTCAAAACCCGGGCAGTCCGTCAGGGTGATGACATTGACACCTCGTTTGACAGGATGACGGGCATCAGAGAAGAAGGTGTTGTCGTCGCCCTGCATCTGGGGCTTCACGGTGACACCGTCGCCCTCGCTGTCGGCAGAAGAGACAATGGCGATAGAGAAATCATAAGTCTTACCAGCCGAGAGCGTCACGTTGATATCCTCCAGCTGAACCTGTGCCTGCCACTGGCTGCCGCCATTGGCGGTCTGGGTGAACGTATAGCCATCGGCCAGTGAACCGTCAAGCGTAGTATTGGGAATCTCGCTCCATCCGGCATCGGCATACCACGTATGTACGTTAGCAGCCGTAGCATCAGCCAGCAGGTTGCCGTCGGTGAAACCCAGCCACTGCGGGTCTGCTACCGTGCTTTCGTCAAACCAGTCGACGTTCTTTGTCCAACTCAGGCTCTTCTGGTCGCCGCGCGAAACAGCATAGAGGCTCACCACATAGAGGCCGTTCTTCTTAATGGCCAGCGACTCATTGGCGCCAACAGGAAACGCTTTCGACGTACGCCCGTCGGTTGTAATGTAATAGGCAACTCCGATCACCTCGCGCGAGGTGTTGGTGAAGGTATAGCTATTGCCGTCTTCGACAACGGTCCATGACAAGTCACTGTCGCTGATGACACGGTCGGCGCCCAGATCATACGTGTCGCTGGTGCAAGCGGTGAATAGGGATAGAAGGGCGAAAAGGAAAAATTTTAATTGATAATTCATAATTGATCATTTAACTTCATTAACTTCTTAACTTCATTAACTTCATCCTTTAATACTCTGGATTCTGCTGCATAGTACCCTTGGCGGCATCGATATTGTCCTGAGGAATGGGCAGATAACGATACTTCTGGCTCCAGTTCACCTTGCGGTAACCGCCTTCATCGTTGGCTGCAGTCAGCACGCTGGCTGCCTTGCCTGTACGGACCAGGTCGAAGAAACGCTTGCCCTCGCCCATGAACTCCAGGCGGCGCTCGCTGATGATGTCATCCTCGGTGACGCTGGGCAGAGCAGTCAGGCCGGCACGCTGGCGAACCTTGTTTACATATTCGGCTGCCGTGGCGGCACTACCGCCAGTCTTGAGCAGCAACTCGGCGGCATTGAGCAGCGTCTCGGCATAGCGATAGACACGCTCGTTGTTGTTGAAGGCCATGTCAGAGGCACCCGTGGCATCGACGTTCTGACCGACGCGCCCCACATACTTGCCCAGCATGTAGCCGGTGTACTGCCAGCCGCCGCCACCGGAAGAGACAGTGCCGCTGGCCTCCATGTCGAAGACGGTAATGGCCCGACGGCGGTCGTTGGCCGTGAAGAGGTTGGCGGCATGGACGGGCAGGGAGGCAAAGCCCCATCCGGCCTCGACGTCGCAGCCTGCACCCGGCGTGAAGTCGCGCGGACCGCAGAGTCGCGACATCACGTTGCCGCCGGCGGCCAGGCGGTTGTCCCACGCACGGCTGGAATTGACGTTGAAGTAGTTGATTTCGAAGATGGACTCCTTGCCCCACTCGCCACTCTCGGCCCAGATGCTGGAGAAGTCGCTGACGAGGTCGAACTGACCACTGCTGATTATCTGCTGCATGAAACCCAGGGCCTTACCGTAGCGGGTGTTGTCGTTCTGTATCATGACCATCTCGGTGAAGAGCATCTGCGCCATGGGGCGGGTGACGTGACCAGCCTCGTCAAGAGGGTACTCTGCCTGCAGCGCGCCGTTGTCGATGACGTCCTCCAGGTCGGCTATCACCTTGTCGTAAACCTGGTCGGCCTTCAGCTGCTCGTCAATGTAGGGAGCCTCCAGATTCTCGAAGTAACAGGGTATGTTGCCATAGAGCTTCCACACCACATTATAATAGAAGGCACGGAGCACACGGAGCTGGCTGACATATCCGGCCTTCTCGGCGGCGGTGATGTCGCCGGCCTCCTCGGTCCAGTCGGCATACTTGATGGCATCGTTGACACGCTTGATGCCCGAGAAAGAGTCGCCCCAGAAACCTGTGGGAACCATCAACGACGTCAGGTCGCCGTAGTTGTACATGGCCTGCAGCGTGGGCTGGTCGGAATTGCTGCTACCGTTGGGATAGAGGTCGTCGGCCAGAAAGTCGGTATAGTGCAGGGCATTGTACTGATAGGTGGTACCGTAGTCGTACCAGTGGAGAGGGGCATAGGCCGACACCAGTGCCTCGTCCAGGTGTTTCCTGGTCTTATAGTAGTCCTCGACGGGGTAGTCAGTATTGTTCTCTACCTCCAGGAAGTCGTCGCTACAGGCCGTCGCCAAGGGCAGAAGGGTAAGAAGGTAAAACGGCAGAACTGTCTTTATCAAACCCTTGACCTTATTATATATATTTGTCTTCATAACCTTTAAACTTTAAACTTTAACCTTTAAACTTAGAATGTAAGATTGAGACCCACTCTCCAGACGCGAGACTGCGGATAGATGCCATAGTCGACACCCAGCGAAGTGGTGGTGGAGATTTCCGGGTCGAAACCATGATACTTGGTAAACGTCAGCAGGTTCTCGGCGGCTACGTAGAGGCGCAGGCGACTGATGAAGGCCCGCCGGGTCAGACTTTCGGGAACGGTATAGCCCAGCTCGATGTTCTTCAGGCGCAGATAGCTGCCGTCAGAGACGTAGAGGTCGGAAGATACCCAGTTGGAAGAGTTGCCCTGCACCAGACGGGGGAAGGTGTTGCTGGTGCCCTCGCCTGTCCAACGGTCCAGGTAGTAGGTCGGCATGTTGATGGTGGCCAGGTCGTTACGGTGGGTGGCATCGTAGATGTCATTGCCGGCAGTGCCTTGCCAGAACATCATGAAGTCGAAGCCGCGCCAGGCCGCATTGAAGGTCAGGCCGAAGGTCCAGTCGGGCGTACCCTTACCTATCTTGGTACGGTCGTCGTCGTTGATCTGTCCGTCGTTGTTGACATCAACGAAGCGGAGGTCGCCAGGCTGTGCGTCGGGCTGAATGACCTGCCCGTCACCCGTCTCCGGGTCGGTCCATATGTATGCGTCAATCTCGCTCTGGTTCTGGAAGATGCCTGCCGTCTTGAAACCGTAGAAGTAGGGGAACGGCTCACCGTTCTCGGCACGGGAGATATTGCCGCGCTCGGCCACATTGTCGTAGGTCTCGTAGCCCGAGCTGTTACCCAGACGAACCAGCTTGTTCTTGAGATAGGAGACGTTGCCCTTGACAGAGAACCTGGCGTCGGAGACATTCCACTTGTAGCCCAGCTCCATCTCCACACCTGAGTTTTCCATATCGCCGACATTGGCAATGGGGAACGACTCGCCCACATACGAGGGGATGGGCATCTCCTTCAGCATACCATTGGTCTTTTTCTTGAAATAGTCGATGGTGAAGGTCAGCTTGTTGTTCCAGAAGCCGAAGTCGAGACCGGCGTCATACTGCTCTGACTCCTCCCACTTGATATCGGGATTGCCCAGGCCGGCAGCCTTCGTGCTGGTGACCTCTTTCTCGCCTCCGGCAGCACCGAAGGCGTAGTTGTTGCCACCTTGTGTGTAGACGGTGTAGCGGAAGTCGCCGATATTGTCGTTACCGTTCTTACCCCACGAGAGTCGCAGCTTCATGTTAGACAACCAGTCGCGGGTCTTCACCATGAACTGCTCATTCATGATGTTCCAACCCAGGGACACTGATGGGAACGTACCGTACTTGTTGTTAGTACCGAAACGGCTGGAACCGTCGCGACGGACAGTACCCTGAAACATGTAGCGCTCGTCGTAGTTGTAGCTGACACGGGCAAAGAGAGACGACATGGTGTGCTTGGTGCCGGGACCACCCCAGGCATTCATCTTACCGTCGGCCTGCAGGCCTTCTGCAGCACTTATATAGGGCTTGTCGTAAGAACGGAGGTCGCGACGCGAACCGCCCAGTGACCAACCGGAGTTTTCGAAGGCTGACTGACCCAGCACGACACCAATGGTGTGGCGATTGAACGTCTTGTCGTAAGAGAGCACATTCTCCAGTTGCCAGACTGTGCCGCGGTCGCTCTCTGAGCCTGCCTCGGAGTAGTTCTGATGGCGCGTGGGGGAAGTCCAGTTGGGAATGGAATACCAGTCGCTGCCCCAGAAGGACATGTCGGCCGAATAGCTGATACGATACTTCAGCGCATCCCAGATACCAAGAGTTGCCGAGAAATTAGCCACGAACTTGTGGCTCCAGCTCTTAGAGGCCGGCAGAGCCAGACCGGCCAGCGGGTTGGAAAGCTCATTATAGGATACGCCGGGCAGGTTGACCAGCCGGCCATTCAGATAGAGCGGTGTATACTCGTCGGGAAACTGCTCTTGCATAGAGGCTATATAGTCGGCCTCGTCGGCAGGATCGACATAGGGAGCTATCGTCGGAGGCAGTGAGAGGGCTTCGCCCAGACGGCTGCCGTACTGGTCGTTGACACCAATACCTGAGCTCTTTACGCGGGCATAGGAAAGGTTGACGGTTACGTCCAACTTGTTCAGCCAGTTGCGCTCTCTGGTAACATCGAACAGGTTGACACCGGTGTTTGAACGAAGGGTCAGACGGTTGTAGTTGGACTGGCCGAAGTTGCCGCCGACAATACCTTCCTGGTCGTAATAGCCCAGAGAGAAGTAGTAATTGACGCGCTCTGAGGCTCCGCTGACAGTTGCCTCATGGTTGGAAACGGGGGCATTGTCGTTGAAGATGACGTCCTGCCAGTCAGTGCCCTTGCCCAGTGCGTAGGGGTCGGCAAAGGTCGGGGCCAGACCGGCATTGACCTGAGCCTCGTTGCGCAACAATGCATACTGGGTAGCATCCAGCACGTCAACATGTTTCCAGGGGTTCTGCCAGCCATAAGAGAAATTGTAGCTGACGGTAGCCTTACCCAGCTTACCCTTCTTAGTAGAGACCAGCACGACACCATTGGCTGCCCGGGCGCCATAGATGGCACCTGAGGCTGCATCCTTCAACACCTCAATGGACTCAATATCACTGGGGTTGATATAGTCGATGCCGCCCTCGATTGGCATGCCGTCCACAATATAAAGAGGATCGGAATTGGTGACGGAACCGGTACCACGAATGCGAATGCGCGCACCGGCACCGGGCTGACCGGACGAGGTGGTGACGTTGACACCTGCGGCCAAGCCCTTCAAGGCATTGTCAACGCGGACGGGAGCCTTACCCTCCAGATCCTCGGCAGACACCTTGGCGATAGAGGCGGTCACCACACTCTTTTTCTGAACACCATAGCCAACGACAACCACTTCTTCCAACAGGGCGTGGTCTTCTTTCAGTACAACTTTCATCTCGTTCCTGGCCACGGCCTCCTGTGTCGTGTAGCCGATGAAGGAAATGATTAAGGTCTTTCCGGCGTCTACCTTCATGGCAAACTGACCTTCAAAATCGGTAATGGTTGCATTCTGCGGATTACCCTTTTCGACAACAGTAGCCCCGATTACCGGTTCACCGCTCTCGTCTGTCACCGAGCCCAAGATGCCGGTGAACTGAGCATGTGATGCCATTGACATCATGAAAGTCAATAACAAGAATAAATACCTGCTTTTTTTCATACGTTCATTATTTGTTTGTATTTTTAAGTTAGTTAAAAAATTATTCATTAGGCTGTTGCCCGCACAGGACGTATTTCCGCTGCAAAGGTATTTAAAAAGTCAATACGAAAAACGGCAAGTAGTAGAAAAAGTGGGAAAGCATAAATTGACAAAAAACGCAAGCCACTGAAAATTAGTAGTTTGCGTCTTGCGGTCAGAGAGGAAAGAGTGGATGCAATATAGAGGTGTAAAAGATACATTTTACGGCTTTTCCAACCCAAAATGGCCAAGTTCCTTCACCTTCCGTTCGAACTGTTCACGGTTATTTAACGCACCGTTCTTGATACGGGCACGGTAGTTGTATATGGTATTGACAGAATAGTGCAGGAACTCAGCAATCTTCGATGAATCGTCAATGCCTAACCGGATCAAGGCGAAAATACGCAAATCTACCGTCAGCCGGTTCTCCTCCTTAGGATGAACCTGCATCTCGGGCTGTAGCAGTGCATTGAAGTCGTCGACAAAGTGGGGGAACAGATGCAGGAAGACGGAGTCAAAGTTCTGGTAGAGTTCTTCTATCTCCCGCTCTTTGAGTTCTGTAGACCTGGTCATCTGGAACAGTTCGTCCAGCTCCTTGTTTTTCATCTTCTTGTTGACCAGCTTGCGATAATTGTCAAGCTTGTCAACATAGCCTGAACAGAGTGAGAGGAAACGACCTATATACTCCTCCTTGACCTGATTGGCTTCCGAGAGCTGGGCATTCACTGACGATAGCTGGGCATTGACCGATGAGAGCTGCACATTGGCACGTCGCAGCTCGTCATTCAGAGCTGCCAACTGCTCATTGGAGTCATGCAGTGCCTTGCGGGCAACGTCCAACTGCCTATTACGGCGGTGCAAGAAGAAAAGCGACCCCAACAGAGCCAAGGCAAACAGACCTAACAACAGGATACCCCATACGAGCATTCGCGAGTGATGGCGCATCTGGTCTTTATAGTTGTTGTCTATCACATCCAGTATAGGTGCTATCTGCCAGGAGCGCATGCGCGTATTGAAATGGCTGTTACAGTCCCACGTAAAGCGGATATAGCGATAGGCACGATCCAGGTCGCCCTCTTCGTTCAGCCGCTGGGCCAGGGCTAACAGGGAGGCCTGGTCCATGACTGCCTGGCGTACATCGCAGAGTCCGGACCTCGCCAGCCAGTACTTGGAGTCCTCCATCTTGCCCATCTGAATATAAATAAGGTGGCGATAGAAGGCGACGATGGCATAGTCTCGGGTATCTTCCTTCACCATGGC
>ERZ842401.3922-NODE-3922-length-17907-cov-5.625364_pt1 | contig 17907 bp, 14 predicted proteins | sample MGYA00521270_ERZ842401 | MGnify/ENA primary metagenome ERZ842401 (study PRJEB31892, sample SAMEA3878208) | bioreactor metagenome | biome: Moose rumen | place: Sweden | collected 2011-10 | study: EMG produced TPA metagenomics assembly of the PRJEB12797 data set...
GCTTGTATTTGAGATGGTTGCAAATCACAAAATAAAAAGTGACGAAAACAGGAAAAGTTCATATATGGTGCAATGAAATCAGGCGCGCGAGCCGCAAGTTTTGAGAAGGCTATTCAGTGGCTTCATGACGCTGGACTCATTTATAAGGTTAATCGAGTGAGTGCAGTAAAAATGCCTTTAAAATTTTATGAGGAGTTTAGGGCGTTCAAGGTATTCATGCTCGACATTGGACTGATGGGGGCGATGGTTGCAGCTCCTGCCGCTGCCATGCTTGTGAAGAATACTATTTTTACTGAATATAAAGGTGCTTTCACCGAATTGTTTGTTTGTATGCAATTGCAAGGGACAGACATACCAACTTTTTATCATTCTCTAGAAAACTCAAGGATAGAGATTGATTTTGCAGTGCAGTTGGGAACGGAGGTTTACCCCATTGAGGTCAAAGCCGAAGAAAATGTGAAATCAAAATCAATGCAGACATTTATAAAGAAACATCCAGAGCTGAAAGGTATTCGTCTGTCCATGAAACCGCGCATCACTCAAGATTGGCTTGAGTGCATTCCTCTTTACGGATTTCGTGAAGAACTCATCAGAATGGACAAATAACAAAGATTTGTGCCTGAGCGCAATGCTCGTTCCTTCTCCTAGAATGAAGGATTTATTGCCACTCCCTTATTTTATCTTGAAGTCGCGATAGGTGACGTTTGGGTTGTTCTCGTCGTTAAGATGGAGGCGCAGGGTGCGGCATGGCGCATTGGTACTTTTCAGGGCGGCAATGTTTATCGACATGTAGAAGTCGCGCCACTGGAAGATGCTGTCGCCTGGGGTGCCTAGCAGGTCGTGGACGAGATAGGCGTCAACCGTTTCGCTGTACTTGGTGTCGCGGTCTATCATCATGTATAGCAGTCTGTTTTTGCCGGTGGTCTCGACTTGTCCGTATATGTTTATGAACTCGCCTGTTCGCCATGCGCTATGCAGCTTGATGGGGCGCATCGAGTAGGTGTCGAGCGGGTTGGCGTTGACACGTATCGAGTCGTTGATGATGCGTGAGTAGCCCACGGCATCGATGTTCCAGTAGGAGTTGTCGCCGGCGTGGTGAGCGATGGAGTAGGTGAGCAGCAGGCGTTCGTTTTCCTTCACTTTGTCGGGAGCTCCCACAGTGGAGTAGAGCGTCACGGCAGGGTCATCGTCACGTCCGTCAAGGCGGAATGTGGCGTGGTTGTCGTTGTCAAGACCAGTGTAGGTGACGATATCCACCACCTGCGTCTCAAAAGTGTCGTCAAGTGTCCCGTCATGGCTGCGGTCGCAAGCCATCAGAACCACGAGAGCTAAAGATATGAAAAGAATATTACGCATTATGAATTGTGCATTATGCATTATGCATTATTAAACCGTCGCGCATGTGCAGCACTCGGTCCACATTGGTGTTTCCGGCAAGACCTTCGTCGTGGGTGACGATGACAAAGGTGTGGTTAAACTCCTTGCGCAGGTCGAAGAAGAGCTGGTGCAGCTCCTGCTTGTTCTGCGAGTCGAGTGAGCCCGACGGCTCGTCGGCGAGAATCACCTTGGGGTTGTTGATGAGGGCGCGTGCCACAGCAGCCCGCTGACGCTCGCCACCACTGAGCTGTGCAGGCTTGTGTTCAAGCCTTCCTCCCAGCCCGAGGTGGTCTAGCAGCTTGCGTGCCCGCTCGTAGGCATCGCTCTTCTTGTCACCGCCTATAAGGGCGGGTATGGCGACATTCTCGAGTGTGGTGAACTCGGGCAGCAGCTGGTGGAACTGGAACACGAAACCGATGTTGCGGTTGCGGAAGTGCGCCAGTTCGCGCTGCTTGAGCTTCAGCACGTCGGTGCCGTCATACAGCACCTGCCCGCCCTGTGGCGAGTCGAGGGTGCCGATGATTTGCAGCAGCGTGGTCTTTCCTGCGCCGCTAGGCCCCACGATGGCGACAATCTCGCCATCGTTGATGGTGACCGAGACCCCTTTCAGGACCTCAAGGTCACCATAGCGTTTTGTTATGTTAAGTGCTTCAATCATTGTTTCGTGGAAGGTGGAAGGTGGAAAGTGGAAGGTGGTGGAACGTGGTATTTCGTTCTTCGTTCCACTTTCCTCGTTCCACGCGCCGAAGGCGCTTAGGGCTTCACCCCTAAGTTATACATGATAAACGACTGGATGTCGGTATATTCCTCAATCACTTTGCTCATGGGCTTGCCGTGGCCGTGGCCGGCGTTCACGTCGATGCGTATCAGCTTCACGGCGTTGCCGGTGTTGCTGGCTTGGAGCTGAGCGGCATATTTGAACGAGTGTGCTGGCACCACACGGTCGTCGTGGTCGCTGGTGGTGACCATGATGGGTGGATAGGGTGTGCCGTCGTTCTTGATGGTATGGAGTGGCGAGTAGCCCTTGAGGTACTCAAACATCTCGCGGCTGTCGTCGCTGCGGCCATAGTCGGGGGCCCAGTTCCAGCCAATGGTGAAGAGGTGGTAGCGCAGCATGTCCATCACTCCCACCTGAGGCACTGCGGCACCCCACAGGTCGGGACGCTGGTTCACCACGGCACCCACGAGGAGACCGCCGTTGCTGCCACCGTTACAAGCTATTTTGCCTTTCTTGGTGTAACCTTGGTCGATGAGCCACTCGGCAGCGGCTATGAAATCGTCAAACACATTCTGCTTCTGCATCTTGGTGCCAGCCTTGTGCCACTCTTCGCCATACTCACCACCGCCGCGCAGGTTGGTGTAGGCGCAGATGCCGCCCTTGTCGATCATGGCAAACGGAGTGCGGGCATAGCTGAAGCCCGGGTTCATCGACACGTTGAAACCGCCATATCCATAAAGGAACACCGGTCGCTTGCCGTCCTTCTTCATGCCTTTCTTATAAATGAGGAACATAGGAATCTTGGTGCCGTCCTTGCTTGGGTAGAACACCTGTTCGGTGACGTAGTCCTCGGGGTTAAGGGCAACTTTTGGTTGGAAGAACGGTGTAGATTCGTTGGTCTCGGCATTATAGCTGTAGATGGTGCTCGGGAAAGTGTAAGAAGTGAAGTTATAGAACACCTCTTTACGTTTGTTCTTGCAGCTGAAGCCCACAGAACCGAGTGTGGGGAGCTTTATCTCTTGCAGTTCGTTGCCATTTTTGTCATACAGATAAGCATGGCTGCTGGCATCCTTGTCGTAGGTGACGATGAATTTGTGGTCGCTCATCTGAATGCCGCTAAGCACCCATTTCTTCTCGGGGATGAACTCGGTGAAATTCTTGGCACCGAGGTTCTCGGCATCGTAGGCGAGCACCTTGTAGCAAGGCGCATTCTGATTGGTCATCACATAAATCTTGCCGTTATCTACGCCGATGGGACCAAATGAATACTCCCCGTCGTCGGCAATCTTCACATAGTGTGGATTTAGGCTTTTCAGGTCTTTCACGAACAATGCGTTGCCCTCGCCGGCACTCTGGAGGATGAATACGAAACGCTCATCCTCGTCAACGCCCACCTGGTGGAAGAGAAGCGGGTCGTCATAGCTGCGGAACTCAAGGTAGTCTTCGTCTTGCGGAGTGCCCAGCTTGTGGTACATCACCTTGTGCCACTCGTTCTTCGACGACTTGGCATCCTCGGGTTTGTCGTAGGCGCTGTAGAAGAAGCCGTCGCCAAGCCACTGAGCGTCGGTGAACTTAGCCCAGATGATATGGTCGTCGAGCATCTTGTCGGTCTTCAGGTCGTGGACGATGATTTCGTTCCAGTCGCTGCCGTTGCGGGTGATGGTGTAGGCGGCATAGCGTCCGTCCTTTGAGAAGTTGAGGCTCTGCAACGCCACGGTGCCGTCCTCACTCAAGGTGTTGGGGTCGAAGACCATGCGCTCCTCGCCGTCGAGCTTGTCTTTGGAGTATAGAACACTCTGATTCTGCAGACCATCGTTCTTGAAGTAATAGATTTTGTCCTTTACATAGAACGGGGTACCCATCTTGGGATAGTTGGCGAGTTCAGTGAGGCGTTTCTTCACCTTGTCGCGGAAAGGAATTTTCTTGAGATAGGCTTGTGTGATTTCGTTCTCGGCTTTTACCCACTCGGCGGTCTCGCTGCTGTTGTCATCTTCGAGCCAACGGTAGGGGTCGGCGACTTTGGTGCCGAAGTAGTCGTCGGTGACATCAACGGTACGAGCCTTGGGGTAGTTAATCTTTTGCTGAGCTGCTGCTGAGCCAGCAATAGTGAGTGCTGCGCACATGAGGAATGGTTTATAGTTCATAGTTTAAAGTTGTTAGGTGGAAAGTGGAACGTAGAAGGTGGAAGGTCGTTCCACTTTCCACTTTCCACTTTTCACTGTAAAAATGCTATTTTTTCTCAAAGGATTTCAGCCCTTGATCTTCTTGCTTGATGATTACCGGCATTCCCACTCGGGCATACTGCTCCTTGAGGGTGATGATGTCGGGGTCGTGGAGGCGGATGCAGCCCTCGCTGGCGCGGCCAGGCACTGACTCGTCGTTGTTGGTGCTGCCGTGGATGCCTATGCCGTGATGCCCGGGAGTCTTGAGGCGCAGGAACCATTTGCCGTAGGCGAGGATTGCGCCTCGTCCGTCGCCAAAGTCGTGCGTCCAGTCGCCGGCGGGCTTGATGGCATCGATAACGAAGGGTTCGCCTGGCTCGCTCTCGGGAGTGCGCATATCGCCTTCTTTCTCCTTCTGCCCCTTGTTAAGACTCAGGCACACGGGGAACTGCGCCACAGGCACGGTGTCGCCCTTGACGGGAGCATAGACGGTGAGCAGCAAGTCTTTCTTGGAGATGACGATAAAGGTCTTGCTCTTGTCGTAGTCGCCCTTGTAGATGTCCTTGTAGGCCTCTTTTTTCTCTTTCTTGACCGATGTTTTCTCGGTGTCGTTGTCTTTCTTGCCGCCACAGGCGGTAAAGCCAATGAGAATAAGAGCTGTTAGTGTCAATGTGAGTAATTTCTTCATATCGCTAGCTTTATTTTTTTATGGGCTTAGCTTTAGCGTGAGCCTTGAGTTCCCAGCCCCATGGCCCCTCGGTCTCGTTCTTGATGATAACGGGCATTTTGAGGTAGGCATATTGCTCCTTGAGGATGATGATGTCGGGGTCGCGCAGGCGTATGCAGCCCTCGCTCTGGCGGCCAGGCACCGAGCTCTCGTTGTTGGTGCTGCCGTGTATGCCTATGCCAGTGTGCCCTGGGGTGTAAAGGCTCAGGAACCAGGCTCCGTAGGCCTTGATGTTGCCGCGTCCGTCGTGGAAGTTGTGGGTCCAAGCCGAGGAGTTGCGAATGGCCTGGATGTGGAACGGCTTGGACTGTTTGCACTCAGGAGTCTTGTTGTCGCCCTTGCGCTGTTTCTGCCCCTTGTTGCGGCTCAAGCAGGCAGGGAACTTTGCCATGAGCACGGTGTCGCCTCCCACAGTGCCATAGACATATAGCCTAAGCTCGGCCTTTGAGACCACGATAAAGGTGTTCTTTTTCTCGATTTGTGGTGTTTGATAAAACACTGTCTTGTCGGTCGCCTTGGTGGCAGTGGCAGCGTCAACAATCTGCGCGCTGGCACTCATTACAAGGCTACAAAGCAGCAATAAAGTGAAAATTTTTCTCATAATTATATTATTGTTTTTTTATTATTTTCTAGCTTACAAAGATAACTTTTTTATTTATCCGTCAAATTATCGCGACATTAGTAGTGTGTGGAATGTTTTCGTCGTCGGCGCGGAAGGTGATTCTCCGTTTCACACTTAATTAGCTTGTGGAGTCATTATAACATGGAAATTGCCCTCGTATGTGATGTAGAGCTGGATGAAGTAGTTGCCATCAACATCAAACTTGAGGTTACCACCATCGTAGCTAAGGTTGTTCATGTCGCCACCCCAGTTGATTGCCCAGCCCTCATTAGCACGGAACTTGAACTCAGTGCCAGCGGGAATATCGCAATAGCCTTCCCAAGCACCAGTCTGGGTGTTGTAAGTGAGCTTAGCATAGTCGCCCGCCCAACCGTTGAAGCCACCAATCACACCAATAGTAGTGATAGGAGTGAGCTTATAGCTCAAGTTGGCAATGTCAGCCTCTACCATATAGAATCCCTCGGGAGCGTTGATGTTACCAGCACCTACTGCGAGCAAGCCCTCATAGTCATCGATAGCGTCGTCAAGACCCCAGTCAGGAGCATTCCAGTTGTCCTTACCACTGCGGAACTTGAAGTCTCCATTGAGGTACATGAAGCCGTAGTAGTCGCCATCGTTGTTGCGTGCTTCCTTCCAGCCCTTATTCTTAAGGCCGGCAGCTGGAGAGCCCCATCCGTTGGCGTTACCAGCTTGCCAAATCATCTCGGCGTAAGCCAGACCCTCAACGTCGTAGGTCATGTCGTTAGTGTTAACGGTGATGATGTACTGGGTGTAGTCGGAATCATAGTCAAGCCAAATCTCGTGGGCGTCAGCGCCCTGAGCGAGATTGCCACCTAAAACGAAACCATCGGTCTCCTCGTTGCTACCCAACTTCCCTTCTTCAAAGTTATTGAGATGAGTGAAAGGTAGGAAGTAGAAACGCATCTCACCTGCGGGAACGGTGATGGTATATTTGCCTGGCTCAACAAACTTCATAGGAACTCTCTCGTCACCTTTAACTATATACATACCTGCGGTCATCTTAACGGTGTCGTAGATATCGCTGCTAAATCTGAATGCCTGACCGTTGTCGTTGAGGATGGTTTGCACGCTGATGGGAACGTAAACCATATCTTCGGGCACACCATAAAGTGCCTCTAGAACGTCGCGCAGCTCAGTAGTCTTGACATGCCCCAAGTTATCGACGTTAACAATTCGACTATCGCTCTTGTCGGCATTGAAGATTGTAGCGGTGTTAGTTGCAGTAACACCATCAACCATATTATAATAAATCATGAATATTTGCACACTATCGGTGGTAACAGTCGTAAAATCAATGATATCGGCTGAAGTTACAACAGCACTTGCACTCTTTGGAGTTTCGCCACTGTTTATTGATTCAGCAAGACGCAGGCCTATGTTGTTGTAGCGGAAGCCGGGGTTGTCGCTACAGCGGTCCGACACTCGGCAGCTTCTGGCGAAACTGTTCCATCCACCGCCTCGGAACACGTGGTAAGAGCCATAATTAGGACCCTCGGGATTGATCTGAGCACTTGAATTGTAGCTTTCATACCAGTCCTGGCACCACTCAAACACGTTGCCACTCATGTCGTAGAGACCTAGCTCATTGGGGTACTTGGTGGCTACTGAATGAGTTTGGCTATTACTATTGCTTGAATACCATGCAACTTCGTCAATAGTATTGCTGCCACTGTACTTGTAGCCTAAGTTGTTGCTGCTACTCACCGCATGTTCCCGCTTAGAAGCAGACGACTCCTTTACACCCTTTTGTGTATCAAGAAAATAGTACAAACCGAGAATATCGTTGAAGTAAACACGATAAGTGCCAGCTTTCACTGGAATGTTTGGACCACCATTAGTACCATAACCAAGTGGGAACGCGGTAGCACCCCAGTTCACATCCCAAGAGCCGTTGGTAAACTTAAGTTCGGCATTTGCATCATAAGTAGCATCGAGATACCAGTCGTGAGTCTGAGTGTCTTTGCGCTTGCCCATTGCTGTCATTGGAGTAGACCAGACATCCCATCCCTGATAGTCACCAGGCATGGTGATTGTCAAGAAGATGCTAACCGCCTCATTGTACTTCTCTATAGTCACTTTCTTATCGATGGTGTTCATTATGATCTTGTAGTAACCAGCGTTGTTGATGCCAATAGTGTGGTAGTCGTATTCACAATCGCTGACGATGGTCAAGTCGGGATTCTCAATGTTGGTGAAGTTCATCTGCTCGCCCCAGTCACCTGGAGTTTTGATAAACTTAAACAGACCCCCCTCAGGGAAGTAGCCAATATATATAAGTGTTCCGTCACCATTTTCATCAAATGTGGTGTCAGGAACAGGAAGTAATGGAATTAGCGAATTGCCAATGTCAGATGCGCTGCCATTGGACCAACTGCCATTGCCGATGCAGTTACCTACCATGTACCACAGAACTGGATCGGCAGGCTTGAGCTCGATGTAGTAAGGTTGAACAAGGATCTTCACAACATTAGAAATGACCTCTTGAGTATTAGGAGTATTAGCTTTCACGCGAACATAGACTTCCTGCTCGGCAGGAACCTGGCCATCCACGTAGTTGCAAATGACCATCAGGGCCTTAGCCAAGTCCTGAGCGTTGATTTTAGCTTCGCATGTGCTGAAGACGTTTTCAAAAGTATAGTAGTCGCACTGAGTCTCGCCACTTTCGTCGGCAACCTCTGCGGTGTAAGGGGTAGTCCACTCGTTGGTGGCCGAAAGTTCAATAGTATATTCGGCATCAACAGGTGAACCTAAGTATTTGAATTGAGACCAAGTAAGGTTTACTGTCTGAGAATTAGCCAAGTCAATAGCTTGATTGGCATAGGCTGGAATATTCAATACAAACGAGATAGGTGACCCCAGACTCTTGCTACCGCCGCGGGCTGCATATTCCCACTCAGCCTCGGTAGGCAAGCGGAAGTTTCTGCCAGTAAACTCGTTAAGCTTAGCGATGAAGGCTTGACAGTCGTACCAAGACACAAAATCTACAGGCCGCTGAAGGTTAGAACCGCAATCCTCAGTTGAATGAGCTGAGCCATAATCGGAACTACCAAAGCCGTTGAACCAGCTTGGGTTGTTGCCCATCACAGCTTGCCATAGCTCTTGAGTCACTTCGGTCTGGCCAATGCTGAAACTACTCAATGTAACTTGATGTGCTGGTTTCTCCATGTCCCACGCATCGCTGCCCTGCTCAGCGGTGGCTCCCATGGTGAATGTTCCGCAATCGACCGGCACCATCTTGAATTTTACACCATTGACTTCATATTCTGTCGTTTCTTGAGAGTCTTCATCCAGCAAAATATTATAAATCGCAGTGATGTCGGCCGCAGTGATTATTCCGTCACCGTTTATGTCGGGGTTGACTATGTGACTGGTATCGTTGTTGAGCAAATAGTCGTATAGAGCGGTCACATCAGCCGCTGTAACAACGCCGTCGCCGTTAACGTCACCTCTTATAGTAGCATAGCTCGCAACAACTACAAATAAGATTGATAGCAATACTAATATCTTTTTCATAATGATAAGTAATTAAAATAATCTTAACATCTGAAAGGATTCAGATATTAAAATGCAAAGATAATCATTATTTATAAAAAATGAGTCTAAGTTGAAAAAAAGGGAAGAAAAAAGTCTAAATATTTTGTAGTTTTTGTAACTTTACTGCGTCTAATGGGTGTAACGAAGAAGAAAATGGAAAAAAACGAATCCAATTTCAGGCAACTGCTTCAAGAGCACAAGAGCACTATCTATTCGGTGTGCTATATGTTCTCGCAGGAGCATGACGAGGTGGAGGACCTGTTTCAGGAGACGCTCATCAACTTGTGGAACGGACTCGACAAGTTTGAGGGGCGTAGTGCCACTGGCACATGGGTGTGGCGCATTGCTCTCAACACCTGCATCACCAGCGACCGCAAGAAGAAAAAGCGTCTTGACACGGTGCCGCTGACCATCGACCGCGACTTCCTTGATGATGACAGCGTTGAGAATCGGCAGACCAAGCTTCTGCACCAGCGCATCAGTCGCCTGCAACCCTTTGACCGCGCCATCGTGCTGCTGTGGCTCGAGAATATGAGCTACGACGACATCGCCGCCATTGTGGGCATTACCACTAAGGCAGTGGGCGTGAGACTAGTGAGAATACGTGAGCAGTTAAAGAATATGAAATAGACATCAGATTTCAGACATCAGATAATAGTTGTTAAACTAAATTTAGATTTTTCACTACTTAATTATTGAGAAAATTTTTTATGGAAACAAACAATAATATGACCGAGCTTGAGCAGATGCGGGAGCAGATGAATATCTTCAAGAGCCGCCTCGACAAGCAGCAGATAGTCAACGAGCAACTGGTACGCAATAGTATGGGCACCAAAATGTCGTGGATAAAGAATTTTGTGTGGGGAGAGATTATCGTAGTCCCCATCTTCTTGCTGATATTTGCTCCTTTCCATGCCCAAATGGGACTCTCGTGGTGGCTGTTTGCCTTCCTGGCGGTGGGATTGATAGCCGATGCCATTGGCGACGTCATCATCAATCGCATCCCTAAGAGCCAGCTGCTTAGCGGTGACCTGGTGGAGACCAGTAAGCGCTTGGCAAAGATGAAGAAGCAGCGCACTCAATCGTTCATTATAGGAATCATCTTCGTCTTGATATGGTTTGCATGGTTCTGTGCTGAGCTCATAATTAGTTCAAAAGCGGGCAGCTGCGCATCTGGTCAAGGTTCCTTGTCCTATGTTGTGTTAGGCGGTGCTGCGGTGGGCGGTATAATAGGAGTGATAGTGGCATGTCTCATCTTCCGCAAGATGCAGAAGACCAATAACCAGCTCATCGAGCAAATAGATCAAATTACTAAAGAAGATTAAAAGGCAATGAAGAAGACTTTTACAATCTTATTGTCGCTGGCTGTGGGATGTGCCTTGGGGCTGACTGTCGTGATGCTTAGCAAGAGCAGTGAGTCAGCGAGTAATGAAACTGTAAATCCTGTAGTTGATGTGGTTGCGCTCATTGTTGCCGTGGTGCTTGCTTCTTACCTTCAGATTATTCTTCATGAAGCAGGACACTTGGTGTGCGGACTGCTTACCGGCTACCGCTTTGTGTCGTTCCGTGTTGGTTCTCTCGTTCTCTTCAATGATGGCAACGGCAAACTGCGTTTCAAGCGTTTCAAAGTTGCAGGCACAGGAGGCCAGTGCCTTATGTCACCTCCTGATGTGCCAATCGAAAAATTGCCTACTGGACTTTACAACGCTGGTGGCGCACTTATGAATCTGCTTTGCGCCACTGTGGCGTTATTGTTGATTATCTATTGTGACAATATGCACTTTTTCATCAGGTATTTTCTTTCGTCCACGGTAGCGGTCGGTTGTGTGTTCGCATTGCTGAACGGTATTCCCATGAAGCTTGGAGGCATTGCCAATGACGGATATAACATCCTCTATCTCAAGCGCGACAGGCAGTCGGTGAAGGGATTCTGCTCACAGCTTGTTGTTAATGAGAAACTTCAGAATGGTGTGCGTCTGTCGCAGATGCCCGATGAAGTTTTTGACTTGGGCGGCGAGATTAACTACAGCGACCCATTGCAGGCCAATGTGGGACTGATGCTTATATCTCGTGAACTCGACAAAGGAAACATAAAGGTTGCGCATGAGCAATTTAAGGAGTTGTTAAATAGTCACGGAAAAGAATTACTGTCGCTGTTCAGGTTGGAGGCAGGAAGCGAATTGATGTTCACCAGTCTTGTCACTGGTGATGAAGATGTTGCTCAAAATTCTATCAATGACAAGATGCTGATGCAATATATCACCAAGCACGCCCGAGTAATGTCGACAAAGCAGCGCGCACTTATGGCAAAAGCCCTGCTCTTTGATAATGACCGCACCGAGGCCGAGCGCCTCTACAATGATGTCGTTGCTCGCCGCGATAGCTACCTGATGCAAGGCGAGGTGAAGAGCGACATTGAGCTGATGAAACATCTGCTTGAGGCGCAAAACAATGATCAAGATCAAGTAAAATCAACAAATTAACAATTAATAATAATACAAATTGGCGTTATTTATCAATTAATAACTACTTTTGTAGGTTTAATTAATGTGATTGACAATTAAATTCTATTTATATATTCCTTAAAATTAATGTTTTCAAGTATGAAACTGAGAAAAATCTTTTTTGCAGCCATGATGCTTATCGCTCTTGGCTCAATGGCGCAAGGCATGCCACCCATCGAGAATGACCCCTCGGTGCGTACTGGCAAGCTGCCTAACGGACTCACCTACTACATCAAGCAGAACAACTGGCCTGAGCATCGTGTGAATTTCTACATCGCTCAGCGCGTGGGTTCGCTCCAGGAGGAGGAGAGTCAGCGTGGTCTCGCTCACTTCCTTGAGCACATGGCATTCAACGGCACCGAGCACTATCCCGGCAATGGCGTGATTGACTACACACGCTCGCTGGGTGTGGAGTTCGGTCGTGACCTGAACGCTTACACCAGCGTGGACCAGACGGTGTATAACATCAACGACGTGCCCAGCACACGCGTGAGTGCTATCGACTCCTGTTTGCTCATCCTCAAGGATTGGAGCAACGGCCTGCTGCTGCAGGGCGAGGAGATTGACAAGGAGCGCGGCGTGATTCATGAGGAGTGGCGCGTGCGCTCTAGCGCTATGCAGCGCATGTATGAGCGCAACCTCGAGAAGATGTATCCTGGCTCGAAGTATGGCAAGCGCATGCCCATCGGCTTGATGAGCGTGGTTGACAACTTCAAGTATGACGAGATTCGCGACTACTACCACAAGTGGTATCGTCCCGACAACCAGGCCATCGTAGTGGTTGGCGACATCGACGTGGACCGCACCGAGGCAAAGATTAAGGAGATGTTTGGTTCTATCCCCGCTCCCGCTGCCGATGCCGCACAGGTGGTTGACGTGGAGGTGCCCGACAACGACGAGCCCATCTTCATCATCGATAAGGACAAGGAACAGCAATTCAACATCATAGTCTTAAATTATAAGAGTGACCCTTATCCCGAGGATATGAAGGGCGACATGATGTATCTCATGATGGATTATCTCATTGATATGTCATGCACTATGCTTGATAAGCGCCTTGAGGAGAAATCACTAGAGCCTGATTGCCCCTACCTTCAGGCTGGTGCTGGCTATGGCAACTATATCTTCTCTAAGACAAAAGATGCGTTCCAGCTGCAGATTTTGCCTAAAGACGGCAAGGCCACCGAAGCCATTCAGCTCGTTACCGAGGAGGCTCTGCGTGCTGCCGAGCACGGCTTTACCGCTACCGAGTATGCTCGTGTAAAAGATGAATACCTGAGCAGCCTTGAGAAGCAGTACAACAACCGTAATCAAATCAACAACGACCGCTTTGGCCGTGAGTACTGCGCTAACTTCCTTGAGAAGGAGCCTTATCCCTCTATTGAGTGGAAGTACCAGATAATGAATATGGTTGCCGGTCAAATTCCTGTAGAGGCTATTAACCAGACCTTTGCTGAACTCATGCCAAAGGACGACAAGAACCTGGTTGTGCTGAACTTCAACCCCGAAAAGGAAGGTGTGACTCTCCTCACCGAGAACCAGATTAAGGGCGCTATCGACGCCGCTCAGGCCGCTAAACTTGAGGCTTATGTTGACAACGTTAAGGACGAGCCTCTCATCACCGAGATGCCCACCCCAGGCAAGATTGTGAAAGAGACCGAGAACACCTCACTTGGCTACAAAGAGCTTACCCTTAGCAATGGCGCGACAGTTATCCTCAAGCCCACCGACTTCAAGGATGATGAGATTAAATATTATGCTGAGTCGAAGGGTGGTAGCTCGCTCTATGGCCCTAAGGACTGGGCTAACTGCAAGATGTTTGACATCGTGGTCGCTTCGTCGGGTTTAGGCAACTTCACCAACAACGAGCTTGAGAAGGCTCTCGCCGGCAAGAACGCTAACGTGGACCTGAGCCTCTCTGACAACTATGAGAGCCTCAACGGTAACTCTACCAAGAAAGACCTTGAGACTCTGTTCCAGCTCAACTATCTCTACTTCACCGCCCTCACTAAGGACGAGAAGGCTGCTTCTACCTATATGTCGTTTTTAGAGACTCAGCTCAAGAACAAGAGCAGCAATCCTCAAGCTGCGTTGAGCGACAGTATTCAGACTACCATCTACAACCACGACTGGCGTGAGATGCCTTTCAATGTTGAGAACATCAAGGACGTGAACTACGACCGCGTGATTGAAATCGCCAAGGAGCGCACTGCTAACGCTGCCGACTTCACTTTCTACTTCGTGGGCAGCTTCGACGAGGAGACTATCAAGCATCTTATCGAGCAATACATAGCTTCGCTCCCGGCACAGCCTGGCGTGAAGGAGAACTTCAAGGATGGTGCTGAGATGGTGAAGGGTAACGTGAAGAATGAGTTCTCGCGCGCTATGGAGACACCTCAAACTACCTCCTTGGTGTTGTGGCACAGCAATGACGCTCCTTACACTATGGAGAACGATATCAAGGCCGACATTCTGGGTCAAGTGCTCGAGACCTCACTCCTCAAGAAGATTCGTGAGGATGAGGGCGCAGCCTACTCGCCCAATGCAAACGCTGGTATGACCATGAAGGGTGACAAACCTTTCACACAGGCGATGACCTATGTGAACATGAAGCCCGAGAAGAAGGACCTCGTCATCAATATTATGCGTGAGTCGCTCAGCGATGTCGCTAATGGTCAAATCGAGGCCGACGTTCTCCAGAAAATCAAGGAGAAGATGCTCAAGGACTATGACACCAACGCTAAGAGCAACGGTCACTGGATTAACGTGCTGAACATGTATAAAGCGTTCAACATCGACCTCCAGAATGGTTACAAGGAGACTGTAAACAAGGTTACTGGTGCCGACATCAGCAAGTTTGTCAAAGACACGCTCTTAAAGAGCAACAACTGCATCGAGGTGACTATGAACCCCGAAGGCGCAGCTCAAGAGCCTGCTAAGGCACAACCCTCTAAGAAGGCCGCTACAAAGAAAGCCGCTACCAAAAAAGGCGGCAAAAAAGGTAAACGTAAATAATTTTTGTTTCATAATTAATGCTGATTGCGCCCGAGCACTATTGTTGTGCCGGGCGCAATCTTTTTTCTCAAACTTATAGAAGAGCCTTGGATATTTGAGCAATTAATATTATTTTTGCATGCAAAAACAATTAATCATCTGTTTAAATTCTAAAGCGTATGAAGAAAATTACTCTTATTCTGATTGCTGGTTTGGTGACAATGATTGCACAAGCTGGTGTTGTAAACAACGACAAAGTGGCTAATCTCAAGGCCGCCAACGTCACCGTGAAAGCCGAAGGCGATATTGTTACTCCTCCCGATGGCGCCGAGCAAATGCTTTACACTTTTGAGGGACATGACACTTACACTAACAAAGACAAGACTTTTGAAGTGTTTGTCATTATCGATAACAATGACGTTTACATCAAGGGACTTAGTGAATACCTGACCGAAGGGTGGGTGAGAGGCACCATTGCCGATGGCGTGGCAACCTTCGCCCAGGCCTATATGGGCATTTTTGAGTTCTGGGGCGATGAATACGAACTAAACTTCGATGGCGCAGAGTTCACCATGAATGACGATGCCAGCGTGCTCACTGCCGCCAACGGTTACACGACCTCTGTTGAGGGTGAGGTGCTCGACGAGTTCATCAACGTGACGCTCACCAAGGTGCAGCCCGAGATTGCTACTCCTGCAACTCCCACCATCACCAACTTCACCGAAGACAATTACGGTCACTATGTGCTGATGACAATCCCGGCTACCGATGTCGATGGTAACGAAATCTTTGCCGCACTGCTCAGCTACCAAATTCTCATTGACAGGAATGGCGATCAGAGTGTGTATGAATTCACTACCGACGCCTATGCCTTCCTTGAAGAAAACATGACCGTAGTGCCTTACAACTTCACCGATTATTATGATATCGACGTTGCCGGCAAGCAGGTATATCTCTATGGCGACGACATTGATGCGTGGACTGCCATTGGCGTGAAGAGCATCTATACTGTGGGTGATTCTCGTGAAACTCGCGAGAGCGAAATATTCTGGTACCAGCTCAACCCCACTGCCATCAACAGTATTGGCACCAACAATGTTGTGGAAACAACCTACTACGACCTGCAGGGTCGCAAGGTTGACGCTAATGCCAATGGGTTGCTCATCAAGCAGATGCGCATGCAAGACGGTTCAACTCACGCAACAAAAGTTTTGCGTTAAGCCCGAATAATTTATATAACCCACCTAAAAAAGATAGCGTCCTTCCAGGGCGCTATCTTTTTAAATAAAATTGAAGTTTAATCATTAACTGCCACTGTGCCGAGACGCTCGTCGCGAGTTATATCGTCAGGTGTTTTTGATGCAGTTTTGTGGTGTCTTTCATGGTTGTCTTGTTAGCAACCGCTTGCGCAGACGTGAGAGAGACTCGGGAGTGATGCCTAAGTAGGATGCTATGGTGCGGTTGGTCATGCGGTTGTGGATGTCGGGGAAACGCTCGTTAAGTGCCAGATACCGCTCCTCGGGCGACTGGCAGTAGTCATTAACAGTGCTTTTCAGTAATTGATAGCACAATGCCTCGCTGAGCTTCATGCGATGTTCAAGACCTATTGCTGCATCAATCTGCTCCACAGGAAGCTGATAGATTATTGAACTCTCTGTCGCCACAATGTCGAGCATACTAGGCGCATGGTTACGCATGCAGCTATAGTTGCCCACCAAGTCGCCAGTGAAGGCAAACGAAATGATGCGCTCGCGGCCATTGGTGGCTGTGATTGAATATTTCAGCGTGCCGCTGACGAGAATCCCTAATGTTGTCGTTATGTCACCTGCTTGGCACAAATAGTTGTCTCGGCCGAGTTCCACCTTCCTGCCTGTGCCGAGCAGCAGTTGCTTTATCGCGAGATAAAAATCCCTGTCAGTGTAATCTAGATATGTCATCAGTGAAAATATATATCTGTGCAAAAGTATGGATAAAAAAACTAACCAGCATTACCCTAAATCAATATCACTCAAAATGTTGATGAAAGATAAGGGGATAGTGCAATGATTGTTGCCACACTTGCGCTTTATCAATCTTTTAGACGCAACTAGCACAACATTTGTTGCACAAAAAAGCCGCAAACTTGAAAAAACTTAACCCAAGTCAACCAAATTCCCCCAAATCGCCCCCAAATCGTCAAAAAAGAACTTATCCTTTTTGCCGAAAGGCTATGAATTTCGGTTCTTTCCGTTCAGCCAATTGATGGCCTCATCAAGCAGCCCAGTGACAAAGGTGTCGTTGCTGCACTTTTGGCACTCTTTCAGGCTTTTGATGCACAATTTCTTCTCACTATCGGTGATAACCCCGTCGGCACGTTTGCACATTTGTAGCAGTTCGGTGGCATATACAGCACCTTTGCTTGGTTTCTGCTTCACCTTTTCCTTGAACTTGTCGCAGTACATGGCAAATGTGGTCAGCCACGTGGTGTTATCATTGGTTCCGTTGTCGTCGTACCCTCGCGAGAGAACCTTGAGATTATAAAAATTGCCTGTATTATCCCCGAGCATTTCCAGCTGTGAGAACTGCTCAAGCGTGTTGCTCTTCACGTTTATAATGCTATCGATGTTTAGAGTGAAATTTCTATTGTCGCTTTTAATTCTTCTCGTCTTGCTCGACTGATAATCATCGGGCTTTTTTCCAAAGATTTTATAAATCTTGCCTATGTAACAACCGTCGTTGTCCTGTTTCCACTCAATGGCATAGCTAGTGCGGAAGTCATCCTGCCGTTTGTCCTTAAAGCATACTATCATGAAATTCATGTCGTTATCGACACCCACGAGCTCAAAGTCGTTCTTGCCCGTGCCATAGGCGATAGCGTAAGTGACACCCTCGCTGCCAGCCTTCCCCGATGCGCTGTGATAGGCTTTTCCGCTGTCTTTCGTCATGGCTTGTGTCAAGTCGGTTATCAGGTGCTTGTCGCGGCTGGTAATTCTGAACTCATTGACGAGGCACACCCCTGTGGTTTCTCCGCTCTCAGGGTCGCGGTAGTCAATAGATTTACACATAGTGTAGATGTTCTTTCCTTTCCCAATTTCTTGCGTGAAATTGTTGAAGGCTTTATTGACGTTGTCTTGTGCGGCGCATCCCATGATGGCAAATGCTGCAAGCATGATTGTGATTAGTGTTTTTTTCATATCGTTGAAGTTTTATTTACTGAGTCCACTTTAAAAAGTAAACGATAATTATTTATTATTTATCAAAAATAGTAG
>ERZ842401.3923-NODE-3923-length-17905-cov-3.572717_pt1 | contig 17905 bp, 10 predicted proteins | sample MGYA00521270_ERZ842401 | MGnify/ENA primary metagenome ERZ842401 (study PRJEB31892, sample SAMEA3878208) | bioreactor metagenome | biome: Moose rumen | place: Sweden | collected 2011-10 | study: EMG produced TPA metagenomics assembly of the PRJEB12797 data set...
CCATTTTACGCCGGAAAGAGGAACAGAATCGTTTATTGAGATGATAAACGGAAACGACATTATCACCAAAAAATCGGAACTCAAAACGGCTCCCACCCACGAAAATTCGCTCACGGGAAAACTGTCGTATTTGTATTATTCCGACAACGACATCTTCGACATCACCGCATACGTAAGCGGTGGACATTCGTCAACAGGAATGAACTTGGAGGAACATTATTCTACAATGCCAACTCCCAGTGAAAGCCTCGACAAAACTCACAACGACAACATATCGCCGATGGGACAGATTCATTACGAACATTATTTTCAAAACAAATCATTTATTAAGGCAATGTGTTATGGCTCATACAACAAGACTGACGGCGAACGCAAATATTTGTCGAACGCAAATTATTTGTCGGACATTAAAGAGGATTATTATTACATAAATCCGATGATGATGTATGCTAATCCGATAAACGAAAAAAACTACCTGTTTGCCGCTGCCGTGTATTATATGTCGACAAGCAAACAGACATACGAAGAAAACACCGTGAAAACGACAAGCGAACTTGGACTCAACGCCGGAAATTTTATGATTGGCAATGCGTTCTTCTTTAACCAAACCACTTCCATGACCTTGCAACTGTCTGACGAATACGTGGAAATCGACAATTCTGAAAACAAAACCAGCAAGCACAACATAACACCTGAATTGTATTTCAGCTATTGGAAAGAAAATTTTGGCATCAACTACGAATTTGCTTACGGCACAACCACGCCAGATGCGCAATATTTCAGCCGTTCTTATCAAAGCATAGACCAATACCAAGTCATGCGTGGCAACCCTGACCTTGCTCGTGGTAGAAAACTGCGCACCGTGTTGATTCTCAACTACGGGCCGCTGAATTGGTACAACGAGTACGAACACCGCACAAAAAATATTTTTGAATCCGTTGCCTACTCGTTGCCGTATAACTCTTTTATTCATACTTACTTGAACGGCGATGCAAGCGATGTATTCAAGACCAACCTCTCGTTCACTTTGCCGTTGATAGAAAACCAATTGCAATTCCAGACCGACTTCAACTACAATTATTTTGGCGAAAAGGACTGGGAAAAAATTACAGTAAACGCTTTCGTGTTCCAAGCCAAGATGTTGTATATGTCGAACAGTTTCAATGCGAAATTAGAATTTCAGACCCCGTACAAATACCTCAACATGGGTACAAAAATAAAAGACCCAGCATGGTTGAAATTGAGTTTGGGCTACAATGTAAAACGTTGGAACTTCATGCTCGTAGTTAAGAATCCGATGATGGAATACGCCAAGACCACCGAATACCGCTCGCTAGCGTTCCTTTCCACGAGCGACGTATATTCGCCATACGAGGCTTACAATTACATAAAAATCGGCGTAAGTTACCGTTTCAGCATTGGACAGCAACACGAATACAGAAAAATTGAAATGGACGAAGAAACCAAGTCAGGAATCTTAAAAAGAAACTAACATTATGAACTACAATCAGATACAAATATCGCCATTTCATTCGGCATCGGGCGAAGAACGCTATTTGCTTTCAAATGGCAACAACTTCTACGAAACAGGTGCGCCACTTGTGGATTTGCTCATGGCGTTGCAACGAAATCCAATCGAGAACTTGGCAATAGAGGAATACATCGCACTTTCGGGCGGCAAATATACTCATTCGCAGATAAAAAATGTGATTGAAAAACATATCGCGCCGTTGTTCGTTGACAACCCCAAGAAACGCACCTTCCTTTACGAACGGGAACTTTTGGACGCGGAAAAGATAGACAGTTTTTCCGACAAACTCAGCTTCTTGTTTTCGCCGGTGGCAATGACAGCGGTATTTGCAATTGGATTGTTGCTCGACATTTACTACTTTGCTACTGCGAGCAATCTGCTGGTATTCAACAATTCGGCAGGTCTTTATACAATCGGATTCTTGTTGGCGTTTGCGGTGTTTTCATCTTTTTTCCACGAACTGGGACACGCCGCCGCATGCAAACATTTCGGCATCAAGCACGGTGCAATTGGATTTGGGCTGTACCTGAATTTTCCCGTGCTTTATACCGACGTGACGCGTGTCTGGACTTTGGAACGCCGTCAACGCTGCGTAGTCAACATAGCCGGCGTGTATTTCCAGTTTTTGCTGCTGATACCAATATTGGGCGTGTTGCTGCTTACTGGCAACGACATTTGCAGATACATCGTGTTGATAATGAACCTTGGATTAGTGATGACACTCAATCCGTTTTTCAAGTTTGATGGCTATTGGCTGATGACCGACATCCTCGGCGTTGCCAACCTTAGGCAAAGGAGCAACGAACTTTTGGGCTATCTCATTGCCAAAGTACGCCGTGCAGAAATCATCAGAACGCCGTATTTGCTTACCTTGAAGCCCGCCGCAAAAATCGGATTCTTAGTTTATTCATTGATTGTCAACGTGTTCATGGGATATTATTTTCTGTATATAATTCCGAAATTTCTTTACGGATTCATAACCGAATTTCCACACCAGATTCAGCAGTTGGTGATATTTACGGCGAGCAGGGTGTCTGTACCCTTCTCGCTGATACGGAATATTGGGTCGCAGCTGCTGTTTTTCGCTTTCATTGCGTATATGATATGGAATATTGTCAAAAGCTTAAAAAAGAAGGAAAATGCACAGACTATTAAGTAAATATAGCGGAATTTTACTTCCAAGTTTCGTAGTGCTTTTTGCCGCAAAATATTTGTTAGGTTTTTCTGACGCATACGGCATTTTAGCACTTGTTTTCGGCGTGTTTGTATTTGCAATCCAGCCTATGGCAATGAAAAGGTTTTGTATGCTCGATTGGGCGGTGACGGCTTTTTCTATTGTAAGCATTGCGCTAAGTTTCAGCGGCGGCATTACAACGGCAAGTTTGTCGGAAAGTGCATTTTTTGCAATGTGCTTGGCAATGTATTTTGCTATCAAACAAAAAGATGTGCAGCATACCGAAATATTCTTGACTACGTTTTTCATTCTTGCCTCAGTGGCAATGTCGCTGGCTGTAGTATCGTTTTTCATCTTTAGAACCAATGTTTTGAACGCTGGATTTGCAGATGTTTACGACTTTCGTTTTCTGTATCGCCCGTTGGGTTTTACATGCAACTTTTGGGCGGAAAGCGTGGTGATACTTGCGGCGTTGTCGCTGTACACGAAAAAATACCGCTATGTTTTTTTGTCGTTGTCGGTATTGTCGGCATTGCTTACATTCTCTCGCGGGGCATACATCGCATTGGCGCTTTTGACAGCGGGATTTTTCGTGATTGAAAAAGCAAAAAACGAACGCAAAAATTTTGTAGTCGCAATTTCTGTGGCAATGCTCATTACAACTATATTTTGCCACAACGAATTGTTTAAAACGTTAAGTTTCAACACACAAACCACGCAACAGCAAAGCACCGCTTGGCGTATGGAATCCATTGGCGGCGATTGGGAAGTTTTTATTAATCAACCACTTATTGGATATGGTGCGGATAGTTACGGCGATATGACCGGCAAAAATCAAGACTACGATTCGCGCAAAAATTTTTCGGGCGTTGCACCTAATGTGTTTTCAAAAATCGGGATTGAAAAAGGCATTTTGGGGATAATTGCAATGTTGTTTTTGATTGTAGTTGTGATTCGCGAAATCAATCTCAACTTCAAAAACAAAGAAATCAAAATTGCGGCTTTGATATTTGCAGTAATCTTTGTAAAAGAACTTTCGCAGTCGTCTTTTGCCGAAAATAGGTTTACTATTTTTGTGTGCTACGTGCTGTTTGGCATGATGACGAAATGCTACCGCTTAGGTAATACGAGCCACGAATACCCAATAATGCGTTGGTGTGTTTATCTTATGATTGTGCCTGTTTTGGCAGGGATTGGTGGCAAATATTTTAACGATTTCCAATTTAGCAAACCATACCCCGAAGCAATACAAAACTACATTTGCGCAATTAGTTGGCTTGAAAACAACAAACTCCAAAAGGCAGAAAACAAGCTAAAAAATCTTTGCGAAAAATATCCATCTTGCGGCGAGTTTAATTTTGCTCTTGGTAATGTATATCTGCGCAAAAACGATACTTCAACAGCTATAGAATTGATTGCTAAAGCTATTAATTTGCAACCCAAAATTATCGACAGCGAAGATTTTGAGGAGTTTATCAAAACCGATTATGTTGTTTATAACAGGCTAAAAAACAACATCATAAATTCAGACCATAATCTAAATACTCCACAAGATCATGCCCGAATGGGTTTTGTATATCAAAGTTTTGGATTAATCGACCAAGCCAAATTGTTTTTAAAGTCGGCTGTCGAAGAAATGCCGTCGCTTTCCACGCCGTGGCTCTTGCTTGGCGACACTGCAAAATACAACCTTCTGACCCGAGGCGCGTTCCAAGACGAAGACCACAAAATCGCAATACCGACAGAAAAATTTTCTGTTTATGAAATGTTTTGTAAAACTTATATCGACAGACAATGAAAAAAAATTTGTTTCTCATAATTACAATTCTTCTTTCCTCTTGCGGCGACTACACCAAATTGCCGCAAGAGACTGAAGATGCGTTGCAAAAATCGGGTAAAAATTTCAACGAACTATTCGATGTTATCGTGCGTTACAAAGATACCGACACGATGAAGCTCCACGCCGCCAATTTCCTTATTGCAAACGCGCAATACAAATATTTTTTGGATACCATCGACGGCGAGAGAATTTGCGATTTGGAAGTGTTGACCGCCCAAACACTCACAAATAACATCGACTTGGCATTTGACGCTTACCAAAAATCGTGGAACAAAAATCTTTGGTTCGATGATTTCAAAGAATTTTTGTTGCCATATCGCATTGCCGACGAAAAACTTTCCAACTGGCGTAGAGATTTCGCTGAAAATTACTCAGATTCACTGCTTTCTGACTCTATCGACACACCCGAAAAGGTTGCCCAGATTGTCAACGATGAAATTATCGAGAACTATCCAGATTTTACCAATTGCAACGATTTTGCCATGCGCGCCACTTTCATTATGCGCTCGTGCGGCATTCCCGTTGCTTTGGCAATCATACCTCACTGGGGAACAAGGGCTGAATCACACATTTTCAACGTGTTAAAAACACAAAACGAACTAATCGATTTCCTTGGCGGAGAGAATACGTTTGGCTCGCATTTGGCTGGCTTTCACGACAACATCCCGAAAGTTTACATGCTCTGTTTTTCAAAACAAACAGATTCGCCACATTCGAAATACCCAAAAGAAGAAAAACCCGCTTTTTTCAAAAATATTTTTCTCAAGGATATTACTGCACAATTGTCATCCATAGAAACTTCTGATTATCAATTAAATATTGATTCGCGCAATAAACTTGCTTATCTCTGTGTATTCGACCGCATCGGCTGGATTCCCGTTGCATACGGTGAAATCAAAGACAAAAAGGTGAATTTCAACAATGTAGGCATCAATGTTGTATATCAACTTGCCACTTTTGAAGATGGCGAAATCAATTGCATAGGCAATCCGTTTTTGGCATTAAAAAATGGGGAAATAAGGAATTACAATCCGTCTGAAAATACATTTAATCAAACTCTTACACGCAAATCGCCCGAATCCAACCGCTGGGAGGAAGTAGAAAAACAGATTCCTGGCGGCAAGTTTCAAGGCGCAAACCGTGAAGATTTTTCGGATTCAGTCACTTTGTTTACAATAACGGAAATTCCCGACTTGAAATTTCAGCAGGCGGAAGTTGCCAACTATCAAAAGTTTAGATATTTGCGTTATCTCTCGTCCAACAAAACATACGGCAATATGGCTGAAGTGGAATTTTACGATTCTAATGAAAAAAAATTGCAGCACAAACGTGTATTTGGGCAGTACAAACCGAGCCTTTTGTTCCCAGATTTCACTGCAGAAAAACTTTTTGACGGCGACGTACTGACATTTTTCCACACATCAGATTCGTTGGCATGGGGAGCAATAGAACTTGATGCACCTCAGGCTGTTTCTAAAATCCGTTACAAAATCCGCAACGACGACAATGGAATACGCAGTGGCGAGATTTACGAACTTTTTTATGCAAAAGATGGCTCGTGGATTTCGTTCGGCAAGCAAACAGCCGCACACGACGACGAAATCACATTCAAAAATCTTCCCAAAAACGCCCTCTTCTGGCTAAGAAATTTGAGCAAAGGAACAGAAGAGAGGATTTTTGAAGTTGACGACAGCGAGATTGTTTGGAGATAAAGAAACGGATATTCATAAATATCACATAATCAACAAATTTATTAACATTCTAATTCATGTAAAAATGGAAAAGGAAAAATCAATCGAAAGCCTCAACGAGGAACTCCCAGAGTTCTTCCTGAGCGACCTCGAAGAGAGGTTGGAGACCGACCCAATGAACGTCGGTGCGTTGGTAACCTTGCAGTCCACTGTTCAGTCAGATTTCTGCTGGGACTACATCAACTGTGCCAACTATTGCGGCTGTGAAAATTACTTCAAGTGCAATGGCTATTTTTAGTCACAGTCAAATGTTGAACACCACACAACTCTAACAAAGGGCGACGACATAATAAAAGGTCGTAGCCCATTTTTAACAATTAGAAATTTGATAACATCATGAACAAATTGCTCACAATCGTATTAATCATCGCCACTTGCTGCAACGCGATGGCGCAACACACATTGACAGGACGAATCGTCGGCACCGACAATGCTCCATTGCCATACGCCGTAGTGAAAACCGGCAACATCGCAACCAACGAAATCAAGGTATCAATTACCGACACAACAGGCAATTTCAAGTTTGAAAACATAAATGCAGGGAAATACGCCTTGATGTCCGATTTCGTAGGCTACAAGCGCGGCGGCACTATGTTTGAGATGCCTGACAACGATTTTGTGTTGCCTGACTTCCAATTGCAAGAATCCGACAACCAACTCGACGCTATCGAGGTGAAAGGCCGCAGGATAGAGGACGTGGGCGACCACAAGCAGATTTTCCCGTCAGAGATGCTCAAAAACAACGCCAACAACGGCTACACCGCGCTCGCTATGCTTCTAATTCCAGGGCTGAAAGTCGATATTTTCGACAATAAAATCTCAACGCACGGACACGAAACGATGCTGTGCATCAACGGACGACCCGCTAACGAGGACGAAATAAAGACTCTCAACCCTCAGGACATCAAGCGAATCGACTATTATGACAGTTTCAATCCAAAACACCCGACTGCAAATTCTGTAATCGATTTTATAATGGCAAGGCATGACCGTGGCGCGTCGGTGTATCTGAATGCAGGTCAGCATGTCAACCGCTTTTCGGGCGACGACCTTGCTGACGTGAAAATCTTTCACAAAAAATCGGAGTTCAATATACAACTTTCGGGTTATTACAATCATTACAATCCCGAAAATGGCGAAGAATCAACTACTTGCATGGACTTTAACGGAACAGATGTTTCAAAAATCGTTGAGCCAAAATCACTGCCAATCCACGAGAACGGCTTGAATGGCAAATTCTCGTATTTGCGCTACGGCAACAACGACATCCTTCACGCAGCCGCATACTTGGGCGGCGGACACTCAGCTCGCACAGAGGATTACAGCTTGAAATTTACGACGGATGTCAATGATTATCAAACAAAAGACCGTAACCACTCCGACAACCTCCATCCGGCAGCGCAGATTTACTACGAAAAGCATTTTGAAAATAAGCAATTCCTAAAATTCAATCTCTATGGCAGTTACAACGAAACAGACAATCAGAGAGATTATACCTCCAACGTCGATTACAACGCCAAAACCGCCGAAAGTTATTACTATCTGAATCCAAATTTTGGATATTATATGCCGATAAAAGATAGGAACATTGCGTTTTTGAATGTTGATTATTTCCTTCACAAAATCAATCAGACCTACACCGAAAACCTTTTGCAAAACAAGAGCGAACTCAATTACACTCACGGCATTTTGCAGTTAGGCGACAATTATCAGATTGTGCCACAGAAGGTTTCGTTTACGTTGCAGTTGTCGGACAGGGTAATGACAATCAACAAACAGACAAAGCACTATTTTTCGCCGCAGTTATTTTACAAGGCAAAAATTTCCGACAATCAAGAACTCCACGGAATGGTTGTCTATGGCATTTTTGACCCACAGATGAAGTATTACAATAGTGCTATCCAAAGCCTTGACTATTACCAAGTTTTGGTTGGCAATCCCGATTTGTTGACGAGCCGTTGTTTCAGGGGCGAACTTTCCTACACGATTAAAAAACTCAACTTTTTGACAATGTATGAAAACACGTCGAAATCGCTTTACGAAAATGTTTATTTTGACGGAGAAAAATACGTCCACACGTTTCTAAACGGCGGCAACTGCGAACATTTCCTCCAAAGTGCCGAATATGGTTTTGAACTTGCAAAACATTTGAATTTGACTTTGGCGGCAGAATACGATTTTTATAAAGAACGCGATTGGGATTTGCTTTCCCGTCATCAACTTGTTGGATATACGGCACTTATGTATATGACAGAGCATTTCATGGCAAAAGCCGAGTTCACCACGGGCGGCAAGAAGGTTGAACAAGGCTACATCACCTCGCGCCCCGCCGAACTGAAAATAAACTTCGGCTACAATGTAAAGCAATGGAATTTTATGTTGCAAGTAAAAAATCCGTTGATAAAGGTATGTCAAGAACGTGAATATCAAAACGTAGGCTACTCGTTCACAAGCAAAAAGTACATACCACTCGATGCTTACAATTTCGTGAAAATCTCCGCAAGCTACCGTTTTAACCTCGGTGGTCATCACGATTACAAATACATCGAGATGGACAACTCGCAGAAGTCGGGAATACTGAGAGGAAATTAGGATTTTTGGGGTAGAAACTGCAAAAATATTTTTTGCAATTTTTGCCCATAATTATTACCTTTGCGCAAACAAAACCAAAACGCATTACGCCATGGCACAGTTGATAGCAAATCCGATATACGATTCGGCATTCAAATACATGATGCAGAACGAAAGAGCCGCCACCGTCCTGCTTGAGAACCTTCTTGGCAAGGAAATTCTCAAACTCGACATCCTCACCAACGACACGCCAGTCATCGAAGAGAAGACCGGCGTAAGGATTCTGCGCCTTGACTTTTCGGCAAAAGTAAAAGACTACAAAACCGGCGAGACAGAACTAATCACCATCGAACTCCAAAAATCGTATCTCGACACCGAGATAATGCGATTCCGCACATACCTCGGACAGCAATATTCAGACATCAAAAAGACCGACACAGAGATTGTTGACACATGGCGCAGAGACAAGAAGACTGGCAAAATAGAGCACGTAAAAGTAGAAAAACACGTGCCGCTGCACATCGTGGCAATATATATCCTCGGCCATACGTTTCAGGACATAGACATTCCCGAACCGATAATCTACAATTATCCCAACCCGCACGACATCAACAAGAAACCAATCCCAAGCATTCTCAAGACTCGTTTTTTCAGAGGTGTAACGCACGACACTATAATCGTCCAGATACCCTACCTCAAACGCAACGCCCAGTCCAAAGTAGAACAGATGTTAGAAATTTTCTGTCAGGACTATGTCTCCAACGATACTGACCAACTCCTTGAATTTGACGACTTTGAAAACCGTTCACAAGATTTCAGGGATTTGGCGCGACCATTGGTTTATGCAGTTGCCGACCCAAAGGTCAGGAAAGTGATGACGATAGAAGACGAGATGTCAATCCATTTCCAAAACGTCAAATACGTTACCGACGAGAACGAGGCACTCCACACCATGGTAGAAGAAAGCCGTCAGATGTTGGCGGAGAAAGACAGCCAGTTGGCGGAACAACAAAATCGGTTGGCGGAGAAGGACAGCCAGTTGGCGGAGAAAGACAGCCAGTTGGCATCATCTATCCAAATGCTCACCGAATTGGGTGTCCCGTCAGAACAAATCGCACAAAAACTCAAAATCTCGGTTGAAATGGTAAACAAAGTATTGCAGCATTAAAAGATTTTTTTCATAATGTTACAATACAATAGATTTTTGAAACTCCACGATACGGCATAATGCTGCGATATGTGTATTTTTGTTGCATTAATATTAACCCCTTAAAAAATTGCAACAAAAATGAAAAGACTATCATTCTATTTGGCGGCGGCAATGCTTGCTTTTGCGTGCTGCAACAAAAATTCTGACGAACCTGCCAACAGCAGCTCGTCAACCTCCACAACTACTAATCAAAACGGCAACTCGCAGCAAAACACCAACAACGGCTCCGACAATCCGTCCGATGACAACGACGAACCCTCAGACAACGAGGACGACGGTTTTGTAGTGGTTTCGCCAAAACTCGGCACAGGCGACGCAAACCCAATCATCGACTATATGTTTTGCGCCGACCCAACAGCCGTAGAATACGACGGACGGCTTTATGTCTATGGGACCAACGACCACCAGCAGTACGAGGAGGCAGAGAAAAACTCATACGAGAAAATCAAGACCCTCGTGATGGTCTCCACCGACGACATGGTAAACTGGACATACCACGGACTTATTCCAGTTGGGACTATCGCGCCATGGATAATGGCATCGTGGGCGCCGAGCATCATCAGCAAGCCACAAGGCGGCGGAACGCTTTTCTCGCTCTATTTTTCAAACAGCGGCTGGGGAACAGGTGTCATTCAGGCAAAATCGCCCGTAGGTCCGTGGACTTCGCCGCTTAACACAAGCCTCATCGACGGCGACAACGAGACCGTTAAAAATAGCGGCTCCATCTTCGACCCCGGGGCGGTAATCGACGACAACGGCGAGGCATGGCTGGCCGTGGGTAGCGGTCAGGGCTGGCTCATAAAACTCAACGACGACCTCCATTCGTTCTCCTCCGACCCCGTGAAACTCCCTTCGCCTTATCATTTTGAGGCCAACGAACTCAATTTCATCAACGGCACATACGTCTATACCTTCAACAACGACTGGAGCGCGCACGACCCGTGGACTTGGGGCGGCACAAAACCCACCGCCTGCAGCATGAACTATTTCACAAGCAAGACACCTCTCGACTATGATTCGTGGACATTCGGTGCAAATTATTTCAAAAATACGGGAGAATATGGTCTTAGTTGGAGCAACAACCACACACATCTTCACAAATATCAAGGCAAATGGTATTTGTTTTACCAGTCGGCGCACTTGCAGGAAGGATTCGGCACCGACGGCGGATTCCGCAGCATTTATGTCAACGAAATTGATGTTGACGAAGATAATGTGGTGATAAGCGAATGTATTGCCACCAAAAAAGGCGTTACGGCAATCAAAAACCTCAATCCGCTCTCTACTCAAAATGCGTCCACCTCGGCAGCCACTCACAATATCGTTTTCAAGGAAACTTCCGAAACCGGGCACACCATCGCCACTGTGGGTTCGCCGTGCATCAGGGTCAAAAAAGCGGAGCAAGGCATTATAGAAGTCAGGAATGTTGACTTTACCTCCAATCCCGACATCTTCAAATGTCGCATTCGCGGCAACGGCAGCATCGCCATCACCACTGGCAAAGCCGACAACGCAACATTCGCCGAAATAGAAAGCAGTTCAGACTCTTGGCAGAACCTCACAGCCGAATGTCAGGAATCCCTCGACGGCGTACAGACCCTCTACCTCGTGCTAAAAGGGTCTGTGGAGGTTGACACATGGAGTTTTGGCAATTAATCCCCCCGCTATTTCTTCCCATATTGGCTGGGCGAGACTCCGTAGAATTTCTTGAACAGTGCGGAAAATGATGTCGTACTCGAAAATCCGCAGGTGTAGGTAACTTGCGAAACGTTCATCTTGCCCTCCGCCAATAACTCGGCAGCCTTTTTAAGACGGACTTTGCGGATAAAGTCGTGCGGCGTCTGCCCCGTCAAATCCTTCATTTTGCGGTGGAGATGCACACGGCTGAATCCAACTTCCGACGCTATGAGGTCTATCGTCAAATTGTCGTCGTCGAGGTGGTTGTTGATGGTTTCCATGATGTTGGCCAACAGTTTTTGGTCTGGCGAAGTGATGCTTTTTGCGGGTGTATGCCCCTCGATGTGGTCGGTGTGTTCGTATTTGAGACGGAGCGCACGTGTACGCTGTATCAGATTGACGATGGTTTGGCGCAAAATGTCCATGTTGAACGGCTTAACAATGTACGCGTCCGCACCTATCGTAAGACCTTTGAGACGGTCTTCGTCCATGCTCATGGCGGTAAGCAGCACAATAGGCACATGAGAGGTTGCAAGGTTGGCTCTAAGGTTTATGCAGAGAGTGTTGCCGTCCATCTCAGGCATCATCACGTCGCTCAAAACGAGGTCTGGCACCATGCGCACAATCTCCGCAAACGCCTGCCGTCCGTCGGCAAACGCCTTTACTTCGTACTCATTGGCAAGTTCGGTGGCAAGGAAATTGCGGATTTCGTCGTCGTCCTCGGCTATTATCAGCAGCGGACGCTGACGGGACGGATGTTCGGCGGGAATTTCGACAGGTTCGCCGTCCTCGGTTGCCGACATAGTTTCAGCCACCGCAAGTTGCACATCGGCGTTTTCGTCGGAATCGCCTTCTTTAACCATTTCGGCAGGCGTAAGGTGAGAGCAGCCCAACGGCAACGAAATCACAAACTCGCAGCCCTTGTCTAAATTATGAGCCGAAATTGTGCCGTAATGCAGTTCCACGAGCGAGCGTGCAAGGTCAAGACCGATACCAGTGCCGGTGTTCTTTGCGTTGGTGTCGCTGTCAGACTGATAAAACCTCTCAAAAATACGCTCCAACTTGTCTTCCGGGATTTTCTCGCCGTTGTCGCGTATGGCAATGTCAACATTCTGGCTGCTGTGGGTAAGGTTGATGGCAATTTCGCCGCCCGTGGGGGTAAACTTGAAGGCGTTGCTCAACACATTGACCACAACCTTGTCGAAATAGCGGCGGTCTATCCACACCGGCAATTTATCGATGTCGTGATTATATACAAAACTAATCTGACGGCTTCGCGCCTGATGTTCAAACAGCATGTAAAGGTCTTGTACAAAGCCGATTATGTCGGTCTCCTGCATACGCATCTGCATAAGTCCTTTGTCGATTTTGCGCAAGTCCATCATCTGGTTGATAAGTCCGAGGATACGCTCGGCATTGCGCCTCATAATCTCGTAAATGCCTTTGCGCTGAGGATTGTCCTCATGCTTGATGAGCGTCAGCAACGGCGTAACAATCAAAGTCATAGGTGTGCGAATGTCGTGGCTGAGGTTGATGAAAAATTTCAGTTTCGACTCGCTCAACTGCTCCGCTTGAATATGCTCCTGCATTATTTTCTGTTCCGTTTCCCTGCGGCGACGCAAGAGCATGTAACGCCACACCACAACCGCCAACAATGCCGCATACAACAAGAAGGCCCACCAAGTGCGATACCACGGCGCATGGACAATCACGGTAAAAATCCTTTCCGTAGTTTCGATGCCCTTGTATGAGGCCTTGACACGGAAACGGTATCTGCCGGGCGCAAGGTGCGAAAATGTTATCTCGTTGTTGCCCTGCTGGAGCGACACAAATTTTTCGTTGTTGATGCTGTAAAAATACGTTATCCGCTGCGGGTCGTCGTATGTGAGGGTGGAGAAACTGACGGCAAACGAATTGTCGCGGTAGTCCAACTCAAATTGCTGGCTTAGAGCCACAATGCTGTCTGTAACGTGGTAGCCGCCCGACATCGTGGTATGGTCAACAGGCTCGCCATTGATAGTGAACGCCGTAATGCTGACTTGCGCCTGCCATTGACGCAGGACAATTTCGCACGGATTATACCATGTGATGCCGCCCATGCCGCCAAAAAGCAGTTGGCCGTCGGGCATCGCAAACGACGCTCCATTGGTAAAATAATTGCTCTGCAAACCGTCGTCAACATAATAATTTACAATTTTTTCGTTGTTGAGGTCCATGCACGAAAGCCCGCAATCGGTCCCTATCCACAATTGATTGAGGCTGTCGGGTTGCAACGATGTTATGTAATTGCTCGATAGTCCGTTTTCGATGTTGTAACTGACTATTTGGCGGCTTGCGATGTCGTATTTTAACAAACCTTCGTTAGTGCCCAACCAAATGATGTCTCCAATTTCACACGCCACATAGACGTTGGCATCGGGCATTAGGCTGTTGCCGCCAAAAAAGCCGTTCCATGTCAGGCTGTCCAAATCGAGACTATTGAGCCCGCCCAACGTACAGACATACAGCCTTTTGCCGTCGTCCGACAATGTAAGTTGCGGTATGAAATTGTGGGTAAGATGGCGATTCAAATCGTCTTCATTGCGATATTGGCTAATCTGCCGTGGGTCTTGGGCTTTCCACATCAATAGACCGTGCCCCATCGTACCAGCCCAAATACGGCCGTATCTGTCAACAACATAGTCGGTTAAGGTGGCAAAATCAGGCTCTTTGTGTCCGAAATCGTGATAGCGCATAGTCTTTGGGTCTATCCAGCCGCCGCCGTCGCCATACGAACCTATCCAAATGCGTCCGTCGTTGTCTTCGGCTATTGTCAGCACTGTTGACGGCACGCCGTCGGAATAGTGCTGGACAAGGCTGTTGGAACGGTCTATTTGATAGATGCCGTCCTTGTCGGTGCCGACCCAAGTGTTGTGGTGGCTGTCAACAAAAACGCAACACACATTAGACGTGCCGATTACATTGTCCGCTCCTGCACGGTAGCCCATGTACTTGAACCCGCTCGCCGACATCGACTGCTGAAAAATGCCTTTTTCGCATAGTCCGAGCCAGATGTTGCCGCTATTGTCCTCCACAATGGAATATACTTTGCTTTTTGAAAGTTCCACCTCGTGGCTGTGCAACGGATTGGCTGCCAGGCTGCCGTCGATGGGATTGTAAATCGCAATGCCCTTGCCGTCAAAACCAACGAGAATATTGCCGTCGTGTCCGCAGCAAAGCGACGGTATAGGCGCATTGCCGGTAGCGTCAACATGGACAAAACTGTCGCCCTCCAATCGGAACAACCCTCGGTTGGCAGTGCCAACAAAGACATTGCCAACATTGTCGGCGCAAATGCTGTAATACTGTATTTGGTTGCCGTCGTCCATGTATTGTTTAACGGTTTGTCCGTTGTAACAAAAGACGCCGTTTTCTGACACAATCCACAGCCGCCCCGCATTGTCCTCCGCCAACGAGCGAATAGACTTTGCGCCTTTGAGGTCGATTCCATATTCGTGGGCGGTGCTGTCGGTATTGACAATGAGCAACATACCGTCGTTGGAAGTGCCAGCCACCAAGTCGCCGTTCCTGCGTTCCAAGAGGCAGTTGATGCCGCAATAGAGAAGGCTGCCGTTGCGGTCGTACTTTTTTACATCGCTAAACCTAACGCCGTCGTAAGATTGCAGATGTCCGTAAAAACCGAAATACAAAAGCCCGTTGCGACCTTGCGCCATGCTGAGGACTTGGTTGTTGCCAAGGCCTTGGGAATTTTTCTGCCCTTGCTTGAATACCTGAAACTTGTAGCCGTCGTATTGAATGATTCCATTGCTCGTTGCAGCCCACAAAAAACCGTTGTTGTCGATATACAACTTGTTGATAAACACGCCGCATTGCAGATGGTCTATGTCGAAAAAATTGCCGCCAAACACAGTCAGCGGCAATAATGTCAACAATAATAAATATGTCGTGATTCGTATCATTATATTCCATTGGTTTGTGATGTCGCAAAATTAACAAATCAATGGAATATTGACAAAAAAATTCTTTGCGGAAGGGGGCGGTTTGTCCACTTTATGTATTAGATTAAGTAGAGAACAGCAAATCTATGCAAAAAAACCGATTTGTTTCTCGATAGCATTATTGACAAAAGCATTAACGGTTATTCCGTTTTTCTGTGCCAACCGTGCAATGGTGCTGTGAATTTCAGGTGAAATGATTATCGAAATCCTGCCTGAATATGGTTTTTCTGGAGTGATATTTTCCGCTTTGCAAAACTCCAAATAGTCGTCAACGGCCTCTTTGAATGCGTTTTTTAATTCGGTTACACTTTCGCCCTCGTAATTTACAAGTGCCTCGATGCCTTCCAATTTCCCAAAAAACACATTGTCTTCTTCTGAAAAATCTACTGAGCCGATATATCCGTTATATTGTAATGTGTTCATAATTTTAGATTAATTCATTGTTTTTCAATATATCATATACTTGTTTTAGGGCATATTCCTTCATTATGTTACCCAGATGCGGTTTGTGAAGCAAAATTGGCGCGCTACCGTCCTTTTTGAACATCACTCTCGAACCCGAAGTTTTGCCTTTATTAGATTTTACGTAGCCGAAATTAGTCAGAAGTTTTTCCATTTCGTCAAACGTAAAATCCTTTGGAAAGGTCATAAAACGTTCTACAATTTTGTCGTTTTTGCTCATTAATTTGTTGTTTTTGAATTATTACGTTTTAACAATTCTAACACGATTAAATCGTAGTTGTCTGCAAAAATAAAAAAAAATCATCATTCTAACAATTTTTTTTCGATATGCAGACTGCAACTACGATAAAATTTAATATTAGCAATCATTTTTCTTCGCCAATAACAACGCCCCACGGCTCTATGGCGATGTCCTTGCCTAACGAAAGTTTCTGGTCGTCGAGCAGCGAGCGGCTGTCAGGGAACGGATAGGAAATTGTTTTGGTTTCATACGAATAGTTGAAAATATAATGGATTTTATGACCCGACATATTTGTGCCAGAGCGCAGGATTATCGGATATTGGTATTTGCGCTCCACAGTGGCGATGTTTTTGCGATTGGCGGCGCGGCTGATAAGTTTCCACAGCAAATCCGCAGACGGCACAGTGCCGATGTATGTCAGATGACCTTTGCCGTATTGGTTTTCGGTAATGCAAGGCCACTTACCAAAAAACTTGTGGTCCACAGCCGCCAACGGTTTGGCTGTAGTAGGTATTAAAAATTCCATCCAAGTGTTGACGGTATTGTCGGAGGCACCAATGTTGTTTGGCTTGAGTGTCAATGTGTTGATTGACGAATACTCCTGATACGTAAAACCACACGCCTCGGCGAGCGGCCCCGGGGCGAGCACAGGGCGGACGGCATTGTCGTAGTCGGTGTAGCCGCTCTTAAAAAGCATCACCACCTCGCCGCCATTCTTTACAAAGTCGCTGATTTTGAGCAACAAATCGTCTGTAGCCACATACAGCGACGGCACAAGCAGAAGGTCGTACTGCGAAAAATCCTGCATTTCAGGCTTGTCAACGGGCAAGATGTCGCACTCGATGTTTTGACGGTAAAGCGCGTCGTACATCATGTTTACCTTGTATTGGTCGTTGTCGGTGTAGGGCATGTAGTCGAGGGCGTGTTTTGAATCGTGGCTGAAGAGTATCGCCACACGGTTTGTCTTTTTGAGGTTGACGAGCCGTCCGCCGATTTTGTCCAGTTCCTTTGCTCCTTTCTGAAACTCCCTGTACACACGGTTTGGCTGTCCGTCATGTCCGAGTATGCCCCGCCAGTATGTTTCTTGACCGTAATGCAATGTGCTCCAATGCCAATATTCCACCATGTTTGCGCCGCCAGACAAGAAAGCGTACATGTTTTGGCGCAACTGTCCGTCGTATGGCGGCCATTGGTTTTGCGACGACCAGCCCGTGCCTTGGGCGTTGGTTTCGGTAATGAGAAAATTGTGGCTCTTACTTACGGTGCGCATATAGTCGCACGAATATCCAATCCACATGCCGTCCTGACCGTTCTGCATTGTGTAATAGACATTTATGGCGGGATATTCCATCTGACGGAACGCCTCCACTTGGTCGATGTCGTAGAAACTTGGCATAAAGCAATGCATTATGAACTGGTCGGGACGCTTGTATTCGCTCACGAGGTCGGC
>ERZ842401.3924-NODE-3924-length-17903-cov-5.685399_pt1 | contig 17903 bp, 13 predicted proteins | sample MGYA00521270_ERZ842401 | MGnify/ENA primary metagenome ERZ842401 (study PRJEB31892, sample SAMEA3878208) | bioreactor metagenome | biome: Moose rumen | place: Sweden | collected 2011-10 | study: EMG produced TPA metagenomics assembly of the PRJEB12797 data set...
CATGATGGCCTTGTTCACGTCGCCCGCATTCGACAGGCGCATGATGATGTCCCAGTGCGTCTTTTCGGCAAACAGCTCAAAGGTTTTCGGCTGCGCCACCTTCTCCGCCAGCCTGTCGGGATTGTTCCAGTCGGGCACCCGCAGCAGCAGACCGTCCTCATAGCGTTCCAGGCCCCACACCTGCAAGTAGCCTGCACTGGGCACCAGCGGCCCGTAGTAGTAGTCCACCGTGTCGCCCAGCGTGTAGTAGTCGCTGTATATCTGTCCGCTCGTTTCCAGCAGTTTCACCTTGTCCGAGAATCCCCTTTCGGTGAACACGCGGATGGCCTCTTCCGTCGTCGACTCCGTACGGCGGAAGGGCATGTCCAGGTCGATAATCTCCTGCATCCGCTTCTTGATGCTTTCAACCATCTCGTCGGTAATCCTCCCCTCGCCCTTCTGGGTGGAGCCAGAGGGGGACTTAGGGCCGGAGGCAGGCTTGAAGTTGCAATAGTACCCCCTGCACAGCGAATGCTCGATGAACAGCTTTGAACCTGGGAACAGGTCCTGCGTGGCCTTGTAGAGCACGAAGCTCAGCGAGCGCACGTAGACACGGTGGCCGCTGCCTTCGCGGGCATCGAGGAATTCCACGTCGCGGTTCTGAAACAAGCGGAACTTCAGGCCCTGCGACGTGTTGTTCACCTTCGCAGAGACAACCGGGTAAGGGAGCCTGATCTCGTCGGCAAATCCCTGATAGACATCCAGCAGCGACACCCCTTCCGGGAAGCTCTTCGTGATGCCATTGTTCTTGCAGCGTATCTGTAGCATAAGCAGACCTTTGTGTTACGAAATACAAAGGTACAAAAATATTTCAAATTAACGACACTTACACCAATAAAACATTTCTTTCGTCTGCAAAAATCGTGCACCAAGTGCACCTTTTTGGCTGCAGGCCGTCTTCACACGGGCAAATGGCTGGTGCACCATCGCAAAAAAATGGTGCACCAATTGTACACCAAGGCGACCGAATGGTGCACCACCCCCTTTGTCCAAAATACGCACGCCGTTTTGAAAAATACGCACGCCTTTTGGAAAAATACGCACGCCTTTTGAGCAAATACGAACGCCGTTTAACTCCTAACTGACTCTGGTTCACTTGGTGCTCTACTGGTGCACCATTTTTTTGCGATGGTGCACCAGCCACCTTCCTGAATTTCAAAAACATAAGCGGCAAAGGTACACTTGGTGCACCATTTGTTGCGATTCGGGCGTAAAATATGAAAAATTATTCGTACCTTTGCAGGCGATATGAAATTCATTCGTCCAATTAGAAAGCAGAAATACTATGGCAAAAAGGAATTGGAAAACGATCAGGAAGTTCGAGGAGATTCTCTTCGAAGAGTATAATGGCATAGCGAAGATTACCATCAACCGCCCGCACTATCGCAATGCTTTCACCCCACGCACCACGCAGGAGCTGAGCGAGGCCTTTGCCGCGTGCCGCGAGCTGCAACGCATTCGCGTGGTGCTGCTGACGGGTGCCATGTCGGAAGTGCCCGAGGGTATGAAGCTGGAAGACGTGAAGCACGCCTTCTGCTCGGGTGGCGACATGCACGTGAAGGGCCGTGGCGGCTACGTCGACGAGGAGGGCGTGCCGCGTCTGAGCGTGCTCGACGTGCAGATGCAGATACGCCGGTTGCCGAAGCCGGTCATCGCCATGGTCAACGGCTATGCCATTGGTGGTGGCCATGTGCTGCATCTGGTTTGTGACCTTACCATTGCCTCAGAGAATGCCATCTTCGGGCAGACAGGCCCGAAAGTTGGCTCGTTTGATGCCGGTTTCGGCTCCAGCTATCTGGCTCGTATCGTGGGGCAGAAGAAGGCTCGCGAGATATGGTTCCTCTGCAGGCAGTACACGGCCCGTGAGGCTGAGCAGATGGGCATGGTGAACAAGGTGGTCCCTTTAGCTGATTTGGAAGACGAGTGTGTCAGTTGGGCGGAGACCATGATGGAGCGCAGCCCCATAGCCCTCCGTATGATCAAGGCAGGACTGAACGCCGAGCTGGACGGACAGGCTGGTATCCAGCAGTTGGCTGGTGACGCCACCATGCTCTACTACTTTTTGGATGAGGCTCAGGAGGGTGGACGTGCCTTTTTGGAAAAGCGTAAACCCGATTTTGACCAATACCCTCAAATACCGTAAATAAGACAGAGTAACATAATAATAGTTTTTTTAGACAGAGGAACATATTTGGGAATAACTCTTCTTACTATGATTCTGTTATTATTTCTGTTACAATTTCTGTTATTATGTTACTATGTCTAAAAAGTTACTATGTCTAAAAAGTTTATGTCTATGAAAATGACTGTGTCTGAGCGCGTGCTCCATTTCAAGCAACCGGCGGGTACGAGCCGTGGTGTCTATACCGAACGCCGTTCATGGTTTGTCACTGTGACTGATGGCTCAGCCGTCGGGGTGGGCGAGTGTGCCCCGTTGCCGATGCTGAGTTGTGACGATTTGCCTAACTATGGTGAGGTGTTGCGCCGCTTCTGTGACGATGTGGAGCGGACTGGCGAGATAGACTTTGAGGCCATGCGCGACTATCCGTCAATGCTGTTTGGAATAGAGACGGCCCTGCAGGCCATTCGCCCTACAGCAACATCTCCCTCTGTCCCCCGCTTGTTTGACACCGCCTTTAGCCGTGGTGAGGTGGGCATTCCCATCAACGGACTGGTGTGGATGGGCACCTTTGAGGAAATGCAGCAGCGCATAGAACAAAAATTGGAACAGGGCTTCCGCTGTGTGAAACTGAAAATCGGTGCCATCGACTTCGACCATGAATTGGAACTGCTCAAACAGATACGAAGCCGCTTTGGCCACCGGGAAGTGGAGTTGCGCGTCGATGCCAACGGAGCTTTTAGGTATGAGGATGATGCGCTCTACAAACTGGAACTGCTGTCGCAGTATGCGTTGCACTCCATAGAGCAACCTATCCCTGCAGGGCAGTGGGCCTATATGGCTGAATTGTGTCGTGATGCTCCCTTGCCCATAGCGCTTGATGAGGAACTCATCGGCATCAACGACCCAGACCAGAAGCGGCAGATGCTGAATATCATACGGCCTGCTTATATCGTGTTGAAACCATCATTGCACGGCGGTATGGCGGGCACTCGGGAATGGGTGGAGATAGCACGTGACATGAGCATAGGCTCTTGGATTACCTCGGCGTTAGAAAGCAATGTGGGGCTGAATGCCATTGCGCAGCTCTGTAGCTCCATCTATGGCGATGACATCACCATGCCGCAGGGACTGGGTACCGGTCAGCTGTTTACAGACAATATCGCAATGCCGCTTGAAATCCGTGGCAACCGTTTATGGATATCGAGCAATTTTTAGCCGAATGGCGCAATGACAGCTCGACGGTGCTGGTGCATACCAGTGGTTCGACGGGACAGCCGAAACCCATGCTCGTGGAGAAACGGCGCATGGAGGCTTCAGCGCGCATCACTTGCCAGTTTCTGGGTTTGAAAGCGGGTGACACGGCCCTGCTCTGCCTGCCCTTAGACTACATAGCAGGCAAGATGATGGTGGTGCGGGCCTTGACCTGTGGACTTCGCCTGCTGTCTGTCCCGTCGTCAGGGCATCCGCTTGCCTCTGGATCACAGTCTCTGCCCCCTCATCTTTCTTTTGCTGCCATGGTGCCGATGCAGGTGTGGAACTCGTTGCAGGTGCCCGAGGAGCGTGAACGCCTGCGCCAGATTCGGCATCTGATTATTGGTGGTGGTGCCATCGAAGCTCCGTTAGCAGCCGAATTGGCTGATTTCCCCAATGCTGTGTGGAGCACCTATGGCATGACGGAGACGCTGTCGCACATAGCCCTGCGACGACTGAACGGGCCAAACCGTAGTGATTGGTACACCCCCTTTGCGGGTGTGAGCCTGTCGCTGAGTGGCGATGACTGTCTGGTGATCAATGCACCTGCTGTTCATGACGGGCCTCTGGTGACCAACGATATTGCCGAACTGCGAGCCGATGGCTTTCGTATCCTGGGGCGTAAGGACAATGTCATTTGCTCTGGGGGCATTAAGATTCAGACGGAGGAGGTGGAACGGTTGTTGCAGCCTCATTTGCAGGTGCCTTTCATGATTACCCATGTACCAGATGTCCGCTTAGGACAGCAGGTGGTGCTGCTTGTCGTTGGCGGTGAGGTGGCAGACATCGAGACGGTCTGTCGGCGAGTGCTGCCTAAGTACTGGGTGCCCCGCCATACGCTGCTCGTAGACCGTCTGCCGCTGACAGTTACCGGTAAACCCGCGCGTGCTGAGGCTGCACAATTGGCTAAGTCACTATTTTAGTTTCAGCTTGCGCCATTTTTCGGCAGTACCAGCCGCAGCTGAGACGGTAGGTGTCTGCACCTTGCGGTTGATGAGCACCGACTTCTGCTTTACATTCTCAATGATGTACTCACCCAAGTCGCCCAATGTCGCGTTGCCTTTCGACTCCTGTAGCTTCTTCAGCAGGAAGTAGGTGAACAGGCCGTGGCCACGATCGGTGTAGGGATAGGCCGTCTCATCATCGGAGGCGGCAGAGAACACCACCAAATTGCCAGTGGGCTGTTCTGTGCGGGCTTTCAGAGCCACGCCACGGGCTGATGCCATCAGCGTATTGCCATCGCCAGTGGTGCCGCTGAAGCAGGCATCCAAGAAGCAGACCACCGATGAAGCCTTCAGGGATGACAACTCTTTGTAGAGCTTCTTCAACGGATAGCAGGCCTCGGTGCTGCCTCCATCTGCATCGATGGGCAGCAGGAAGGCATCGCGTGTAGACTCGTTGGGAATGCCGTGGCCGGCATAGAAGAAGATGACACGGATACCGTTGTATGCATCGGCTATATTCTTGATGTCCTGCATGGCGCGTATCATCTTGCCATAGGTGGCATTGGGATACGACATGATGTTAGTCTTTGGCAGGCCCAGCGTCTTCTCGCAATACTCGGCAAAGACGGTGCCATCGTTGACAGCCATTGGCACCTGTGGCACCATGGTGTACTTCTCGTTGGCTATGATGATGGCGAAAGTGTTCTCGTTGCTCTTTTTGCTTTCAGGGATATTGATGTCAACATCAGATACTCCGACAGCCACTTCGGTGGTTCCTATCTGCGCCTTGTTCTCACTGCCTTCTGAGTTGACCAGTTTGCCGTAGTCCACAAAGTCGTTGGTGAAGTTAGCATCCACCTGTGTCTCGTTGTAGGCCAGGGCCTGCTGGTTGTTGTAGGTGTAGACCTTGCCAGAGGGAGTGGTGAACGTCAGACCGGCCAGCGCTAACTTGTGGTTGGAAATGACAAAGTTCTGGTTGTAGACCTTCACGTCGGCCCAGTTCTCGGCAAAGTCGCGGGCCTCGTTGTTGCTGCGTGGCACGATGAGCACGATGTCGCCATAGGGAGAGTCGATGAGGAACGACTGGTGGTCGGCATCGTAGGGTTTCAGCTCCATGTCGGCAACGGTCATCTTGCGTGAGAAGCGCTGCACATACTCCTCCATCAGGATGTCTTGCAGTTCCTTCTGTTTCTTGCGGGCAGCCTCCTCGTTGACGCGCTCCTTGTATTCTGCCACCGTCTCGTAAGGGTCTTTTTGCTTCCACTTGTCAATACCCTGTTGAATGGATTCCTTGGCAAAGACATCGAAGTCGGGCACGTCCTTGTTTACGTCCTCGGCAGTGAGCTTGTCTTTTTTGGCCATGGCCAGAATGCGCTCGGAATTTTTCAGTGGCTCCAGCACTTTCTCGTGCAGGGTGACATCTGTGACCTCCATGTACTCCTTCAGGTACTTCACGGCACTGGCAAAGCCTTTCGGATTGTTAATGTCGTTCAGGGCTGCATTGTAGGTACGCGAAGCCACGAAAATGACAAAATTAGGGTAGTCAGGAGTGGTGCGCAACCCTTGGTTGCTCATCTCTGGCATCATGGCAATGTCAACTGCCTCCCGAGCGTAGGCTACAGCCAAGGAGTCGCGATGTCCCTGGGAGTTGTAGGCGGCTCCAGAACGGACTAAAGAGTAGAGCGATTTCAGCAGGGCTTGGGCTCGGCTGAAACCGTCTACATTGCTGGGCAAAGATTGGAGCACCTTTTTAGTCAGGCGCACGTCTTCCAAGGTCTTTGCATAGAAGTCATCTTTGGTAACAGCTGTGTCGGTCCGCATCACCATCAGTTCACGATAGGCTTTCTCAGCATCGGCAACGGTCTGTCCTTGCACTGCTGCGGGCAACAGTGCAAGAAGGCAGACGGTTCCGAAAATCCGACTCCAGATGCGGGGACTAAAGTGTCTTTGTTGCATTTGCTTGTTTGTTAGAACTGAGCGTCGATGAAGGTGTACTGCACACTGATGCGGCGGAACTTGCTACCTTCCTCCTTCGATACTTCGATATGGTATTCGAAGTCACTGTTCATCTTGCTCAGACCAGTCAGTTCTTTTTCAATGTAGTTCTTTACGCCAAGGGCACGGGCAAATGCCAGTTGCTCGTTGTCAGACATTCCGTCTTTCTTGGTCAGCGTAATGTTGTTCAATTCATCGTTCTTGTAGACGGGCTCGCCAGTGAACTCGCCATACTTGCCGTCGTAGGCCAGGGTGCGGTTGATGGGTGATGCGTCGGCAGTACCCTTCACTTTGATCTTCACACGCTTGCCGTCAACCATGTACTTGGCAAAGTCTTTTTCGAAAGCCTGCTTCATAATCTGTAGCATCAGCATGGCAGCCTTCGACTCGTTGGTGTGGTAGTGGCCGGGCTTGAAGTCATCACGGGCAGAGAATTCCTCCTCGACTTCGTAAGTGAAGTCAACGTTGTAGTTCACAATCTTCTCACCATCGGCATTCACGGCAGGCACAGCGTCAGTTTTCACACTGATGTGGGTCTTGTCGGTAATCACCTGGTCCTGCTTAGCCACGTTGATAGCCTCCTCCTTGATATTCATCAGGGCTGTTTCCTCCATATTCGACTTTTGGATAATCTCCAAGGGCACGAAGTTCTCCTCCTCAGCCATGTAGGCCAGTGACTGGCGTTCCATGTTGTCGAATACGTAAGTCTTGCCGTTCTCAGGGTTGTAAACTTCAGCATAGACCAGCTCGAACTTGTCGTCAGGGTTCAGACCGTACTTGGCGTTGCGGAATTCCAGCTTGCTGGCGTCACTGAATGAGTTCAAGTCTTCCTGTGGTACGCCGAGGAAAATGTCAGGCATAGAGTTGAAATGCAGGGCCAGACTCTTGGCATTGGTGTTATAGTTACCAATTGACACTTCAGAGCCCTCAAGCAGTCCCGTTGCCATTCTTGTAGCCAGTTCACGCTCAAACTCCTTGGCCTGGGCAGCACGGGTCGTCTCATTGACACGAGCCTGATAGGCCTCCAGTGTCTCGTTAGGCATCTGCTTCATCCACTGGGTCATGTGGTCGTTGAGCATGGTGGTCATCATCTTATTATAATAAGGTGTAAGACCGTCTACGCGATGATAGAAAATGCTGTTAGCGTCATTGAATATCGTGTAGGTCTCATCGTCAACAGCGTTCTTGACCATTCGGATGTTGCTGATGCCACCAACAGGGTCTGTAGTGATATGGCGCTCGGTGGGGTCCAACGTGTTGACAATGCTGTAGCGGTTGCTGCTGTTCAGCACGGTGACGTACTTGCTGTCCTGATTGGGATAGCAGGCAATGGCCTCGCCAAGGTCGTCGATGGTTGTCTGTACATTAAATGTTTTGGTGTCGTAGATGTTCAGCTTTCCATCACTGGTCAGCACCAGCATGTTGGCGCTTCCGTTGGTGAAAGTAAGGTCATTCACGTTGTTGTCAAAGGTGAGTGTCTTGCGGATGGCGCCGCGTTCCAGGTTCCATATCTCGACGGACTTCTTGTCAGATGCTACCAAGAAGTAGTTGTTGTCACTGTACTGTAGCTTGGTAGGGACGATTTTGCTCTCGAAGGTCTTTATCGCCTCGTTGGTGATGGGGTTGTAAATTTGAATGCTCTTGTCGGAGAAACTGATGGCCAGTTGCTTGGCATCGTGGGCATAGGCTAAAGCCTCTGTGTTGGCATCCTTGCGCTTGATGGTCTTAATGACTTTGTTTGCCACGGTGGCATCGTAAATAGTAACGTGCTTTACACCCTTTTTGTTGTGCTCTAAGGTTGCAAATGAGGTATAAGACGGGTTAATCTTCAAATCGTCAATTGAGTCGCCGCTACATACCTTATAGCCTCGGACGTTATAGACATCTTTCCCATTGTAGTAGAATACGCCAAAGAAATAGTTGTCCATGCCTTGGGGGCTGATCTTCTGTATAACCTTGCGATCGATTCTGTCGTTAGTAGTTTCTTGTGCAACACTTGTTAGGCTAATGACACACAATGAGAGAATGAGTAAAAGTTTGCTTTTCATATTGTTAAATAGTTTTTTAGATAATTGTTTTAGTCGTTTTTAATCACAATTCGGATTACTTTTTTCCCTAATTGCGGGTCTTTGGCAGCCAATCGGCCAAGCCAGCGTGTAAAGTCTTTGGGACTAAGTTGGCGAGGTAGCACAAGCTTTTGTTGCTGCCATTCCTCGCTTGCTTGCTTTTGTTCATCGACCGCTTTAACGAAGGGGTTAGGGGAGAAAATAACATATAGCTGGTCGTGTTCGATATCATCGCACACCAACTGAACCTCGTCTATTTTGTCCCGTGGAATGTCATAAATATGTTTGGGGGAGAAGAAAACATACTCTTTGCCGTGCTTGACAAACTGCTGACCGTCTCCATCCACTTTGTAGGGTAGCATGCACGAGACGTTCTTGTTGTCTTCAATCATATACACGGCTAAATACCCGTCTACTGGAGACTTGAAGTATAGGAAGAAATCGTCACCGCTCTTGAATTCGTCATCAGCATAGCGCTTCTCTGTGCCGTTGCGCAATGCAAACGCCTCAAATTCTACTTGGTCGGAACTGAGGGGACGGGCCTTGCCTGACACCTTGGCTTCTATAACCAGAACACCATCAGGCATGTAAGCCGTAATCTTGGCTTCAGGCTCTTTGAGGTCTTCAATCCATTCACCCTTCACTTCTGACATGTTTAATTGGCTGAAGACATCTTTCTCCTGTCCGTTCTTCTGCTCCATGTGTGCCACTGAACTCTGTACAATCAATGTTCCGAATTCTTTGGCCAAAGCCTGAGCCTTGGCATTCTCAATGGCTGCGGCCATAGCTTCTTTAGGTGACTGGGTAGGGTCGGAATAGTAAGTATAAACACCGCTTATCTTACGTGTCTGGGCACATAAGGTAAGCGGTATAAGCATTAGCAGGGCAAAGAATAGTCTTTTCTTCATCTTCCTGGGCTTTTCGATTATTGTTAAGTTCCTAAATCTGGATGATTAAGAATTTTGAAATGCTCCAGAAACGATCCGTATCAATAATTTTCAGCACAGTCATATCGCCTTTCTCCTCCATCACGTAAGAATCCTCAGGCATCTGTGTCCTGATTTTAGGCTTCTTTGAATTGATGGTGATTTCCGTAGTGTTACGAATGTCCACTTCACGGAACTGTTGCTTGTTGATGTTGGAGAAATCTACTTTCGACTTTTTGAGGAATCCAGTCGAGAGCAGTCCCTCTTGCTCTAATTTTGCTTTCGAGCCGATGATGTAATATCCACGATGAATGGTGGCATCTTGATCACTGACCATCTTGCTTTGAGCGGCAATTGTCTGCTGGTCAATAGCACTTTGACGGGTCAGGGCACCCATGCGATTATGTAAGTCGGCAATAGTTACATTTTTGTCACTCAATTCGTTGCGCAGGTCAACAATCTGGCTTTCTTTCTCTACCAATTGGGCTTTCAGGGCTATAACGATGGCTTGTAGCTTTTTGTTTCCACCCTTTTCATTGCGCAACTGTTGCTCCAGCTTGGCAATACGCTCACGTTGCTCCTGCAGTGTCTTCTGGAAGTTCTCCAGTTCTTCCTTGATCTGTTCGCGGTTGGGGACAGGGCTTTCCTTGCTTGGATTAAAAATCTCGCTTTCCTGTTTTGAGATATCTTCCAAGCTGCTTGATATCACAGTGAGGTACTCGTCTAATTGCTTGTAGTCGGCATCGCGCTGATCCAATGCTGCCTGCAGAGAGTCTACCTTGGCCTGCGTGCTGTCGGTATTGTTACCACAAGAGAAAAATGACATTACCAGCAATGTCGAAAGGATGAAACCATAACTTTTTTTCATAACTAATGATTTTAATTTCTGCAAAATTATGAAATAATTTCTATATACGTTTACGTTTAACAAACTTTATGACTTTATGCCGACTATCTCGGTCTTGGGTAGTTCGCGGTTACGCTTGTTGACAACCGTTACGACGGCTTGTGCCAAATTGATGAACGCCAATCCTGTGATGGAATCGCTGTTCACAGCGGCAGGCTCCCCCTTATCACCACTGTCGCAGATGCTTTGTACCAATGGAATTTGGGCTAACAGAGGAACTTGCATCTCCTCGGCCAGCTGTTTGCAGCCTTCTTTCCCGAAAATGTAATAGCGGTTTTGGGGCAGTTCGGCAGGAGTGAACCATGCCATGTTTTCTACCAGTCCGAGGATGGGCACGTTGACCTTTTCGTTACGATACATGTCAATGCCTTTGCGCGCATCCGCCAGTGCCACTTGTTGAGGTGTTGATACGATGATGGCTCCTGTAATAGCCAGTGTCTGTAGAAGGGTAAGATGTATATCGCTGGTGCCTGGCGGCGTATCCAAAATGAGATAGTCCAGTTCTCCCCAGTTAGCATCTGCAATAAGTTGCTTCAGGGCATTGGAGGCCATTCCGCCACGCCATAGCGTAGCCGTGTCAGGGCTGACAAAGAAACCGATGCTGAGCAGCCGTACGCCATAGGCCTCAATAGGCTCAATTAAGTCGCGACCGTCAACATTGACAGCATAGGGACGGGCATCCTCAACTTTGAACATCTTAGGCATTGACGGTCCGAAAATGTCGGCATCGAGTAGTCCTACTTTGTAGCCCAGACGAGCCAGTGCGATGGCCAAGTTGGCAGAGATGGTGCTTTTGCCTACGCCCCCCTTGCCTGAACTAACGGCCACCACATTCTTTACTTGTGGTAGCAGTTTGCCTACTTCTGGTCGTGGCTTCGACTTGAATTCTGTTACGATGTTTACTTCCAAGTCTTTGCCGCAGTGGTATTTAATAGCAGCTTCAGCCGCCTTGACAGTAGATTTCAGGAAGGGGTCGGTGTCGCGTGGAAACTCGAGCACAACTGTTACTTTCTGTCCGTTGATGGCAGGTTGGTCTGCCACCATTCCACTATCTACCAGATTCTTTTTTGTGCCAGCATACGTTACGGTCTGCAAGGCATCCATAATCATCTTAGGATATAGGCTCATGTCGTCTTATAGCTTTTATAATGTTTGTTATTCTTCATTTTGTACCTCCTGTTGAAATCGTTTTAAGCCCCATTGTAGCCACTGCACATACTTATCCACATCCTCATCGTAGGAACGTGATGGGCCAAGCGGATGGCCTTTGTGGTTAAGCAGTACGTAGAATGGCTGGGTGTTGGCACCAAACTTGCTGGCTTGCAGGTAACTCCACTTGTCACCAACAGTGCGTAAGGTGCGCTGGTGTTTGCCTTCGGTAACCTTGATGGGCTCAGGCAATGGTGTCTTGTCGTCAACGTAAAGCGAGATAAGCACGTATTGATTGGTTAACAGGTCAGCTACTTCTGGAGCTGTCCATACGGCAGCCTCCATTTTGCGGCAGTTGACGCAACCGAACCCGGTGAAGTCAATGATGACAGGCTTCTGTTGGGCCACTGCGGCTGCCATACCCTCCTCATAGTCGTGGTATTGAGCTTCCACAACCGAACTCTTTTGCAAATTGAAATCTTGAGTGTACATGGGGGGAGCAAAAGCCGAGATTGCTTTCAGGGGAGCACCCCATAGTCCCGGTATCATATAAATGGCAAATGCCAGTGACACAAGAGCAAGGAAGAATTGTGGTATGTTGGTCTTGTTGTGATTGTCATCATCATGAGGGAAACGCAGCCAGCCCAACAGGTAGGCACCTAAGAGTCCGAACAGAACTATCCATAGTGAAAGGAAAACTTCGCGGTCTAACAAATGCCAGCCATAGGCCAAGTCGGCCACAGAGAGGAATTTTAGGGCAAAGGCCAGTTCTATGAATCCAAGAGTTACTTTCACTGTATTCATCCATCCACCCGATTTGGGGGCAGATTTGAGTAATGACGGGAACAGGGCAAACAAGGCAAAGGGTATTGCCAGTCCAATGGAAAAGCCCAGCATACCGAGCGTAGGACCGAGAATGTTACCCTGTGTAGAGACGGCTACCAAGAGGAAGCCAATAATAGGCCCTGTACAAGAGAAAGACACTAAAACCAGCGTGAAAGCCATTAGAAAGATGGATAGCAGACCTGTAGTGCTTTCTGATTTCTGGTCTATTTTGTTTGACCATGCCGCAGGAAGCGTCAGTTCAAATGCTCCCAAAAACGAAGCAGCAAATACCACGAGTAGCAGGGCGAAGAAAATGTTGAACCACGCGTTAGTCGAAAGGGCATTGAGGGCATTGGCTCCAAACAACAGCGTCACCAAAAGGCCTAAGATAACATAGATGACTACGATAGAAAGCCCGTAGGTCAGTGCCTCCTTGATAGCTTTTGAATGTTCCTTATTCCTTTTGAGGAAGAATGACACGGTCATCGGGATGATGGGCCATACGCAAGGAGTCAGCAGAGCAAGGAATCCGCCTAATAGACCAGCCAAAAAGATGTACCATAATGATGAGTTGTTTCCAGCATCATCCGAGAAAGCTTGCAACTCGCGAGTGACAGGTTGCCAGAGTAGACTGTCATTGCCATGGGATGGGGTACTTTCCCTATATAATAAATGTGTTGAGACAGCAGAGTCTTCATAAAGAATGGGGGACTCCTCTGAGGTATGCTTTGCGTCCTCTATGTCTTTGTGTGAGTCTGTCGCTGCCACCTTGCTCTCTCCGCTCTGCTTAAATTCTGCCTGAGACGGTGGCATGCACATCTCGTCGTTGCAGGCTCCGTACTCTAAGTAACAGTCAATAGTGTATTGGGGCTTAGTGAACTTGACTCTTTGTACAAGCGTTGCCGTCTGTTCAAAATATTTCAGGTCCATGCCGAACATAGAGTCATATTTTTTGATGACGTTCCCACGTGGTTGTAACTTGCCCACAGTTTCTACACCGTCCATCTTAACGATATTGAATGTGGCTTCAATAGGACCGTCTTGGCCTAAGTCGGTGGAGTACACATGCCAGCCATCATCAATTTTGGCAGTGAACACAATCTCCCCTTCGTTGCCATTCAGTTCTTTTAAGACCGAAGTGAAGTGTACAGGGTCAGCCATCTGTGCCTGAATGGCTATAGCTGTGAGGCAGAGAACCAGTAGTGCAGCCATCTTTTTCATAGGTGTAGGAGTTTCAGTTGTTACGTTTTCTACCTGCTCATTTCAAGGCTACTGCGTTTGTCGCGTTTGTACGAGCGATAGTCATCCAGTTCTATCTCAATGTTCGATTCCTCCAACCTTCCTTCTTGTGGCAGGCAAAACTTCATGTATTTGATATTCAGTCCGCGGGCTATCCACATGCTCTCGTAATAGGTCTGGATAGAGGCGGCCTCCGTGAATTCCGAATGCTCTAAATTCTCTGAATATAAATCCTTTGTGCTCAGCAGAATGGGCAGACGGTTATGCTCTGCCATCAGCGTGGTGTAGGTAAACAGGAAGTTTGAGTCGGTTTTTAAATGGATGGTACCGCCATCGACGAGAAACTTGCGGTAGCGTTCCATGAAGTAGGTGGATGTCAAACGCTTACGGGGATTTTTCATCTGCGGGTCACTGAACGTTAACCAAATCTCCCGTACCTCATTAGGGGTAAAGAAACGATCAATGATTTCAATGTTGGTACGTAGAAATGCCACGTTTCTTAGGTTTTCTTTGATGGCCAGTGTGGCTCCTGTCCACATTCGTGCCCCTTTGATGTCAACTCCGATGAAATTGAGCTGTGGGCAGCGTTTTGCTAACTCTACAGTATATTCTCCCTTGCCGCAGCCTAACTCTAATACGATGGGGTTCTCGTTATGAAAATATTGCTCTCGCCAGTGCCCGCGCATCTCAAAGGGAACGTGTTCCATGACCGAAAAGGGGTATTGGAACACGTTCTCATAGGTCGCCAAGTCGGCGAATTTTGCCAATTTGCCTTTGCTCATTTATTCAATGACTACAGTTGTCCAGCCGTGCTTGTCTTCTTCGATGCCGTACTGAATGTTGCGCAGATGGGTGTAGAGCTTCTCGGAGATGGGGCCGGGCTTGCCGTCTTTCGAGAAAGTGTAGCGCTTGCCGTTCTCCAGATCGTCTATATAAGAGATAGGTGAAATGACAGCTGCCGTTCCGCAGGCACCAGCCTCCTCAAAGGTCTCCAGCTCCTCCTCAGGAATGGCGCGGCGCTCCACCTTCATGCCCAGGTCCTCAGCCACCTGCATGAGTGAGCGGTTGGTGATAGATGGCAGGATAGAGGTTGATTTCGGGGTGACATAGGTGTTGTTTTTGATACCGAAGAAGTTGGCGGCACCGCACTCGTCGATGTACTTCTTCTCTTTGGCATCCAGATAGAATTCGCAGGCATAGCCCTTCTCGTGAGCCAGATTGTTGGCATAGAGCGAAGCAGCATAGTTGCCACCCACCTTGTATTTGCCAGTTCCGAGAGGTGCCGAACGGTCAAACTCGCGGATAATGACATAGGGGTTGGTGGAGAAGCCGCCTTTGAAATATGGGCCGACAGGAGTGACAAAGATAAGGAAACAGTACTCTTTAGAAGGATGTACACCCACTTGGGCACTTGTACCGATAAGCAGTGGACGGATGTAAAGCGTGGCACCGCTTTCGTAGGTCGGAATCCATTCCTGATTCAGTCGCACAACTTTCTTGACCATCTCCTCGAACAACTCTGTGGGGAGTTCGGGCATCAGGATGCCACGGCATGTAGACTGCAGGCGCTCGGCATTGTCCTTGACGCGGAAAATGCGTACCTTCCCGTCAGGGCAGCGGTAGGCCTTCAGACCCTCGAAAGCCTCCTGACCGTAGTGCAGACATGTGGCGGCCATGTGCAGCTTCAGATACTCGTCGGAGCAGACTTCTATCTCTCCCCACTTGCCGTCACGATAGTAACAGCGAACGTTGTAGTCGGTCTTCATGTAACCGAACGACAGGTTTCCCCAGTCTAAATCTTTCATAATGTTATGTTTTTATCCTTTAGTTTCCAAATTTGGTCGCAAAAGTAATCAAAATATGCCACATCTGCAAGTATTTCGCGCGAAAAGTGAGACTTATGTGCAGATTTTGTTGTATCTTTGCAGCAGAATTGCAACCTAATCGAGAACTTATGAAACGAATATTCCTATTAGCGGCACTTGCCACTTTGCTGATGCCTGTCTTGGCTCAGGTAAAACGAGGTAACTATCAAGAAGGTGACTATGGTTACTTGTTTTGTCACATGAACGACCGTGGACGGGCGTGGACAGCCTATGCTTTGAGTCGTGACGGGCTCCACTATCATGACTTGCTGAACGGGGACTCTATTTTCAGTGATGCACAGGTTGCAGAGATAGAGGGTGCCACACGTGACGCATACATCTGTCGTAAACACGATGGCAGTGGCTATTTAATGGTGACAACGGACATGAATGTGGCGCGCTTTAAAGACTTGAAGAAAGTGGCCGAATGGGACAACTACGGCATCAATCTGTTGCGCTCTGACGACCTGATTCATTGGGAGTCGAAAACTTTCGACTACCGTAAGGGCATCAGCATTTTCTGCAACCCGGAGGCTGAGAGTGCCTATAAAGACTGGTCTACCATCAACCGTGTTTGGGCTCCGCAGATTATGTGGGATGGCGACTATACATGGCCCGATGGAAAAAAAGGTGGCTACTTCATTTACTATTCTATGTGGAACCGTGGCGAGGAGAAGTACGACCGCATGTATTACTCCTATGCCGACGAGTCGTTTACTCAGTTGACACAGCCCCGGCTGCTGTTTGACTGGGGGTATGCTACCATTGATGCTGACATCAATTGGTTGGAAAGTGACCAACGGTGGCACATGATGATTAAGAAAGAAGGTGGGAAGCCGGGGCTTTTTACTGCGACTTCCAAGGAACTGACAGGACCGTGGGGCGAACCCGTGGAGGACGACTACGTCAACTTTGAGGGTAAGAAGAAGTGTGAGGGCGTGTCAGCATTCCAGTTGGCAGGCAAGGATGACTGGGTCATTGGCTACATTGAATATTCGTCGCGTCCGCGTAACTACCGTCTGTGTTTTGCCGACAAGTATATGCGCAATTTCAAGACGCCCCGTAGCATCGAGGGGGTCAACCGTCCTCAGCATGGCTCATTTCTGCGATTGACCAAAGAGGAATATGACCGTCTGCAGGCTTGGAGCGACGGCTATGAGCTGGCTACGATGAAAGCTAATCAGAAGAATCCTGTTATTACGGGGCTCTATGCTGACCCAGAGGTGCTTTGGTCAGAGCGCGACCAGAAATACTACCTCTATCCTACGACTGACGGTGAGGAGAACTGGGCTAATCACGACTTCCGTTGCTATAGTAGTACGGATTTGAGGGACTGGAAATATGAGGGCGTTATTTTCGACCTGCAGACAGACTGTCAGTGGGCGCACCAGAAGGCGTGGGCTCCATGCATTATTGAGCGCAAAGTGGGCAAAGGTAAGAAGGCGAAGTACAAGTACTTTTATTATTTTGTGGGTGAAGGGCAGATTGGTGTGGCTGTGGCCGATAATCCTGCAGGCCCGTTTAAAGATGCTTTGGGTAAACCACTCATCACCAAACAGCATCCAGCCTTGCAACATGGGGGCGCCCCCATTGATCCAGATGTGTTCCAAGACCCGCAGACGGGCAAGTACTACCTTTATTGGGGCAATGGCACTCTGGTATGTTCTGAACTGAACGACAATATGACGAGCATCAAGCAGGATCACATCATTTTCACCCGCAAGGACAAGGCACGCTATAATTACAATGAAGGTCCTTATGTGTTCTATCGTAATGGCTTCTACTACTTCACGTGGTCAGAAAATGATACGCGTTCAAAGAACTATCGTGTGCGCTATCTGATCAGCGATTCGCCTACGGCTTTCACGTTGGGTGGACAACCTGTGCAGGTGGAGAAGACCATTGTGCTGCAGCGTGATGACGATAAACAAATTTTCGGAACGGGTCACCATGCCATCGTCCAAAAACCTGACACGGACGAGTGGTATATCGTCTACCATCGTTTCCAGCGACCGCGAGGTGCTAAGCTCGACTGGTCGGCAGGTTGCAACCGCGAGGTATGCATAGACCCGTTGACGTTTGATGACAAGGGGAATATATTACCCGTAAAACCGAGTCTCTGAGCTGGTTTCCTATTCATTCCTCATCGTAACTTGGGAAGGGCTTAATGATTGTGCTGTTTGGCCTGACGGTTGAGGCAAGTGAGGTGAAGGAGTGTATAACTGCCAAGGACGCTGAGTTGTTGTATGGCATGAAACCGAGCGGTCTACATGCTTGCGCCTACCGCCATCATATCCCGACCAAACGAGAGTATGGCCAGACCTATTACACAAAGGAGCAAGACCTGTCGTTCAGGTTCGTTACGGCCAAGTCGCCCTTGCCGATAACGTCCATGCCGATGACCACGTCATACTCGTCGCTTTCAAACTCCATCGCCATGATGTTTGTCACAATGTCACCCGTCGGCAGTCCCACATGAACGCAGTACGTGTCCTTCACATCAAACTTCTTTGTGATTACTCCCATTCCGTTTTAGCCTTTATAGATGTTCACTCCGTTTGCTATAACTTCGCTT
>ERZ842401.3925-NODE-3925-length-17902-cov-3.768140_pt1 | contig 17902 bp, 14 predicted proteins | sample MGYA00521270_ERZ842401 | MGnify/ENA primary metagenome ERZ842401 (study PRJEB31892, sample SAMEA3878208) | bioreactor metagenome | biome: Moose rumen | place: Sweden | collected 2011-10 | study: EMG produced TPA metagenomics assembly of the PRJEB12797 data set...
CTTTTCTCAAACTCCTATTTATAATATTGAATATAACATTTTTTTGTAGGGACTGGTCTATGTGTCCGCCCGCATTGATGTCGATTCAAATGAAATTGACTATCCTACACCACACGTTGGCAAATCAAACGAAAAAATAGTTTCCAACTTCGATGAGATAATGCTCAATTTGCTATCGTGACGTTGCAAAAAATATTTACATATCCAAAGTCCTAAACCTGTACCCTGCTCACCAAAGGTTCCTGCGGTGGAAATACGCGAATCTGGATTAAGAATTTTTGCAATATCGCTGTAAGAAAGCATCACACCAGTATCCGACACACAAACCATAGTTTTTGTTTGATTTTTTTCTGCAGATACTCTCACAACTCCATCTTTATTACAAAATTTTATAGCATTGTTTATAAGATTTCTTAACACTGCCGAAATCATATTCATATCACCACTAATACAAATATCTTCAGCAATTTGGTTGGAAAGAATAACATTTTTATGAAAAGCAGATGCGTAAGATAGATTAAAAATACTTTCAACAATACGGTGTAAATACAAGTTTTCTACACACATTGTAATACGTCCCATTTCGCACCGTGAGTAATCCATGATGTTGACAAGCAAATCATATCCCTGCGAAGCCGACGACTTTATTATTTCTACATATTCAGCAGCATCGTCAAATCTACTTTCTGCGATGCTACGCGACAAAAGTTCACCAAATCCAAGAAGTGAGTTGAATGGATTTTTTAAATCGTGGCCAATTATCGAGAGCAACCTATTTTTTGTTTCTATCTGTTTTTCGAGCCGCAAAGCTGTTTCTTTGTAAAAAGAAATGTCGTTAACCATTCCAACAATTTTCAATGGTTCTCCAAACGTGTCTGTAACAACACTGCCACGTAACTCCAACCAACGAATTTCTTCATCGCAAGGACGTTTTATGCGAAGTTCAAAAGAAAAATTCTCCAAAAGACCATTTTTTATTGATACAAAAAATTTGTTGGCACGGTGAATATCTTCCTTAAAAATAAGGTTACACATACCCGCAAAAGTATTTGGATACCCCTTTGATATTCCCAACCAATCGGCTACAATGTCAGAACAATGCCAAAACCCTGTACTAAACTCATATTCAAAACTGTTGGAATAAAAATTTTTCAAAAAATCATCAAAATTACCCAATCCATCTTGATGTTGAATGTAATACGGATTGTTTTTTATAGCACCATCTTCGACTCCAACGTATTTTGCAGCACGTCTCATAAGTTGACTACCGTAGCCACAAATAATTTTTACCGCGCGTCTAATAATTCCAAGATCAAGCCTTACGCCATCTTCTACAGCTGTATAATCTTTTTGGGCGACAGAAAAAAAACCTGCCACAACAACTCCACAATGTTGTTGGTTAAAAATAATAGGAATAACAGCCGTATAACTTCCTATCCCTTCAAAATCTACGAGCAAAGAATCGTCTATGGTTATTCCTACTGCATTTTTTACAGCATCGGTAAATTTTCCATTACGTTGGGTAGTGGGCAAAAAATAACGACTTTTTTCTCCATTTGCAAATACTGCAATTTCCACACCAAGCAATTCTGATAAATTGCGGAGATTTTTGCTCATACCAAACAACTCCACAAAACATTTTACAGCATTGGTTATGTTGTGGTTTCCAACATCAAGATTGCCATAGTCTAAGCGGTTTGGTATTATTACAGAATTTTCAATATTGTTTTTTTCTGTATCCAAATGTATTTTTTTTAAACAGTTTTGCTATTATCTACGTTTTTTCTTTTAAAAAAGTTCACAATTTTTTCAAAAAACATTTTATATGCGTCGATATTAAACAATTGTGCATCAACGGTGGCTTTGTATGTTAAAAAAATACCAACAGGCAAAATTATTATAGAAGAAATCCACATTCCTTGCCATGGTTCCCACACACCTTCGCGACTCATTTTCATTCCTGCAGTAGAGATTATGTAATAAATAATAAACACAATGACCGATACCACAATTGGAACTCCAAATCCACCTTTGCGAATAATGGCACCAAGAGGCGCGCCGATAAAGAAAAATATCAAACATGCTATAGAAAGTGTAAATTTTTGATGCCACGCATTTCGATATTTTGCAATGGTTCGTCTTCTTGACGAAAAATCGTCGCAATTGCGAATTATAAGATTCTGTGTTTCTGTTGCAAAATCTTTGATTTTTGTAAGCACCATACGTTGGCTATCCGTTGGCATAGCAAGATAAAGGCTATCGAGGTTTATCACCGATTCAAGTTCTTGAATTGGTGTACTATAAAGTAACATCATTTTTTTATTATTTTCTGCAATTTGAGCCTTTATAATTGAATCTTCGTGTAAGTATGCTGTATCCTCGTCCTTTAATAAAAAAGCCATTTCTTCTGGGTTATCAACGCTGGACAAACGATGATTTTTTGACTTATTTTTGCGTTTTGCATTAATCGAGTCGGTAAAATGCTGTTCTGAATGCCTTCCATTTCGCATGTAGTTGCGATTGTTGAGCGTTGAAGAAAAATTTTCGGTGCGGATATTAAAATTTCCTGTCATAGAATCTATCGCGCGTTGTAGTTGCTCTACGTTTTTTACTTGATAATTGTTTCTGAAAAGATTTTCGTCTGTTTTGTTAAAATCAAAACCTGCCAAATTAAATACTATTGTCTGTGTAGAAAATTTATCTTTACGCTGAGGATAAGCATTTTTATCTTTTGAATCGCTTTCTTCATAACGTACGCCGTCATAAAGCGTTACAAGCATATAACGGTTATCGTCGGTCATTTTCATCATTCCGCTATCAGCCAAGGTTACTGTAGTGTTACCCTTACCCTTGGTGTGTTCGTAAACCATAAAATCGTACATCATATTGGTAACGGGATTTTTTTCGCTTATCCTTATTGAAAAATTGTCAAGGTCGTTGTTAAATATACCCGGTTTAATATTCAACTCAGGACGTTGTCCCTTAATGCTGTACAGCAAAGCGGAAAATTTGAGATTGGTATAAGGTATAAGATTGTTGGCAATAAAAAAAGCACCTAAACTTATTGCAATGCTCAAATAAATAAGTGGTTTCATCGCCCGTTGCAACGATATACCAGCAGCCTTGATTGCCGTGAGTTCAAATTTTTCGCCAAGGTTTCCAAAGGTCATTATCGAAGCGAGCAAAATAGCGAGTGGCAAAGCCATTGGAATAAGCCCTGCCGAAGCATAGAGCATAAGTTCGGCAATTACCGACGCGTCAAGTCCTTTACCAACAAGGTCGTCGATATATTTCCACAAAAATTGCATTAGCAACACAAACAACGATATAAAAAACGTTGCAATAAGTGGCCAAACGTATGATTTTATAAGAAATAAGTCGAGTTTTTTCAACATATCTAAAAATAATAACTAAATTACTTTTTTTGGTGTAAAAGTATCAAGATGTCTTGCCTTTTTGTCGGGAAAAACATCATCAATGGTTATTAGTATTCCGGTTTCTTCTACACCGCCAAAAAATGGGTTAATTGCTGTTCCAAACATTTTCATTGTTGAAGAAAGGTTCATATAAGCATTAACCAGAGGTGGAATATTTTCGTTAAGTTCGCGTACTTTTTTATTAAGCAACTTAAAATCAGATTTGTAATCGTTACCCGCAAAAATATCTAAAATATTTTGTTGTGTCTGTATTTTTATTGCTTCTTTTGGTGTAACAAGTTGCTCTGTATCGCGAAAATATTTATTGAGAAATGTTAAAATATAATCTCTTGCAGTTATATTAAATGTGGTATACATAGTAACCTTTCCAAACATGTATTTAATATGTCCAGCATTCATTTTGTATATGGCACCAAGTCCATCCCAAAGATTGTCGAGGGCAAAAATAGCTTGTTTGAAATTTTGACGACTTTGATATTTTGGCTGTACAAAACTTCGTCCAAGTTCTATGGTGTATGGCATATAATCCGTTATAAATTTTTCTGAAAAATTGAAAATTTCAGAAGTAGAAAGTTGAGGTTCGCCATTATTTCCCAAAATAGGAAGACTACAATCTATAAATCTATATCCACCAATAATTTCGCGATCTTGTTCGTTCCATACAATAAGCTGTTGATAAGGAAGTTCGCGAGTATCACATTCGTCAATATCGCATGCTTTTCCTGTTCCTCCACCTGCACCCCTAAAAGCAAGTTCGCGCAAACGTCCTATCTCTGTCATAACATTTGGCGAATTGTGGTAGTTTATTATATAAACTTTGTTGTTACCATAATTTGTAAACCTTACAAATTTATCATCGGTAAGTTCTTTTTCAAGAACATCTTTGTCAACAGGGGCAATTATTTCTTCCATTCCTCTTGCTTATTCGTTAATTAATTTTAAACAATTTTCAATTTTTGTGTCTGTGCCATAGCATAAACTTTTTGCCTAACAAATTGCGTTTTTTCTTCGGCGTTTTTAATATCATTGAGCGTTTGTGGCATAATTGGTTTACCAAAAAACAACTCTATTGGCTTATCGCGATATTTAAATACTTCAGAGGGTAGCATAACCAATTCGTAATTAAATTTTATTCCAAGTTTTTTTCGCCAATTTGCTATGGAATAAAACTTATCTGAATTTTTTGCATTTACATAAACTGGCACTATTGGCAAATTATGCTGTACTGATTTAACAATAAAATTTTTTTTCCATTTTAAATCTTTAATTTCACCATCAATCCGTCTTGATACCATGCCAGCTGGGAATACGCAAATATTGAAATTAGATTTGTATAATTCATCAATATTGTTAATTATTTCTGGCGTATTATGACCATAAACATTAACACCACAAAACACACTTTTTAAACTACCAACGTTGAGCAGTAATTCGTTTACAACACCTTTTGCTGCACCAAATTGCTTACATACCGAATATATAACAGCAAGTCCATCAATACCGCCAAGTGGATGATTTGCAGCAAATACCATTCTACTATTTTTTGGAATATCTTCTACACCGTGAGAAACAATCTCAACATTAAAATCGTTGAACACTGCTTCTATAAAATCGGCTCCGTCCAAATGCCCAAAACGCATCAATATATCATTACATTGGTCTTGACAAGCTATTTTTTCTATTTTACGAATAATAAAACTTGGCAACCGTTTGTATAAATTCGGTTTTTTGGTTTTTAACAACTTATCTATATCAATAAGCTGATTGAGATTATTAGATGCTAATTCCATGCTCAATAGTCAGATGCTTTTTGCCGCAAAAATAAAAAATATCGCCTTTATTTAAAATTATTTCAACATGAATTAATGCAAAATTACAAAATCAATAATTATTTACATTTATTCATTATAACACCTTAAAACAAAAAAAACGGAAGCTATTATGCTCGCCGTTTTTTTGCCTAATAAAAGGCAATTATAGGATTGCAACCCTGTATTGCCATAGTTCAAGGTTGCTTTTTAAGTTATTCTATTTCAACAAGTTCAAATGGTACAGTTACCAATTTTTGATACCTTTTACCAAGCGACTGCATATCTTCGTCGATGGACTCGTAAAACCAACGTACTTTTACATCTCCTTTTTCTGCCACTTTTTGGAGTAATAGTATAATTTGAATTACTTGTTTAGACGAAGCAGTATTAACATATTCAAGGTCAAAATCGAATATAGTTTGCACATTTGGATGCAATGCGTATTCTTTAATCCATTCCAACACTGGTTTGTAAAAATCCAAAGCGTTTTCTGGCACAGATATTTTTGAAATTTTAAATATGTTTTGTTCTGGATCCAAAACTATTTCTGGAGTGTCTTCTGTTTCTTCGAGAATAAATTTTTCCATCGTTTTTTTAGTCTTTAGTTTTTAATAGTTACAGCGGTTTGCAATATATAAAATTGTTCTTCGTCATTGTCAGCGATATGCTGGAACTCGTACTTTATTGGTCTGTCGCTCTTTATACGCAAATCAGAGAATCCAAGGCCTGTTTTTTTTGCGTCTTGGGTGTCAAAATCGAGCAAAATATCGTCATAATAATCAGAAAGTTCATCCTTACTCATAGAGTTAACAAACTCAAGTCGCTCAGTAATAATGGCAACAGCGTCATTTTTAATAATATTACCCGAGGTCAAGACCACCTCGTTGCCTGTTTGCCCCAAGAAAAATACACCCGAAATACCACCAGAAGTATTTTCTGATTTATCGCCATGCTTTATAATATTCTGAAGCATTTCAACCATTATGTTAGATACCTTAATAGTTGTGAGTGGCATATTCATTCTTCCCTTAATAATTGCAAGTAAACTCAATAGGTTTTCTTGATTGAAAAAACCATTAAAATAAAGCATAAGGTTTTCTAAATTCATCCTATTGTGGAGTTTTTTTACCGATTCAAGAGAACTATGCGCTTTGAGAACCTCACCACCTTGAATACTTTTATCGCCAGGAATTAATGTTTGCAAATAAAAATAAGTAAACTGGTCGTCAATTTTTTCAAAACTATAAATTAACTTATTACCCGACTTTCTTGACATTTCAATAAGTCCAAGTCCTGCCCCACCCTTGTCGCTCATTGAGCCAGCAGCAAGCATTTCGCGGTGAAATTTTTTCAAATCTTCCTGATCAAGAGCATTGATAGTTTCAAGTTTGTCTTGCAAAGCAGGTATTTTATCATTTGCAACAAGATTTCCTGTTGAAATAAAATACCTCTCACCATTTTTTTGAATTGCAAAAATACCCGGATACTGTTCGCTGTTTGCATTGGCTATTTCATCTTGATGTCTCGAAATATTTTGTAACCCTTCCACCATAATGTAATATATACGTTTCTGCAAAGTTGATTGGTAGGTTACCTTAGCAATATTGGTATCGGCCAAAACAAGTATTTTTTTTGTTATGTTATGGGTAAAATATCCTCTATAAACATACTCAAAATCATCGTTGCTTATCCTCTGAAACAATGGATAAGCAATGCTAAACAATTGGGATCCGGATGTTTGTGCCATATTTTATTTACTTTTTATTTTAACGATATTACTTTATGTAGCAAATAATTCACAATTTCAACAAATGAGATTTTAATTTGCCACCCGCACTTTAAATACAATAAAAATGCCAATATCTACATGTCCCTGTTTAAATTTACGTAATCTATTAAGTATAGATGTTAATTTTCGTCTACCAAAATAGATTTATATTTTGGTGGCAACGGTGTAGCAATATTTATGCTAAGACGTAAATAAGCTGGAGTATTGTCATAACTTGATAAATCAGTAATTTCACCAAAGTTTATTGTCTTAAACTTAGTTTTCATAACAGCCTCTTCAATATCATCATTTATTGTTGATTCGAGTTGTTGTTCTTCTTCATTAGACTTATCTGCGTCGGTTTCTGGAATTGTTTCAATTTCAAATTCTCTACTTTCGCCAACAGACAATTTTTCAGTTTTGTTATCATCCGAAGTATTTTTGTTATCAACTACATTATCATCAACTTTAGTTGATGTTTTTTTTTCTTGTTGCTTATCGTCAGATGTTTCATTTGCAACACCAGTTTTTTTCTCTTCTGGTTTTACAAGTTTTTTGCTTCCAAACGAAGTATTTTTTGCACCATTAATATATGGGTCAAGAATTTCACGATGTTCAAATCCTGTTGCAACAACAGTAACATTTATTGCAGATTCAAGGCTTTCGTCAATAGCATTACCCCAAATTAGGTCGGCATGATTGCCAGCATGCGATTGTATGTACTCATTAATAAAACCAAGTTCGTCAAGAGTCATTTCTTCGCTTGAGGTAACATATACTAAAAGGTTTTTTGCGCCTTTAATATCGTTGTTATTAAGCAACGGAGAATTAAGAGCTTGTTGAGCAGCTTTTTCTGCTCTACCCTCTCCAGAAGCGCGTCCAACACCCATAAGAGCAACACCTGATTTTTTCATAACAGTACGAACGTCAGCAAAATCGACGTTTACTTTACCCGGCTTTGTTATTATTTCAGCGATACTCTTTGCTGCCATTGTTAAAATATCGTCAGCGTGTGCGAAAGCCTCGCTAAATGTTTTACTGCCATAAATCTCACGAATTTTTTCGTTATCTATAACCAACATTGCATCAACACTTTCGTACATTTTATTAAGACCTTCGAGAGCTTGTTTAACACGCTTAGGTCCTTCAAATCTAAACGGAATTGTAACAATGCCAACAGTTAAAATGTCATCTTCGGTAGATGTTGCCGCAATAACAGGAGCGGCTCCAGTTCCCGTACCACCACCCATACCAGCAGTAATGAATAACATTTTGGTGTCGTCAGACGAACCTATTGCTGCTTTAACTTCATCAAGGCTTTCTATTGCAGCTTGTCTTCCTTGCTCGGGTTGGTTACCTGCACCTAAACCTTGTGTCAAAGATGCACCAAGTTGTATTCTGCTATCTATTTTTACGGCATCGGCATCTCGCAAGGCTTGAGCATCTGTGTTTGCTAATATAAAATCTACATCCTTAATGCCACATTTAAACATGTGTTTTACAGCGTTACCACCACCGCCACCAACACCAATAACCTTTATAATATGTTTTGCACTTTTTTCAAAATCTATTCCTAATAATTCATCGTTGTTTAATGCCATAATGTAATGTATTTTGGGTTGATTAAATTTTTATTGTACCTACATTTTTGTGTCGTTGTTAACGGTTTGGTCACTATTAACCAAAACATCTTTCAACTTATTCAATAATTGTCTAAATCCACCTTTTTTTGTATTAGTTCCCTTTTCAGACTCTTTTTTATCTTTCTCATTATCAGCATTGGAAGTTTTTTGACCATTCTGCTGATTGTTAGGTCCATTGCCAGATTTACGCTGTTTTTGCTTCAAAAATTCCTCAGCATATTCCAAACCCTTAAGCAAAAGTCCCATCGAAGTAGCATATTGCGGACTTTTAAGTTTTTCAGGAATATCGGTTATTGACGGTGTACCAATAATTGGAGTGCCGCCAAGCCTAAATCTTGTAAGTTGAGACAACAAATCAAGATTAGCTGTACCACCTGTAAGAATGATTTTATCGGGAATTTGGCTTCCTATTTTATTAAGGTTGTAAGCCACACCGCCAAAAATCTCATCTAAACGTGCATTAATTACATTAAATAAATCACACTCTACAATTTTGCAAGCATCTGCACGCCCCATCTGATTAAGAACCAATACGTTATTATTTTTTCTTGTAGCTGCAATTGCCTTTCCGTATTTTGTTTTTAATATTTCAGCTTGACGGGTTGAAATATTAAATCCTGTTTTTATGTCGTTAGTAATACTATTACCACCAAACGGAACAACAGAAACTGCTTTAAGTACTTTGTCTTGATAAACAGCAATATCGGTAGTACCACCACCAATATCTATAATTACAGCACCAGTTTCGCGTAAATCTGGAGTCAAAACCACTTCGGCAGCCGCAATTGATCCGATTATAAACTTAATTTTTTTAAGTCCAACCATCTTCAAGGCTCGCTCAATGGAATCTATAGACTCTTGTTTAATGGCCACAACATAAAAATCACAAGAAAGCTGCTTACCTCTACAACCAGCTACTTTGCTACCGCGTGGCACAGCAATTCCATCGGTATAATACTGCTGTGGTATAAGATGTATCACCTCATCACCGTTGTTTTTACCGTTGGCTATGTCATACATCTGTCGTGTTAGTTCTTGTATGTTTTGTTCGGTAATAAAAGGATTATCATCGTTTCCAACATACATACTATGAGTAATTTCTAACCCTCGTACATTTTGACCAGAAATACCAACAAACACGTTTTTACACTGTAAACCAGTGTTTTTTTGTAACTGCTCTACGGCCTTACGTATTGAATCGGAAGCCTCGTTAATATTAGCAACCGTTCCTCTAACTACGCCTTTTGATTCGGCCTCGCCATAGCCGGAAATTATTAGTTTTCCGTTTTGATCTTTCATCCCTGCTATTGCCACAATTTTTGTGGTGCCGATGTCTATCGCTACTATTGCTTGGTTTGTGGTATTCATTGCCTTTATCCCTTAAAATTTTAAATGTCTTCTTTATTTTTTTTATATATTTTAATCAGCCTTTCGGCATACAATCTGGTCTTTATACTTCACGTTTATTTCGCAGTATTTGTTCCAGTCTGTTTTTTTTATACCGCTAATGTAAAATGATTTTAAATAATACATCTTACGGTCATATTCATCAATACTACCAATTTTGAGTATCTGTTTACCCACCATAGGTATCAATTCGTATTCATACCCAGAATCTCTATCTCCATCAACGTATATCTGCTGTAGTTGATCGCGCCAAAAATCATCTCCGTTTATCAACAATGCAAGATAAAACAAATCAGCCAATACATCTTTTCCTTTATCGGCTACCGACACCTTATAAGTATGTTGTTGGACAAAATTATAAAAATTTGGAATTTCGCCCGATGCAACAAGTGTATTTGTTGCTTTACGTTCCGAAACAGGAAAAATTGTTCCATCTGCATCAATATAATAATTTCCTCCTGCTTTATTAATAACTCTCAACAACGGTTTACGCTGATGTACCTCAATACGCAATAGACCTCCAATAGTTTTATATATGTCTACATTACGAATAAAAGGTTGTTCTCTCAATGCGCTATCAAGCCGTGGCAAATCAATATCTTCCATTTTGTAACCCTGAATTTCTGGAATTACACCATAGATTATACGTTTTACTTCGCTATCATCTACAAAACTATCGTCATCTTTCTCGGCAATAACAACCTCTATATCGTTACATTGGCGATTTTTGTATTTTATAAACGAAATCACCACTGCCACAATAAGTACAACAATGCCGATAAACGACCACAATATATTACGTTTTACCTTCGCCAATTCACAAAATTTTTTGTTAATGGTTCTATAAGTTTATCAATGTTGCCTGCACCTAAGGTTAGCAACACCTCTGTATCACTATTTTTAACGGTATTGATTATGTCTGTTGGATTATTAATAATTTTTACATCCTTATCGTACATCAATCTTGCAAGCATTTGAGAATTAACTCCTTCAATAGGTTTTTCTCGTGCAGGATAAATGTCCATCAAAATTACAGAATCAAGCAACGACAAACTTTTTGCAAATCCTTCGGCAAAATCTCGCGTACGCGTATAAAGATGTGGTTGAAAAATTCCTGTTATTTTTTTGTCAGGAAACATCTTTCTCACCGATGTAACTGTTGCCTCAATTTCACGTGGATGATGCGCATAATCGTCTATATAGACAAAATTTGAAGATTGAACATGAAAATCAAGTCGACGTTTTACACCACAAAAAGTTTCAAGACCTTTTTTAATAAAACTATGTTTTATTCCAACACAACACGAAGCTGCAACACAAGCCATAGAATTTTCTACGTTTACCCATCCGTGCGCTCCAAGCGTAATGTTTTCAATTACACCATTTGGGGTAACTGCATCGCAAACATAACACCCATTGACAATTTTTATATTACGTGCATAAAAATCGGCAGAACTATCGGTTGCTGAGTATGTCAATTTTTTTATATCATGTGTATCAATAAGTTTTTCAATGGGTTTATTAACAATAACAAATCCTTCTTTATCTCCCAATACTGCAAACTTATTAAAAGTTTCTATTACATCGTTACGGTCTTTATAAATATCAAGATGATCCGCATCGACATAGGTAATTATACTTACATAGGGTTTTAACCAAAGGAAAGACCTATCAAACTCGTCAGCCTCAGCTACAAGTAGTGTTTTAGGATTAGCGATATTTTCTTTTTTTTGTGGCAATCTAAAATTACTCCCAAGATTTTTTGATATACCACCTAAAAATGCGAAATTATCCTTTCCCGATTCTGTTAATATGTTTGACATAATTGACGAGGTAGTGGTTTTGCCATGAGTACCAGCAACAGCAATAGTACAATAATTATCGGCAATCATTCCCAACACACGTGCTCGTTTGAGCATCAAATATTTACGTTGTACAAAAAAACCGAAAATATTATTATCCTTTGGCACGGCAGGGGTAAACACCACCATCGTTTTTTCAGGATTTTCGATACATTCAACAGGTATTGCATCTGTGTTGTCATCGTAACAAACACCAATGCCCTCATTTTGCAACTCGGTAGTAAGAGTACTTAGAGTGCGGTCATAACCATACACTTTTTTACCCATTACATTAAAATAACGGGCAAGGGCACTCATACCAATACCTCCAATTCCAAGAAAATAAATATTATCTATGTTGTCAAATCCTATCATTATACCATTAATTGCTTGTTTCCGATGCTTTTTCTTGCAAAATTACGTCAATACGTTCCAAATAATTATTTATTAAATCCATATCAACATTTTTCTTATTAAACTCGGAATAAGCACATTCCAAATAATATAAAGCCGAAGAAATGTTGTCTTCTTTTCTAATGAAAGTTCGTAAACCATCGTAACGTTCTTTTACTAAATTCATTTTGTATGCAGCTACAAGACTTTGTTTGCCATTATATGGTTGATAAACATATTTTTGAAGTTTTTCTTCGCTAAAAGCGTTTTCATCAACTGCTGCAAGCTCTCGTTGAAAATCTGCAAACGAACTATTTAAAGCAGAGTTCCATTTTGCCACATCACTTTTCCAAATAGCATTTAATGCTTGTATCATTGTATACATTACCTTTGACACTTCATAACGCGAAGCTTGCAAATATTTTGTCAAATCGCGAGTGTATGTTACTGAGGCTGTATCGTTGATTTCTTTCATACAATTGTTAGCACTTTGAGCTGCAAGCGTAAAATCTTCACTTTTAGAAGCATAATTTTCATCGCCATACAACGAATATTGTTTTACTGCTTGTTTAAAAAGATTTATAAGTTCAATCTTTTTGCGCAAAGTATCGTTTGTTAAAACTGCCGGTGCGTAAGTAACACCACTTCCTGCCAACACACCAGCCATCGCCGTAGAAAAATCGTTGTCGGCCATTTTATCTTCCACAGTTGAATAAATCTCTGCCATACGCTCCAACACCGTTGCCGATTGATTGGCTGCGTTAGCTTGATGGCTTTCTTGCTTTTGACTTTCTGACTTTGGTAAAAAGCAACCGCTCAAAAAGACTACAAAACCAAGTATTAAAACCGACATTATTTTGTTCGGTACATTTTTTCTATGCATAATATTTTTAATTATTCTGTGCGTAAAATTATACAATATTTATAACTCATACATTAATTTTTTCAAAAAAAAATTAACAAATTTATTTTTTTTCACCTATTTCTAAAATACGGGTTGCTATAATGCTTGCTGAATCTTTAACAGCAAGTTTTGCAATATTACAACTTAGCCTTTCTTGTGCATTTTCGTCATTACAAAGTTGTCCAACAATTTCAAACAACTTATCCTCGGCTTCGTTGTCCTTGATTATCATAGCAGCATTCTCATTAACCAACGCCATTGCGTTTTTTGTCTGATGGTCTTCTGCAACGTTTGGCGAAGGAATAAAAACCACTGGCTTTGCAGCAAGACACAATTCCGACACCGACAATGCTCCACTTCGCGACACAACAACATCTGCCGCTCGATAAGCGAAATCCATACGTTTTACAAACGCCATTGCTTTAACCAATGGGAAATCTCCTGCATTTAAAAAAGTGGCTATTTCATCGTAATATATCTTACCAGTCTGCCAAAGCAACTGAATTTCAGAGTTTTTAAACTCATCAAGATGTTTTTTTACACTTTTGTTAATAGTGGCTGCCCCAAGACTACCACCAATAACTAATATAGTTTTTTTATCCTTGTCTAATCCAAGTTGCTCGCGAGCTTCTTGTTTTGAGGCTACACATTCCACAATATCGCTACGAACGGGATTGCCAGCAAACTCAATTTTTTCGGCATCAAAATATTTTTCCATGCCATGATAAGACGTAAAAATCTTTACTGCTTTTTTAGCAAGTATCTTGTTGGTTACTCCTGCATGCGAATTTTGTTCTTGTAAAACCACAGGGACATTCTTTTTTGCCGCAGCTCTTAATATAGGACCACTTGCATACCCTCCAACTCCTACTGCTACATCAGGCTTAAAATCTCGCACTATTTTTCGCGATTTTAACATGCAAGCAGCAAGTTTGAAAAAAAACGTAATGTTTTTAAACGAAAGTTTACGTTGAAAACCAGCGGCTGGCAAACCTACAATTTCAAAGCCTGCAGCAGGCACTTTTTCCATTTCAAGCTTATCCTTTGCACCCACAAAAAGTATCTCAGTGTTTGGTGCAAGTTTTTTTATAGCTTGTGCAATAGCTATGGCTGGAAAAACATGCCCACCGGTGCCGCCGCCGCCTATTAAAACTTTCATTTCAAACTTTGTTTTACAATTTTTTTAACGGCAAAATTAAATAATTACTTTTTTTTTGCAAAAAAAATAAGGCTTTGTGTATAACTTTTTTTGGAACGATATTTTCTATAACGATTAGTTATTATTTTCTACACACTTATATAATTGATAAAAGCATCATAACGTTCTTCCATCAACTGGCTATATTTTTTATCACCACCAAAAACATTTTTTACAATATAGCCATTACGTTCAAGCCCTTGAACAATGCCAGAAGTATCCTGTCCATTAAGTTTTACAACCACCTCAATAGTTTCTGCTTTTTTTGTGGCATTTGCATATAAACTAAGTATCTTTAAATTATAACTTTCTACAACACCTGCTATTACTGCCGATGAATAATTGCTTTTTGGCGTTTCAAGCACAAGCACCCCTCCATTGTGCGAGGCAGAAGTTATTTCGGCAATATGAGCAAGCAACTTTCGTTCTGTTATTGAACCAAGATATTTATTTTCGTTATCTACCACTGGCAAAACAGACAACTTATTGGATACTAAAACATTAAGAGCATCGTAAACAAATTGAAACGAAAAAACGCAAGGCTGTGGCGGATAAATACCACAATTTAAGATAGCCAAACTTATATCTGGAAGATTATAGACATCCTCATCCGATACCAACCCAACATAGCAACCATTTTTTCCAACAACTGGTAAATGAGAAACTTTTAAGTCTCTCATCAGTTGTAAAACCTTGTTGCCACTGTCTTTTAGTTTCAAGACTGGGATATTATTACATATTAACTGAGTTAATGACATACATTATTTAATTTCGCCGCAAAATTAAGCATATTTTTTTCATCAAACACTCATTAATAACATAAAAAAAACATTAAAAAAACATAAAATACCTAACTTTGCCGCAAAATTAATGAGAGCAACGGCTACGGCCCAACTTCAAAATAAACATAATAACAATGGAAATAACGCGACTGAGTGTAAACATCAACAAAATTGCCACCCTACGCAACGCACGCGGTGGTAATAACCCCAACGTTGTAATGGTAGCCAAAGACTGCGAAAGGTTTGGCGCGCAAGGAATTACAGTACATCCTCGCCCCGACGAAAGACACATTCGCAAATCGGACGTAGAGCAACTAAAAAACGTTGTAAAAACAGAATTTAACATCGAAGGCTATCCCGACGAAAGATTTATAAATCTTGTTTTGGACGCACACCCCGCACAGGTAACTCTTGTTCCTGATGCACCGGGACAAATAACGTCAAATCACGGTTGGGATGTTGTAAAATACAAACCGCAATTACGCGAAGTTATCAAAACTTTTAAAGATGCAGGAATAAGAGTTTCGGTTTTTGTTGACACCAACCATGAAAACATACTACACGCAGGTGATTGTGGAGCCGACCGCGTGGAACTATACACAGAGCCGTATGCCGCACAATATGCCACCGACAAAAATGCTGCAGTAAAACCTTTTGCAGAAGCTGCTGCATTAGCCGAAGAACGAGGCATAGGCGTTAATGCAGGACACGATCTTAGCCTCGAAAACCTTGAGTTTTTCTTACGCAATTGTCCTCAAGTAAAGGAAGTTTCAATCGGACATGCTCTCATTTGCGACGCTTTATATTATGGTCTCGAAAATACCATTGGAATGTATTTAAACAAAATTGAAAGAGCTTTTTTTAATTAAAACAAAAAAAAACACCAACTGCTTGCGAACGGAACGGTTTTTGCCTATCTTTGCGGCGCGAAACAAACCCGAAAGGAGAAAACGGCAATGGAAACCATAACACTCACATTCAACCCCTCCATGCCCTACGCGGCCAGCATAGAGGCCTTCGTCAAGACGCTGCCGCAAGGCGTGAAGGTCAGCAAGGGCGTGAAGCCCCTGCGCAAACGCCGCAGCAACAGGCAAGTCACCCTCGACGCGCTCAACGAGGTGCGCTCGGGCGGCGGCAGGCACTACGACAGCCTCGAAGAGTTCTACAAGGAAATGGGGCAAGGCCGCCCCCCTGTCTTCATCAGTCCTACGGCCGTCCCATAAGTCCTATTCTTCCTCGCCATGTCGCCTTTGGTATTTCTCCTTGCTCTTCTCCTTAATCTCTTTCACGCGGTCAATCTCGCCCTTTCTCCACGCTCCGCTGTTCTCGTAGATGACCTGCTGTATCTCGTCGAGCATCTGCATCTTCTGCTCCGTGATGGCGGCTTTGTATGCTTCAAGTTGCTCGCGGGAGGCTTCGCTACCATCGCTCATACCAGCCAGTTTCTTGTATTCCCTCTCCATCTTGTCAATGCCGATGCCTTTAACCGACACCTCGTTGCCCAAGAGGTCTTTGCCCGTCTTATAGACGGAAACCACATTGGCAATCTGATAGTCCCGCGTGTTGGCAAGCCTTGCAAACTCCGCCATGTCTGACTTCTCAACCTTCGCCTTCATTTCCGGCAGCACCTCGTAGGCATTGCGGCCATACTCACGCTGCACCGCGCCCATGTAGCCCTTCGGGTTGCTGTCGAACATCATCGTGCGGATGAACGGAGCGTCCTGCAACTGGAAGCCGTTGCTGACGTAACGCACCAGATGGTCGCCCGAGCGACCCAAGCCGCCAAGAACACCAGCGAACAAGTGTTCTACAACGGCAGGGTTGGATAGAAAGTTGTTAATGCCGGCCTTTTCGTCAAGCCACTTGCTCGCGTCAATGACGGATTGCGCTGTCTTGCCCTCGTAGGCCTTCTCCCATTCCCTGTCGTACTTGTTCCATTGGTTGTCCTTATATATAGGCGAGCCTGTGAAGTCCTCGTTGAACAAGACTTCCCATATCGGAGCCATGAAGCTCGGCATGACGGTCTTCACCAAGCCGACACCGCGTTTCTTTCCGCTCGCCACGCTGACGGGCGAAAGGTCAACGAACATGTCGCCCCATTGCTCCGCCACGCTCCTGCCCTTGTTCCATCCCATCTGCTGACGGAACCAGATGTTGCCCAGCGCATTGAACGGGGCAAGCTCCTGCGAGTAAGGTATCTTCAGGAACTTGTGCTTGCCGACAAAGATAATCATGTTGTGGTTGGCCGTGTATTCGGTCAGTTCCTCATACTTGCGCCAGTCGTCGTCGTCGCCGCCAAGCAAGGCGAACAAAGCCATATTGAGCCAAGGCGACACCGCGCCGCCAAGCATCAGGGCTGCAATGCCACCCGCAAAACGCTTCGGGTGTTCCGTGGCAAGCCTCACCATTCTGTTGATGCCCTGCATCGAGGCGTTGAAGAACGAGTACAACGCCCTGCAATTCGCGGCCAGGTCGCTGCCGCCATGCACGTTGAAGTTGACGGTCACGTTCTTGGCCTCGTTGACGCTGCCCAGCCCCGAGCCGCCTCTTTCCCTGTATTCGCAATAGGCGGCGAAGCGGCTGATGTCCTCGCTGTAGCGGCCAAGCCACTCTATCAGGCCGATGGTGTACTTCCTCACGCGGTTCTCGCCGTCCTTGCTGCCGTTGAGCATGTGGCGTATCATGTCCTTCACCTCGCCCTTGGCTTTCTCCGAGATC
>ERZ842401.3926-NODE-3926-length-17900-cov-5.137798_pt1 | contig 17900 bp, 15 predicted proteins | sample MGYA00521270_ERZ842401 | MGnify/ENA primary metagenome ERZ842401 (study PRJEB31892, sample SAMEA3878208) | bioreactor metagenome | biome: Moose rumen | place: Sweden | collected 2011-10 | study: EMG produced TPA metagenomics assembly of the PRJEB12797 data set...
TATATACGACAAAGTCGCTTTCGAATTCTTGCGACAAATTCCCTTACGAATAATATATATTGATTATAAAATTGAAATAACTATTGCAAGACTCAAATTTTCGGACTATAATACAAATAGCTATATTTTATCGGCATTTTATTCCGATTATAAAATTAGTCGTTTTATTGGGAGTGTACGATGTACTGCATAGAAATCGAGGATTTGGTAGCAAATGCTTTGATTGAAATAGTGGAAAAGTCTCAGAAACGGACAGTTTCTTTCGATGTCCTTACAAGATATGGAAATATCGTTGTTGAAAAGCTCGAAAGGGAAAACAAAGATGTTTATTTGTTGGTTTCGCGGGAGCGTACAGATTCCTTTATTCATGATTATACGGATTTTTTCGAACTAGGCAAAGACAAAGCCTCAATATCTTTAAGGGACAATATTGAAGTGTCTGAGTTAAAGAAAAAATTCAGGAGAAATATTGCACTTGATGTCTACCTTGCCTTTGTAAGCGAGGAAGCCTTGCAGGTGCTAGGGATTGCCGCATAAAAGATGTCTGTAAAGCAAATAAAAGACCCTGTTTATGGGTATATAGATATAGATGCGTCTTTGATGGGGGAGGTGGTGGATTCTCCCGCTTTTCAACGCTTGCGGCATGTTAGGCAGACAAGTTATACCCCGTTGTATTCATCTGCCTTGCATAACAGATTTATCCATTCTCTGGGGGTATATCATTTGGGGCAGATAGCCATGAAAGCTGTGATTGCATCTGCTTCTTCAAAAATTGTTAAAATAATAGAATCTGAAAAGCTTGCTAGTGATTTTGAACTTGCCTGTTTGTTGCATGATGTGGGGCATTCTCCGTTTTCCCATACGGGAGAATATTTTTATTTAAAATTAAAGGGTAAAAAGGAACCTTTGTTATATGAGCTATTAAAGAGTGCTGTTGGTAGTCAATCTTTCCGCAAAGATTTCGATCGCTATCATTCTGAGCAAAGCGAGGCTAAACCGCATGAAATGATGAGCGCCTTAGTAGGAATTCAAAAATTTTCAAAAATTCTCAATAATAAAGAATTTTTTACTCGATGTATAACGGGATATTTGTATAAAACGGATTCTGTTGAAGGTGACATAAAAAATGCCTTTATCCAGCTACTCAATTCCTCTTGTATTGATGTTGATAAAATTGATTATCTTTTGCGTGATGCTTTCGTAACGGGATATGATACTATAGCGATTGATTATAAAAGGCTTTTAGGAAGCATTGAATTGAAAAATATAAAGGAGCGCATTCAACTTGTATTTAAGAAAAGTGCTTTGAGCGTGTTGGAAAATGTTATCTATGCACATGATGCAGAGCGAAAGTGGATTCAGAATCATCCTGTTGTACAATATGAAGCTTTCTTATTGCAGGAAGCAATAGAAGCTGTTAGAAATTATTATTCACATCAAACTCCCCCAGTATATATTTTTTCTGTTGATGCCCTTTCTGAGAAGGGAATTTCGGTTGGGAATGAAAAAATCAGCCTTTTGTGTGATGATGATATCGTGTATACAATGAAAAACAGGTTGGCGAATTCATTGGTTTCTGAGTATTTCGATAGAAGGAAACGGCGTCATCCCGTATGGAAATCCGAGGCAGAATATAGAGTTGTCTTTGATACTGCAAAAGGAAAAAAATGGCTTACAGACTTTGAGGAGGACTTAAAGCTTACTGAAAAATTTCTTCGTGAGGAATGTGATTTCCCAATTCTCAATAAGGACTCTGAAAAAAGATGCCAAGGAATATTGAAATCTGTGCTTAGTCAGATAAGGCAGGATAATAGCTCCATGGCTGAGATGAAATATCGATATGTGCACATAAAAAAAATGTTTACAGCATTTAAAAAGTTGGCAAAAAAATTGAATATAAATTTCGATTTTGTGATTATTAGTGCGAGCCGTTTTACAAGTGGTTTTTCAAAGTCCTCGTTAAAAAAACTATTGATTGATTTCCCAAGTTTAAAGGAACAACGTTCATTAGAGGAAGTAAATTCGCTGTTAAATGGGGATAAGCCTATGAGCAAGGAATTTTATTATCTCTATTATAAACGTAAAGAAGGATTCTCTATAGATTTGGCAAAATTTGTGAGCGAAATAAAAAAAATTATTCCGGAACAATAAGCGTAGAGAAGTATTTGTCTTGATAAATCCTACTGTTCTAGTCGTTGGCTATGAACTGACGAAACTCGTCAAAATTTGATGTCAGATATATTGTTTTTAAGAGTTTGCACGATAACTACGTGTGACTTTAGTTTCCGGGTGGTGTCACAGAAAGTATGCCCCTTGAAAAACAATGGCAAGCAAAATTATTTGTGCAAAACTTGCCGTCATCAATAGGTGAAAATTACAATGCTCTCCGTAAAATGTCATGAACGAGGGCTTGAGCGGAATGGGTACGGACGAAATTGCGAAATCGGTAGACGGAATAAAAAAGGCGTTGGATTCATTTCCAACGCCTTTTTTATTTCAAAAGGACAGCTGCGCCGCCGATATTTCGCCTTGAAAGGGCGTGCTGCACGTTTTTGCACGGTGTACAGTGTGCAAAACACTGGAAATTTCCGAAAATTACCAAGATATGCTTTTGTGGGAGTAAAATTATGCGTATTGTCTTCTATAATACTAATTCAAATATCTTCCACGGCGAGTCCATAGATGTGCGCTCGCTTCCTTCGCGCAAAAGCGCGTGGGAAGGACTGTGCGAACGCTATCCTCAGCACGAATTCTGCATCGTCACGCAGCCGCCGGGGACTTTCCTTGTGGATATGGCGGGCGGCGAGCTTGCCGAGCAGTCGCTGTGCTGCAAGCTTGCACAGGGGGAGGGAGCGGAGGATATTGCCGAAGAGATTCTTGCCCTCAAGCCAGACCTTGCCATTGCGGCAAGCTTCTGGGCGCCTCCCTATGACTGGTTCCCCCTTAAAGATGCCATGATTGCAGAGCTCCTGCGAAAGCGGGGCGTGCAGGCTGTCTGCCACAGCGCGGAAACAGCGTTCTGCTGCTTTGACAAGGCAAAGACGCACAGCCTGCTTGAAAGGCTCGGCTACCCCATGCCAAAGTCCCTCTTGGTGGACCACGAGCTTTTTCACTGCGAGCGGAGGGTAAAAGACGTAAAGGCAAACGTCTACAAAGAATATATACTTTCGGAACTGCAAAAGCTCCGCTATCCCGTGGTCATCAAGGACACGCTGGGACTCAGTTCCTACAGCATGGAGGTGGCGGTCAGCTTCAGGCAGGCTGTGGCATATCTCTCTTCGGGCAGGACGAGCGGGGACAGGCTAGTGGAGGAATATCTCGACGGGGGGCAGTTCGGCACGGAAATTTACGGAAAGAACGGTTCTTATGCCGTCATGCCCCCCTGTGCCTTTTCCGTGAACAGGTACGGCATCACCAGTCCCAAGCAGAGCGTCAAGATAGGTCCCGTGACACGTATCAGCGATATGCAGGAAATGCTGCGCCGTCTGGCGGCTGACCTGCAGCTTGAAGGCTGTGCCCAGGTGGACATGGTGTTCTGCCAGGGACGCTGGCACATCATCGAGATAAACCCGCGGCTCTCCGGTATGACGGAAAGCTACGCGGCGTCCCTCGGTGTTTCCGTGCAGGAGCTGCTCCTGCAAACTGCGCTCGGCAAGTTGCCTGACGAAAGCAGGCTTTTGCCCGTCATGAACTTCAAGCTGCCCATCATCAGCGAAGGGCAGATGGCGGAGCTGTATGCGCTTCCCTTTGTCTGTGCCGTAAACCAGATACATAACCGCGCGGCAAAGCAGGAGCGGGAAAAAGGCTATGCGGAACTCATACTCCGTGCGCCTGCGAGGGAGATGGAAAGCCTTTCTGAAGTCTTTGAGGAACTGGCGAGGCGTTTCCCAGAGCTCATGGAGCCTGTCTTTCTGCGCAATGCCCGCAGCCTCTTCCGGCAATACTGGGGGCTTTGCTAAAATTAGGTAAAACGTAAGTAAAAAAAATCATTTTCAAAGTAAATTTTCCTTGCATATTTGCAAAACTATGGTAAAATAACTGTATCTATGGCAAAGATAAAGATAAAAAAAAGCTTTCGGAACCTGCTGATTGCCCTTGCGGTGGTCATCGTGCTTTCCGTAGTCCTGCGGCTCTTGCCAGACAAGACGTTCAAGGACAAATACGACGGCTATGACCTTACGAGCCTTGCAGGGGCTGCATCATCTTCCAAGACTTATGCGGAGTACCTGCGGGAACACGAAGGGGCGGCAGAACCTGCGCTTGCCGTCGCTGTCGCCGTGCAGGACTATGATGAGGCAAAAAGCTACGGAGTTTCCGTCGAAACAAACTACCGTGGCAAGGCGGCAGTCGTCACGGCGGATGAGTCTTCCGTCACCTGGTCTGTGGATGTGGGTCAGCCGGGTTTCTACAATATAGAGATGGAGTATATCGCCGTTCCCTCGCGGAATGTGAACATGGAACGCATCCTCTATATCAATGGCGAGGTTCCGTTCAGCGGCTCTGATATGTCTTTTTACCGGCTCTGGAAAGACGGCGGCCCCGTAAGGCAGGACAACCGCGGCAACAGCATCCGTCCCACGCAGGAAGAGCTTTTCAGCTATCAGACCGTCATGTTCAAAAGCAATATGGGCTACGAGGTGGAGCCGTATAAATTTTACTTTGCCAAAGGCACGAACACTATCACGCTGGAATCTACAAACGAGCCGATGGCTATCAGCAGGCTGTCGCTTGTTCCCGTGGCTTCCTACGACAGCTACGAGCAGTATGTGGCAAAGCAGAAAAGCAGACCGGAGGATTTCTCTGCAAGCGGCATTTCCGTCAAGGTGCAGGGGGAAAATTCCGTCGTGCGCTCTGACCCTTCGCTTTTTGCCCGTTATGACCGTTCCTCTGCGAACACGGAGCCAAACAGCGTTTCCCGCACGGTGCTCAATTATTCCGGCGGGGATTCCTGGCGTTCCCCGGGGCAGTGGATTGAGTGGGATATGGAGGTTCCCGAAGACGGCTGGTATACGCTTTCCGTAAAGGCGCGGCAGCTCTATCAGCGGGGCTATGTTGCCTACCGCTCTGTCTATATTGACGGTGTTATCCCTGTGGACGGGCTGAAGTCCGTGGGCTTTCCCTATAGCTCTGACTGGAAGCTTTCGACGCTTGCGGGCAAGGATGGCAAGCCGTATTCATTCTATCTTACAAAGGGCAGCCACCGCGTAAGGCTTGAAGTGACGCTCGGTGAGCTTGGTTCAATCGTCAGCGACTTGCAGGACTGCATCTACCGCCTGAACGTCATCTACCGCAAGATTCTCGTGCTGACGGGGGTGAACCCTGACCAGTTCCGCGACTACGCCATAGACAAGGTATACCCGGAGCAGGTGGAAGCCATGCTGCAGGAAAGCAGAAGGCTCTATTACTACGTGGACAAATTCGTTGCCATCACGGGCGAAAAATCAGACAAGATTGCCCCTGCGGAAACGCTTGCCATACAGCTGGAGCAGTTCTACAAGCATCCTGACCGCATCACCAAGGCTTTTGCAAACTTCAAGGAAAATATCACGTCGCTCGGCACTTCGCTGCTTTCTATTTCGGAATCAAAGCTCGATGTTGACTACCTCTTGCTGCAGAGTGCGGCGGACAAGGTGAAGCCCGTAAAGTCTGGCTTTTTCAGAAATGCGGCGCATGAGTTTGCAGCTTTCATCTCGTCGTTCTTTGTGGATTCTGCAAGCATCGGCAATGTCTACGGCAAGGATGCCGAGCACCTCATAGAGGTGTGGATTGTGACGGGGCGCGACCAGAGCCAGATTCTCAAAAATATGGTTGACGACAGCTTTAGCCCTGCTTCCGGCATAAACGTAAATGTAAAGCTCATCAACATCAACTCCCTGCTGACTGCTGTCGTTGCGGGCAACGGGCCTGACGTTGTGGTTTCCGCATACTCGCGGGCACCTGTGGATTACGCGCTCAGGAACGCGGTTGTTGACTTGCGCCGCTTTTCCGACTGCGACAAGGTGCTGGGTGATTTCCACCCGAGCGCATACGAGGGCTACAAGTATGACGGCGGGCTTTTCGCGCTGCCGGAGCAGGAGACATTCAACTTGCTCTTTTACCGCAAGGACATCCTTGAACAGCTTGGCGTTTCCGTGCCTCGCACTTGGGACGAGCTTGTGGAAATCCTGCCGACCCTGCAAGGTAACAACCTGTCTGTCGGCATTCCGTATCCCACGCTGCTGACGGCGGAGTCAGACATCATGAATTTCTATTCGATGATTTACCAGCGGGGCGGCACCGTCTACAACGAGGCGGGAACAAAATCCGTCATAGACAGCGAGGAGGGCATTGCCTCGTTCAAGCTCTACACGAGTTTCTACAACAGCTACGGGCTTCCCACTGTCTTTGACTTTGTGAGCCGCTTCCGCACCGGCGAGATGCCTTTGGGCATACAGAACTACACGGCTTACAACACGCTTTCCGTATCTGCGCCGGAAATTCGGGGGCTGTGGGACTTTACCTATATCCCCGGCACTCCCCGCAGGGACGGCAGCATAGACCGCTCCAATATTGCGGGAACGGTGTGCACGATGATGATACAGAAAGGACCTGAGCTGTCAAAGCTGCCTGCCAATGCTGATGCCGCAACGCTTGCCGCCGCCCGCAAGAATGAGGTGCGGATGAGCGATGCCTGGGAGTTTATGAAGTGGTGGGCTTCTACTGACACGCAGGTGCGCTATGGCCGTGAGCAGGAAGCCATACTCGGTTCCTCCGGCCGCTATGCGACGGCAAATGTGGAAGCGCTCAAACAGCTTTCCTGGAACAGCCGTCAGATAGGTATATTGACGAAGTCCCTGAATGAGGCTGTCGGTCTGCCTGAGGTGCCGGGAAGCTACTACACGCCGCGCTACGTGGTAAACGGCATCAGGCGTGTCTTTAACGAAAAGGATGATCCCCGTGAAACCCTCATTGACTACACAAGGAAGGTTAACGAGGAAATAAGCCGCAAACGGCAGGAATTCAAGCTGCCGCTGGAGCAGGAGTAAGCGTATGAGCGAAATATGGAAAAAATATTGTAAGAAAAAGCGGCTCGAACTTTCTGACACCGTGCGCAGCATAAAGGTGCACAAATTCTGCTACCTCTTCCTGCTGCCTTATGCCGTGCTGTTCATCACGTTCAACGTGCTGCCCATCATCAGCTCCATTTACTACAGCTTTACGAATTTCAATATTCTGGAAAAGCCTGAGTTCATCGGCATGAGGAATTACATAAACCTCTTCCTTCAGGATGAGGTGTTTCAGATTGCCGTAAAGAACACCTTCCTCACCGCGCTCGTGGTGGGACCGGTGGGCTATATCCTTGCATTCATCTTTGCATGGCTCATCAATGAGCTGCCCCGCTGGATACGGACAATCATCGTCCTCTTTTTTTATACGCCGTCCATTTCCGCGCAGGCATACCTTGTCTTTAAAAACCTCTTCAGCGATGACCGCTATGGCTGGGCAAACTCGTGGCTTATCAAAGTCGGCTTTCTCAGCAAGCCCATACTCTTCCTGTCTGACCCGCGCTATGCGATGAAGGTCATTATCCCCGTCTGCCTGTGGATGTCTTTGGGAACCGGCTTCCTTGCCTTTGTTGCGGGACTGAAAGGGCTGGATAAGTCCCAGTACGAGGCGGGCTACATAGACGGCATTCAGAACCGCTGGCAGGAGCTGTGGTTTATCACGCTTCCCAATATGAAGCCCATGCTGCTCTTCGGCGCGGTTATGTCCATCACTAATGCCTTTAACGTCTGCGATATTCCGATGGCGCTTGCGGGCTATCCGTCCACGGAATACTGCGCGCGCACTGTGGTGACGCACCTCTTTGACTACGGCTTTACGCGCTTTGAGATGGGCTATGCATCCGCAATAGCAACCACGCTGTTCCTTGCCATGATTATCTGCAACAAGGTGATTCAGGCTATGCTGAACAGAGTAGGGCACTGAGAGGGGGCGCAGAAAAATGAAAAGAAAGACAAGTGCCAAAACCGTAGCGCATGCAACGTATGGCTACAGACGCCGCAGAAATCCCGTCCGCTCCATAGGCGGAGATATAGGAATTTACATCTTCCTTGCGCTCTGTTCTATAGTGATGGTCTTCCCCATCGTGTTTGCAATCTCAAGCTCGCTCAAGCCGCTTGGGGAGCTGCTCAAACAGCCGCCAACGTTCTGGCCGCGGAATCCCACGTTCAGAAACTACTCGGACTTGTTCATCACGCTCACGCAGTCATGGGTGCCCTTCTCGCGCTACATCTTCAACACGCTCTTTGTCACCATCGTGGGAACGGTGGGGCATGTCATCATAGCTTCAATGGCGGCGTATGTCCTTGCAAAATACACCTTCCCCGGCGGCAGGGCATTTTTCAAGCTTGCTGTTGTGGCGCTCATGTTCAGCGGTTATGTAACGGGCATTCCCAACTATATGATTATGTGCCGGCTGCACATGGTAGACACCTACTGGTCGCTCATCCTGCCGGCAATAGGCGGCTCTCTGGGGCTTTTTTTGATGAAGCAGTTTATGGACGGCTTTCCTATGTCTCTCATAGAGGCGGCAAAGATTGACGGTGCAAATGAGCTCCTCATCTTCTGGAAGCTCGTCATGCCTAACGTAAAGCCTGCGTGGCTTACCATTTCGATTTTTTCCATTACGGCGCTCTGGAACAATCCCCAGACCACGTATATCTACACGGAAAGCAAGAAGATGCTGCGTTATGCGATGGACCAGATTATGGCTGGCGGCATTGCGCGCACGGGGCAGGCACAGGCTGTGGTTGTTGTTTCCATGTCCGTGCCCATCATATTCTTTATCTGCTCCCAGAGCCAGATTTTGGAAACAATGGCAACTTCAGGCCTTAAGGACTAGCGACATGATAAGAAGAAAATACCTGATTGCGGCAGCAGCCGCGCTCCTTGCCGCGCACACGGGGCTTTTTGCCAAAGGAGACACGTATATCTATGATGTCTGGCAGAACGTAGAGCATTCGCCTGATGCCTACCGGGTGACGGATGTCTTCTACGCAAAGGATTTCGGTCTTGAAAAGGAACTGGTGAATCCCAGCTCGCTTTTCTGCCGCGGCAACACCCTGTACCTTGTGGATTCGGGGAACAACAGGATTCTGGAGTTCCTTTACAAAGCAGACAAGTCTCTGGAATTTGTGCGCAGCATAGAGGAATTCAATGCTCCTGCCGGTGTGCAGGGGACATTTGCCGCCCCTTCCGATGTCTATGTATCTGCTGACGGCTCTTTTTTCGTGGCAGACACTGAGCACGGGCGCGTCGTCCGCATAGACAAGGACTTGAACTACGTCCTTTCGTTTACAGAGCCTGATGATCCTACCTACGAGGCGGGAAAGACCTTTCTGCCGCAGAAGGTAGTGGCGGATTCCAAGGGCAGGGTTTACGTCCTGGCAAAGAACGTGAACAAGGGCTTTATCAAATACGAGGACAACGGCACGTTCACCGGCTTCTACGGCGCGAGCGACGTTACCTATAACTGGACGGATTACCTCTGGAAGAAATTCGCCACAAAGGCACAGCGGGAGCAGATGGAATCCTTTGTGCCGACGGAATATTCAAATGCCTATCTCGACAAAGAGGGCTTTATATTCGCGGTCTTGAAGACCTTCAAGCCCTCGGAGCTGCTCAATGACCAGGCAAAGCCCATCCGCCGCCTGAATGCGCTTGGCGGGGACATCCTCATCAAGAACTGGGACCCTCCGGTGGGGGACTTGCAGTGGGGAACCGCGGCAGGACAGGAAAATCCCTCTCACTTTACCGACATCACCGTGCTTGACAACGAGGTTTACATCGCGCTCGATGAAACGAGGGGAAGGCTCTTTGCCTATGACAATCAGGGGGAACTGCTCTTTGCGTTCGGCAATCCCGGCAACATAGACGGCTACTTCCGTCTGCCCGTCGCCATAGAGCACTGCGGCAGGGACCTCTTTGTGCTTGACCAGACGAGCTGCACGATTACGCTTTTTTCGCCGACGCAGTTTGGCGACTACATCTACAATGCAACCGAATACTACGCGGCAGGCGAATATGACTTGTCTGCCGCGGAATGGGACAAGGTGATGCGCCTGAACGGCAACTATGACCTTGCGTATGCGGGGCTTGGAAAGGCGCGGCTCAGGCAGAACAAATACAAGGAGGCGATGGACTACTTCCGCGCGAAGTATTTCAGGCGCTACTATTCAAAGGCATTTATGTATTACCGCAAGGAATGGATTGAACAGCACCTCGGCTGGGTGCTCGCCGTCCTCTGTATGCTGATTTTCATTCCCTTCGCGGTGAAACGCATTCTATCTTTCAAACGGGAGCTGGAGTCACTATGAGTTATCTGACAAAGAAATTGAGCAAGTTGCGGCAGAGAGAGACTTATACCCATTTCCTCGAAACGCTGAAATACGCGCTGTATGTCATAGGGCATCCGGCGGACGGCTTCTGGGATTTGATTCATGCAAAGCGCGGCTCGTATGCGGCTGCGAATTTCATCGTCATCCTTACGCTGCTTACCCATGTGTGGAAGCTGCAGTTTACGAATTTCCTTTTCATTGTCGTGAACTGGGAGCGGGTCAACATCTTCATGGAAATAGCGACCATCCTCTTGCCGCTTGTGGTATTTGTCATCTGCAACTGGGGCGTAACCACGCTCTTTGACGGCAAGGGGCACCTCGGCGATGTGTATATGGGCACTGCCTATGCGCTCACGCCGTATCCGCTTATCCAGATTCCCATCATCATACTCAGCAACTTTGTTACCAAGGAAGAGGGAACCTTCTACTGGGTCTTCAACAACATCTCCCTTATCTGGTGTGCGGTGCTTATCATCATGGCAATGATGATGATTCACGCCTACAGCTTTGGCAAGACGCTTCTGTTCATGGTGTTCACCGCGTTCGGTATGCTTGTCTTCCTCTTCATCATGCTGCTGTTCTTCAGCCTCATATCGCAGGGCATCGGTTATTTTGTTTCCCTTGGCAGGGAAGTATTCTTCAGGCTGAATTGACGGGGGCAGACGTATGAAAAAAGAGAATGCTGCAACAAAGAAGCCCTTTTTTACCATAGGCTTTTTTATATGGACAGCCCTGTTCCTCTGTGCCGCCGCTTTCATAGCCTACATAGTCGTCAGGCTGGTGAATGTGGCTTCGTACCGGCAGCCTGACTTTGATTTCTATGAATATGACGGAAAGCAGTCAGGCAAGATGATGGTGCTTGAATCAGATTCCCTGCGCTTTGAACTTGACCCTGCCACCACGCAGTTTTCCGTAACGCAGAAGGCAAACGGAAAAGTATGGTATTCAAGCCCGCAGGATCTGGACAGCGACCCCATAGCCCTCGCCAAAGAAAAGAACAATATGCGTTCAAGCCTGCTGCTGGAATATTCCACAGAGAACGGCAACGCAGAGGTCTATGATTTTTACACCAACAGCGTAAAGCGCAAGTTCTACAGCGTGGAAAAGAAAGACGACTCTGTCATCGTGAACTATACGATAGGGCAGATGAACAGGGAATACATCTTCCCGCCCATGATGTACCAGTCTGACTTTGACAAGTGGACGGCGGATATGTCCAAGAGCGACATAAACACGGTGAACCGCGCCTACCACCGCTACAGCATGAAGACCGCGACTCCGGGGGACGACATCAATGCCCTGCTCAAGAAGTACCCGAAGCTCAAGGATGAGGAGCTGTACCTTGTATTTGAGAATGTCCAGGGCTTTTTGAAAGAAAAGCTGGAAGTGCTCTTCAAGAACGCGGGCTACACTTATGAGGATTACCTTGCAAGCAAGGAGCAGTACCTTGAATCAAGCGAAAAGGAAGTGCCCTCGTTTAACGCGACTGTTGTCTATAAAATAGAAGGAAACAGGCTCGTGGTGGAAGTTCCCTTTGACGAGATTTCCTACCGGCTCAAGTTCCCCATCACGAAGCTTTCCGTCCTGCCCTATTTTGGGGCGGGTGGCAGCTCCAGCGAAGGCAGCATCTTTGTTCCCGAGGGGGGGGGCGGAGTCATTCGCTTTAACAACGGCAAGAAAAAACAGAATGCGTATTACGCCGATGTGTACGGCTGGGACTATGCTCTGGACAGAAAGTCCGTAGTGACGGAGACAAAGGTCGCCTTCCCTGTGTTCGGCATCGCTTCCGAAGGTGCTTCGTTTATCTCTGTCATTGAGGACGGGGCGGCTTATGCGGGCATTACGGCAGAAATTGCGGGAAAGCTTGGCAGCTATAACTACGTCCGCGCTGACTACCGCCTTCTGCACAACGAGCGCTATGACATAAGCGCGCGTACGGTGAACGCTCAGTATATGTTTGAAAAGGGGCTGCCGGCAGGACAGAAGCTCAGGCAGGTTTACACCTTTGTCGAGAGCGACTCCATTGCGGATATGGCAAAGGCATACAGGAATTACCTCTTTGCGGGTGAAGAAAAGCGCAGCGCAGACAGCGTGCCGCTTGCCGTTGAGATTGTGGGAGCCATAGACAGAGTGCAGCAGGTGCTGGGCATTCCCAAGAACCTGCCCTATACGCTGACAACCTATAAGGATGCCGCCGCCATCATAGACAGCATTGGCTCCTCAGGCATTACGGGCGTGAACTATAAGCTTTCAGGCTTTATCAACGGCGGGGTGCGGCAGAAGCTGCTGAGCAAGGTGCGCTTCCTCGGCAAGCTTGGCGGCGCGTCCTCGTTCGCACGCCTTGCCGAAGCTGCGGAGAAAGCGGGCAACACGCTCTATCTTGACGGCACCATGCAGTTTGCCTACCGTTCAGGTTTGGCTGACGGATTTTCGCATTACGGCTCTCCCGCCCGTTTTGTGAGCCAGAAGCTCTGCGAGCTGAACGAGTATTCTGCCATCTGGTATGGAAAGGATGACGAGGCGGACTCCTACTACCTTGTGCGCCCTGCGCTTGCTTCCCGCGCTTCTGACAGGCTCATCGCGGCGGCTTCGCGCTATGGCACAGGCGTTTCCTACCGCGATTTTGGCAGCGTGCTTTCCGCTGATTACAATGAAAAGCACCTCGTGAACCGCGCAGATGCAATGCACCTGCAGGAAGAGGAATTCAAAAAGGCTCGCAAAGGAGGCACCCCGGTGATGGTGAACGGCGGCAACGCCTATGCCGTCCGCGATGCGGATTTCATCACGAACCTCAATCTGGCAGGCAACAGTTATTCCATCATAGACTACAAGGTGCCCTTTTACCAGATCGCGCTCCACGGCTACAGGAACTATGCGGGAAACGCGGTCAACCTTGCCGCTGAAAAGCAGCAGGAAGTTCTGGAGTCCGCGCAGTCTGCTGCGGGGCTGTATTTTACCTTTATGCAGGCTTCCGAGCGCGCCGTGCAGGAAACGAGCTTTACGCAGTACTATTCGGCGAATTTCGACGCATGGAAAGATGAGTTTGTCTCCCTCTACAGGGATTACAACGCAAGGCTTGGCTCTCTTGCCGGAGCGCTCATCACCGATTTCTGGTATGAGAGCAAAGACGTGTCAGTGACGGTCTTTGAGAATGGCTATGCCGTCGTGGTGAATTTCGGACACAAGGATTACACCGCGGCTTCTGGAACGCGGGTTCCTGCCCGTGACTATATAGTGCTAAAGGTGGAGGACTTAGGATGAGTATGAAAAAGAAAAAGCTGATTGGACTTACAAAGCGGAGGGCGCTGTACGGGTACATATTCATCCTCCCGTTCATCATAGGCTTTTTAAGCTTTATGGTAAAGCCGCTGTTCCAGTCCCTGATGATGAGCTTTTCCAATATCTCTGCGGGGCCGAACGGCTTCCAGATGGTCAGAAGCGGCTGGGAAAACTACAAGCGGGCGTTCCTCATTGACCCCGAATTCAACCGTATGCTTGTGGAGAACATCACGCGGATGATATACCGCTCCCTTGCCACGATTGTGTTCAGCTTCTTTGTGGCGCTCATCTTGAACCAGAAGTTCAAGGGACGTGCCGTGGTGCGCTCGATATTCTTCCTTACGGTCATCCTCTCTTCCGGCGTGCTTGTGGGGCTGGAATACAACAACTCCATGATGTCGCAGCTGAAGGAAACCATAGAGGAATCAAGCAACGCGAATTCCGTCACCACGGTCATAGAGAGCATCCTGCTTTCAAACACGGGCGGCATGAACGGCGTTGGCAACAGGTTCTTCAAAATCCTCTTTGAAATCATAGATTCCATCTATGATGTGGCTATGGCGTCCGGCATACAGATAATCATCTTCCTTTCCGGCTTGCAGAACATCTCCCCGAGCGTCTACGAGGCGGCAGAGATGGAAGGCTGCACCGCATGGGAAAGCCTGTGGAAGATAACCGTCCCCATGGTCAGCCCCCTCATTCCCGTCTGCTGGGTGTACACGGTGGTTGACTTCTTTATGCGTACAGACAGCGAGATTATGAAGAAAATAGAGGACCAGCTTTCCATTCAGCTCAATTTTGGATTCAGCTCCGCAATGGCGTGGATCTATTTTGTTGTCTGTATGCTTCTCATCGGCATCAGTTCCCTCATAATATCAAAGGTGGTGTATAACTATGACTAACGGCACTATGCGTTCATTCTGGGAAAGAAACGAAGCTTCCGGCGGACGGCTCCTGAAGGTGACGGCGAAAAAGTATGCGCTTTCGTTTTTCAGGGCAGTGCTCCTTTTTGGTATGTGCTTCATGATTTTACAGCCCATACTGAACAAGATTTCGCTCAGCTTTATGGCGGAAAAAGATCTCTATGATACAACGATTGTCGTCATTCCCAAGCATTTTTCCGTGAGCAACTGGAAGATTGCTTCCTATATCATCAACTACAAGGTTTCGCTGCTGAACACCATCTGGGTGTCTCTGCTTGTATCCGTCATCGAGGTGATAATGTGCACCTTTGTGGGCTACGGCTTTTCGCGCTTTGATTTTCCCTTCAAGCGCTTCTGGTTCCTCTGCGTCATCCTGCTTATCATCATTCCGCCGCAGACTATTTCCACATCGCTGTACCTGCACTTCCGCTACTTTAAGTTCTTTGGCCATACCATTAACTTAAAGGGAAGTATGCTGCCGTATTTTATGATGTGCTTTACCTGCATGGGGCTTAAAAACGGTCTCTATATCTTTATGATACGGCAGTATTTTTTGAGCTTTCCCTTTGAGCTTGAGGAAGCCTGTTACGTTGACGGCTGTGGTCCCTTTGCTACTTTTTTCAGAATCATGATTCCGGGGGCAAAGCCCATCATCACCTCCTGCTTTCTCTTTTCCTTTGTGTGGCAGTGGACAGACAGCTTCTATGCCAACCTTTTTTTGGGAAAAATACAGCTGCTCGCGCGTTCCGTGGGCAGCTTGACGGACAGGCTTTCCACCTATATGAGCCGTGCGCAGGGAGGCGGTAACGTGTCTGTGCCGCCAGCCTTTGCGGGGGCAATCAATTCCTCCGCTGTGCTGCTCATCGTGCTGCCGCTTATAGTCCTTTACCTCTTTTGCCAGCGGCTTTTTGTGGAAAGCCTTGCAAGCACGGGTGTAAAAGGATAATATATAGTATATTTTTGAAGAAAATAAACTTGTTCTAAGGGAGTATCTGTATGAAAAAGATTTCCGGTGTGGCTGTTGCCACTGTGGCTCTTGCTGCTTCTGCGGCGCTTGTGCTTGCTTCTTGCAAGAAAGAGGTGGAACAGAAGGAAGAGGCGGCTATTCCTTCGTATCAGGGAGTGACGGCTCAGATTGATCCCGCCACTGGCAAGGTCTATGACTTTGGCGGCATGGAAGTGACCATCTACGACTGGTGGACGGACCCGAATGCTGCTGCGAATTCAAAGAGCGATGAAGACCAGCGTGCGTACCGCAAATGGCTCATGGACACCTACAATTTCAAGGCAGTGCAGAAAGACCTTGCGGGCTGGGCAGACCATCCGAAGGAAGTGGCGAACATGATTATGTCCGGCACTAAGGAGAACCTGGTATTCATCATCGACGGACGTTCGGCTATTTCCGGCTTGCAGAACGATTTCTGGTACGACCTTGGCAAAATCAAGGGCGTGGACTGGACGAACAAGAAGTGGAACAGGGGCATCATGGACAGGCTCCGCTCGGGAAGCTCTTTCTATACGTTTAATACCGGCAAGACTGAGCCGCGTGAAGGCGTTATCTTCAACAAGCGCATTCTTGAGGAAAACGGCTATGACCCTGATTACCCCTATGACCTCCAGAAAGAGGGCAAGTGGACCTGGGACACCTTTGAAGAGATGTGCCGCAAGATTACCAAGGACACTGATAACGACGGCGTTGTGGACCAGTATGCTATGTCTTCCTTCTATACCTGCTTTGGCATTGCGGCTGCCTATTCAAACGGCGGTGCAAAGGTCAAGATGAAGGACGGCAAGTTTGTCGATGCCATTGGCGATGAGAATTCCATGGAGGCATGGAACTGGATGTACCGGATGTTCCAGAACTATCAGCTGCCGCAGGGAGATGCCCAGTGGGACTACTGGCAGACTGCCTTTATGAACGGCGAGACGGCGTTCTGCGTTATGCAGGAATACATCTGCCAGCCAAACGGCACGCTTTCCAATATGAAGGACGACTGGGGCTGGGTGTGCTTCCCGCTTGGACCGAAGGGCGATGGAAAATACTTCACCATCGGAGACTCAACCATGTGGGCGCTGCCCAATATCTATGACGACGCGACTGCGGCAAAGATTATGAAGATCATCGACTTCTTTACTGATCCCGTACCCGGCTACGACGGCGATGAGGCATGGAAGGCTGCATCTTACCTGCAGGGCTTCCGCGATGACCGTGCCCTCGATGAAACCTGCGCGCTTATGGTGGAAAACTCCCCAGAGCGCCTTGACACCCTCATTCCCGACTACTCCGGCGAGTATATGGTGAACCAGATTGCCCACGGCTGGGCAACGCCTCAGGAAACTTACGAGACAGAAAAGGCAGAAATTCAGTCCCGCCTCGACGCAGTGAACAAATAGAACAAATAAGCTGAAACGCGGGGACAGGAACGAATGGCGACGGGCATTTGTTCCTGTCCCTGTTGTTTATATGGCAAACACGGAGGTTTTATATGGCAGGGGTGACATTCGCACAGGTTGAAGCACAGCTACCTTTTTTTTCCGAACAGCAATTAAGGAGCATAGCGATTACGGTAAAACAGCTCCTTTCCAATTCTTCTGTGGATTCAGACCCTTTTTATTCAGAGTCAAATTTGAAGGCAATTGACAGAAGCCTAAAGGAGTTGGAAGAAGGAAAAGTCATCGTAAAGACTATGCAGGAGTTGGAGGTCATGGCGGATGGGTAAGCTGACATTCACCGAGACAGGATGGGCAGACTATTTGTATTGGCAAACACAGGATAAGAAAACGCTCAGAAAAATCAATGACCTTTTGAAAGCCATTGATCGGGATAACTTTTCGGGAATTGGAAAGCCAGAACCGTTAAGAAATAGGGAAGGATGCTGGAGCAGAAGGATTGATGATAAAAACAGGCTTGTTTATAAAGTTTTCGAAGGGCGGATAGAAATAATTCAATGTAAGGGGCATTACGACGACAAATAAGCTGAAACGCGGGGGCAGGCAGAAATGACAGAGGAACGGTTTTGGAATTCGCCGCTTGACGAGGAGGAACAGTGGTACGAAGACCACTTTGATGAGTTTGTGCCATGCGAAAATCAGGAGGAGCTGCGGAATCAGCTTGCGGAAGCAGCCCATAACAAGATGGAGGAACTGCGGGGCGCGAAGAAGCAGATTGCCGTCAACGAATAGAAAAGCTCATATATGTATTATCATCAAACTGAAAGACAATATGAAACTAAGAAAAACATTTTGTCTTAGCACCTAAAACATTTCGTTTTAACGCTTAAAACGTTTCGTCTTAGCACTTAAAACGTTTTGTTTTAGC